>ENA-UOWO01001284-UOWO01001284.1-activated-sludge-metagenome-genome-assembly--contig:-NODE-1284-length-34031-cov-10.730457_pt1 | contig 34031 bp, 30 predicted proteins | sample MGYA00238148_ERZ761564 | MGnify/ENA primary metagenome ERZ761564 (study PRJEB28885, sample SAMN05720194) | activated sludge metagenome | isolation source: Anaerobic digester | place: USA...
CAATGGGTGAATCTATTACAAATGCTGTGAAAGAAAATTTGAAACGGAGCTTCCCTGAATATAAGGCTGAAATAGATCTAACTTTTGATCCACCATGGAGCCATGAAATGATTTCAGAAGAAGGACGTGAATTTTTAAATAAAAGATAAATGCTTAGTCTTACTTGTAAAACAGCCATTAAAGCAGTGATATACCTGGCTTCTAAATTTGAATCTGGAGAAAAAGCAGGTATTAAAGAAATAGCTGAATTTATTGATGCCAGTGAACATACGGTTGGTAAAATGCTGCAAACATTGGTTAAAGAAGAAGTAATTAATAGCGCCAAAGGCCCAACCGGTGGGTTTTTTATTACAATAAAACAAAAGAACCAGCCAATCATAAATATAATAGATGCCATTGATGGGAAAGAGGTTTTTGATCAATGTGGGCTGGGATTAAGTAAATGCTCTGCCACACATCCCTGTCCCATTCATAATGATTATAAAATCATCAGGGATCAATTTAAAGCAATGTGCCAGCAAAAGAAAGTAACTGATTTGTGTGAAACCGTAAACGATGGTTTGGCTTACCTGATGGGTTGATTATTCTGCGATTTAAAAAAAAACAACATTTTCTAAATGCAATTACGTTTGACGCATGCTATCAGCATTTGCGCCAGCATCAGTTCGTACCTTTAAAAGCTGTAGATAAAGGTTTGGATATCATTGAAACCATCAGTGAAATATAGTGTTCCAGCGATTATTCCATGAAACAAACATTACAGTATTTACTTTTTCCTGAAGGTATTTTGTATAATAAAATAAATGATACATTTCGAAATACAAAAATAAACTCATTGTTTTATTCAATCCGTTACCTGGCAAGGTTTTAGGGGAAAATAAAAAAGACAACCTTTTACAAGATTGTCCTTTGAGAAGTAATGTCGGGATGACAAGATTCGAACTTGCGACCCCACGCCCCCCAGACGTGTGCGCTACCGGGCTGCGCTACATCCCGAAATATCATTTTTATCACCCTACGGTGAGAGGGGCGGCAAAAGTAATTGAAAAATTCAATTCTAAAAAGGGTAAGTTCCATTATCTTAGCGCAACTTTTTTTGCATGAAGGTTTTAATCAAACAAGCCACCATAGTTTCGCCCTCTTCTCCTTTCAACGGACATATAAAAGATATTCTTATAGATAAAGGCATTATTGCCGGTATCAGCGATAATATTTCAGACAGCGATGCCAGCATAATAGAGCAGCCCGGCCTCCATGTGAGCATCGGATGGATGGATATTTTTGCCCATTTCTGCGACCCCGGCCTGGAATACAGGGAAACCCTGGAAAGCGGCGCCGATGCTGCTGCTGCAGGCGGTTTTACGGATGTGATGCTTCTGCCCAATACCAATGCGGCCGTTCACAATAAATCACAAGTGGAATACATTGTGCAGAAGGCGAAGGCGATGCCGGTCAATATTTACCCCATTGGAGCGGTGACCAAAAACACCGAGGGAAATGAACTCGCCGAAATGTACGACATGCAGCAAAGTGGCGCCCTGGCTTTTGGGGATGGCATTAATGCTATTCAAAACAGCGGCCTGCTGATAAAAGCCCTGCAATATGTAAAAACATTTAACGGCACCATCATTCAACTACCTGATGACCGGAGTATTGCGGCGCATGGACTGATGAATGAAGGGATCGTTTCTACTCAATTAGGTTTGCCCGGCAAGCCCATGATGGCAGAGGAACTGATCGTGGCAAGGGATATCAAACTGGCAAGGTATGCTGACAGCCGCCTGCATTTTACCGGCGTTACATCACCCAAAAGCCTGGAATATATAAAGCGTGCAAAAGAAAGTGGTATTCAAATTACCTGTTCTGTTACGCCATATCATTTGTTTTTTAATGAAGAGGATCTGCGGAGCTACGATACTAATTTAAAAGTAAACCCGCCTTTAAGGGATGCCGTTAGCCAGTCAGCGTTGCTCAAGGCCTTGTTTGATGGAACGGTGGATTGCATTGCATCGCATCATATACCTTATAATTACGATAATAAAGTATGTGAATTTGAATATGCAAAGAACGGAATGATCGGGCTGGAGAGTTTGTTTGGAGTGGTTTGGTCAATGGTGAATGGTGAATCGTCAATGGTGAATGGTGAAGGGTCAATGGTCAATAGTCAATGGGCAATAGGCAAGATGGTGGAGAAGTTAGCGGTTGCGCCAAGGAGGATCTTTGGGCTGCCCGTTCCTGTTATAGAGGAAAATTCGGCGGCTAAATTGACCTTATTTAACCCGGACACAACTTATGTTTTTGAAGAATCGATGATACGGTCAAAATCAAAAAATTCAGCATTTATTGGCAAGCAGCTAAAAGGTAAAGTGATCGGCATTATTAACGGAGATAAAATGTATTTAAACTAAGATGAGTATTTCGGCAACACAAAAAGGACTGGTAACCGGCGCTGCGATGATCGCTATGTCATTTATTATTTATTACACAAAAGGTGGTTTTGATAACAAACTTCAATACGTTACCTACAGCATTTACCTGCTGGGTGTGGTGTGGGCGCTGTATGATTTTTCAAAACAAGCGGGTGACGATACCAAGTTTGGTTCTTATTTTTCCACTGGCTTCAAATGTTTTATTGTAGTTACCTTGCTGATGGTGCTTTTTACTGCGGTTTTTTTGATGATGCACCCGGAGATGAAAGAACAGATGGCAGTGAATGTAAAGGAGGCCATGATAAAGCAGGGGAATAAAACGCCAAAAGAAATTGACGAAACCATTGCAATGGCCAAAAAGAGTTTTATGCCTGCCTTGCTGATGGCTGCTGTATTTAGTTATCTTGTTATCGGGGCCCTGGTTACGGCAGTTACCAGTGCGGTATTTATTCAGCGGAAAAAATATGCTGAGTAAGTTTGATGTTGTATGTCATTCATGCAACAGGAACGGTCAGGAAAATAACCTGTTTTTTAAAAAATAATTTTATAACATAATCTAATAATTCCGCTGGCGGCGGATCAGGTGCATGGACATATCAATAGTAATACCACTTTTTAACGAAGACGAATCCCTGCCCGAGCTGGCTGCCTGGATAGAACGTGTGATGGCGGCTAACCGGTACAGTTATGAAGTGATCATGGTGGATGATGGCAGCAATGACAACTCCTGGCAGGTGATCGAAGACTTGTCAAAAAAGAATGACTGTATCCGGGGTATAAAATTTCAACGCAACTATGGTAAAAGTGCCGCACTTAATGAAGGCTTTAAAGCTGCCCAGGGAGATGTGGTGATCACCATGGATGCAGATATGCAGGACAGTCCTGATGAAATACCCGAATTGAGGAAGATGATCATAGAGGATGGATTTGATATGGTAAGCGGCTGGAAGAAAAAACGCTACGACAACGCCCTCACAAAAAACCTGCCCTCTAAATTATTTAATTCTACTGCCAGCAGGGTGAGCAAGATAAAACTGCATGATTTTAATTGTGGTTTAAAAGCCTATAAAAATAAATTGGTAAAAAGTATTGAAGTGTATGGAGAAATGCACCGGTACATTCCTTTATTGGCCAAGTGGGCCGGGTTTAGAAAAATAGGGGAAAAAGTAGTGGAACACCGGGCCAGGAAATATGGCACCACTAAGTTTGGGTGGAACCGTTTTGTAAATGGATTCCTTGATCTTTTCTCTATCATGTTCATGGGTAAGTTTGGGAAAAAACCCATGCATATTTTTGGCCTCTGGGGCAGCATTGTTTTCTTTGCAGGTTTTTGCACATGGATATATTTATTTGTTGAGAAGATCTTCTTTGACCGTTTTAGTATGACGGAAAGGCCTTTGTTTTATATCGGTCTCATTTCTATTGTAGTGGGTACACAACTATTCCTGGCGGGCTTTTTAGGGGAGATGATCGCAAGAAATGCCAGTGACAGGAACTTCTATTTGATAGAGAAAAAAATTGGCATTGAGGGATAGGACAAGGAAGCAGCGTGACAAAGCGTGCAGCTAAAAAAGATTGTTGTATTGATCCGTTTTATCCGTATCAATCCGCTCAATCAACGTATCAGTTGCCAAGGTTCGTGGCACACAAACCTGCAAAGCGTATCTATTCAAAAACACATCAACCATCACCTGTGGTCAATCAACAATCAATCGTCATCATCGGTCCTGCACATCCGCTTCGTGGCGGACTGGCGTCTTATGACGAAAGGCTGGCAAAAGAATTTATTTCACAAGGTTGCCAAACCACTATTTACACCTTCTCTTTACAATACCCCGGCTTTCTTTTTCCCGGTACCACGCAGTACTCAACAGAACCAGCACCAAAAGATATTCCGATCAAAGTTTGTATCAATTCTGTCAATCCATTGAACTGGTTGATCGTTGGTAATGAATTGAAAAAACTGCGGCCAGATATTATCGTGGTTCGTTACTGGCTGCCGTTTATGGGACCTTGCCTGGGTACCATTTTAAGAAGGGTGAAAAAGAATGGTCACACCAGGGTTGTTTGTATTGCGGATAATATTGTACCGCACGAAAAAAGACCCGGCGACAGGCCGTTTACAAAATACTTTGTACAACCCGTGGATGCTTTTATTACAATGAGTGAAAAAGTACTAAGCGACCTGCCAGCATTTACCGGAAGCAAACCAGCAACATTTGTAGCCCATCCGCTTTACGATAATTTTGGAGAAAAAATATCTAAACAAGAGGCGAGGGCATATTTGAGAATCGGTAACGACGAAAAGATCCTTTTATTTTTTGGCTTTATCCGCAAGTACAAAGGCCTGGATATATTATTAGATGCAATGAAAATATTGAAGTCTTCGAATAACTCCCCTTTAGGGGCTGGGGGCAAACTTTTGATCGCTGGCGAATTTTACGAAGACAAAAAACAATACGAAGACCAAATAGCCGCATTGGGAATACAGGACCAGTTGATATTAAAAACAGATTTTATTCCAGATAGTGAAGTGAAATATTATCTCTGTGCGGCCGATGTGGTGGTGCAGCCTTACCGCAATGCCACGCAAAGTGGCGTTACACCATTGGCCTATCATTTTGAAGTGCCGATGATCGTGACCAATGTAGGCGGGTTGCCTTCCCTTGTACCAGAGGGAAAAGTAGGCCTGATAGCAGAACCCAATGCCGCCTCTCTTGCAGAAAAAATAACAGCGTATTTTGAAAAAGGCAGCGAAACCTTTCTCCCTCACCTGGTGGAAGAAAAGAAAAAATACAGCTGGCAGAAAATGACAGAAGCTATCTTTGAGATGTCTTCCAAAAGTACTTCCTAAATATAAAATATTAAATGCTCCATGATCTTTAGAAGTAAAGCCCCTCTTCGTATAGGCCTTGCCGGTGGTGGAACCGATGTGAGCCCCTACAGCGATATGTATGGCGGCGCTATTTTAAATGCCACCATTTCGCTTTCTGCCAATGCCAGTATTGAATTACTGGATACAGACGAGATCATTGTGGAAACGCTCGACCGCAACGAACAGCAGCGTTTTGAATTGTCAACTTCCCTGCCCATCAACGGGCAGCTCGATCTGCTGAAAGGTGTGTACAACCGAATTCAAAAAGATTTTCCTTTTCCCCTGAGAGGTTTCCGGTTGTCCACGTTTGTAGATGCGCCGGCTGGTTCTGGTTTAGGCACTTCTTCCACTTTAGTGGTAGCCATACTTGGTGCCTTTGTTGAAATGCTGAAATTGCCGCTGGGAGATTATGATATTGCACACCTGGCTTTTCAAATTGAGAGAGAAGACCTGCAGCTGGCTGGTGGCAAACAAGACCAGTATGCAGCAACTTTCGGTGGCGTAAATTTTATGGAGTTTTATGCAGATGATAAAGTGATCGTCAATCCCCTGCGGATAAGGCCAGAATACATGCATGAACTCGGCAACAACCTTGTATTGTATTTCACTGCATCTTCCAGGGAAAGTGCCCACATCATAAAAGAACAGGTAAAGAATGTGAACGAAAAAAATGAAAAGAGTATTGATGCTATGCACCAGTTAAAGGAGCAGTCGCGGATGATGAAAGAAGCTTTGCTGAAAGGAAGACTCAATGAGTTTGGCGAAATACTCGATTTTGGTTTTCAGCAAAAAAGAAAAATGGCACACAATATCAGCAACAGCATGATCGAGGATATTTACAACGCTGCCAAATCTGCCGGCGCTACAGGTGGAAAGATCAGCGGTGCAGGCGGCGGCGGTTTTATGATCTTTTATTGTCCGGGCAACACCAGGTATGCCGTAATTGATACACTCAAAACCTTTGGTGGCGAAGTAAAAAATTATCTTTTCACAAAATATGGTCTTACTACCTGGACTATTTAATTTACATCCTTTAACCATTTACCATGAAGCAAATTTCTATTTTATCATTGTTCATTTTATCACTGTTTACTGCTTGTAACGACAACGGCAAAACATCATCCGACCAAAAGGAGGTGAAGTCTGACAGTGAAGTGGTTGCGGTGGAAGAATCAACCGGATCAGCCAGTAGTAACAAGAAAACTATACCTGCATCCCCAAAGTTTACAAGTTTGGAAGGGGAGACAGATATTGAAAAATTGCTTTGCCAGGGTTGGGTAATGGATGATGATGTGGAAGTGCTGGCCAGTAACAATGAACCCGAAGGAAATTATCCTTACCGCTGTTTTTATTTTTTTGATGACAAAACCTATACCCGTAATGTGCGCAATGCTATGGAGCATGGCACCTGGCAATATGATGCAGCAAAGAAAATGATCGTATTAAAAGCCAGCGATGGTTCAAGGGGAGAATATAAAATAGCAGCTGTTGGTCCCAATGATATGATCGTTCTAAACAGTTCCAGCAACAGCTCTACTAAATTGACGTACCTGGCAGATGGTGTACGGTACAAAGACAAAAGCGAGGATCCTTTTTATATTGAAAATAACCGCTGGCGCATCAAACCAACAAAATCCGAGACCGATGAACAGGTACACCAGCGCTTAAAAGCGTTCGTGTATTTTCATATACTTTTTTACAGGGACAACCTGGAAAGAAAAGAAAAGCTGATCTCTTTTTATGGGTTTCCTTCCTGTGTAAAATGGTATGGTGGCGGTATTGGAATGATCAATGTGGAAGATTTACCTGATAACTGGATCGCTTGTTTTTACAACAAAGAGCAGGCGGTAAAAGCGCAGAAGATAATGGACGGCATCATCACCAAAAAATATAAGTGGAGCACAGAAAAGATAAGCTGGGTAAAAAAGAACCTGGAAGTGCTGGAACAGATGTATGCCAATTTGTAAAACGCAACCTTTATCCGCAGCAATAAATGAACAATCACCTCGCTTTATTCAATCCTGATAAATGGGTGGACAATTATGCTGATGCCCTGTATGCATATACCATGGCAAGGGTGAATGATATGCAATTGGCAGAAGATATCGTGCAGAATACTTTTCTCAGTGCCTGGAAAGGGCGGGATACCTACAAAGGGCAGGCTTCAGAAAAAAACTGGTTGTATGCCATTTTGAAGAATAAGATCGTGGATCATTTTAGAAAACAATCCACCGGTTCTCTCACACTCGATGCCGGTAAAGAAGGCCAATATTTTGAAGATGGTCACTGGACAGAAGCTGCCGCACCAAAAGAATGGGGTCAGTATACAGAACAGCCGGTTGAAAAAAAGGAATTTTATTCAGTATTGGAAAAATGCAAACAAAAGCTAAAGGATATCCAGCAGGCGGTTTTTGTGATGAAGTACATGGAAGATGCAGAAGCAGAAGATATCTGTAAGGTATTAAACATTACCTCGTCTAACTATTGGGTACTGATACACAGGGCAAAACTGCAGTTGCGTAAATGCCTCGAAAAAAACTGGATCGGAATACAATGAAATGGTACCGGGCGATATGGTTAAGCTGCGAACAAGCCACTTTTTTAATGAGTAAAAAAGAGGAGGGGAAACTTGCGTTCAAAGAAAAAATACAGCTCAGGCTGCACCTGCGTATCTGTGATTTCTGCACCCGTTTTCAGCGGCAGGTTCGTTTCTTCACCCGCCATGCTGCGCAGGCACATGAGCATACCGGTGCTTTGCTGAGGGAGGAAAAGAAGGAGGAGATAAGGGGGATGATGAGGGAGTAACGCCTTTTACACTTTAAACAACATTTTCAGGTTGCTTCGGGCATTGGTTTATCTCTTTGAATAATAGCGATCTTGTTTGCATTGATCTATTACTATCTTCAATAAAATATTTTTAGTCACTGTCTTCCAGTCCGATATCAAAAAAGAAGCCAGCCTATTTGATTCTTTTATTCAGTACAATCTTAAAGAATAATCAACTTATGAAAATAATCTATATTGTAGTAATTTTAAGTGCAGTAGTTTCTTGCAATTCAACTGAAAAGGATTCAGCATTTGAAAGTCCCCAACAATCTGAGTTGGATAAAACTTCCCTGGTACATTGTTATCGTTATGCGAACGAAAATGATACTGTTATTCTGAAATTGATTCATGTCGGAAAATCAATAACAGGCGGCTTAGTTTATAAATTGAAAGAAAAAGATAAAAACGAGGGAACTATCCAGGGTTTTATGAGAGACAGTCTTTTAATTGCAGATTATACATTTATATCTGAAGGAATACAATCGATTCGACAAAGCGTATTCAAATTGGAAGACAATGGTTTTATGGAGGGATACGGCGATATTATTGAGCACAATGGCAGAGTTCAATTCAAAAGCATTGATTCTTTAAGTTTTAATACGTCGATGATATTAACAGAGATACCGTGCAGATAAAAGGCCTGTAGCAAGTTTAAAGAACATAACTTTTTAGATTTCGATCAACTTACATGTACGCAGCAATACTCGAAACCCCACGCCTTATTTTAAAAGGTCTCTCTCCAGCTACCTTCACTTATATTTTTGAGCACTTTGATAAAGAGAAGATAAAAGAGATCCTCGGCCATCAAACAGAAGAAGATTTTTTAACAGAGGAGAAGAAACAACAAAATGGCTACGCCAGTTATAACCGAACGTTTATTTTATTCCTGTTGACTGAAAAAGAATCTGAGAAAGTAATTGGCCGCTGCGGCATTCACAATTGGAATGTGGAGCACCGGCGGGCAGAGATCGGCTATCAAATGACGGATGAAGCATTTAAAAATAAAGGCTATATGACCGAAGCGGTAAAAGCCATCATCGCATACGGGTTTGACAAACTGAATCTGAACCGGCTGGAGGCGCTTGTTGGCAGTACCAATGTTCCGTCCCTCAGGCTGATGGAAAAATTTTCTTTTGTACAAGAGGGGTTGTTGAGGCAGCATACGCCGATGGGGGATACATTTGACGATTCAGTTGTTTTCTCAAGGCTGCAGGAAGAATATAGCCGTGATACCGGAAAAATGAAATGACCAACTGATTATCTTGTCTTCAGTACTTCAAAACTGTGCAGTATTTTTCCCATACAGCCTGTAACCTGAATTGCAATTTAAATGAACAATGCATTATGTCTGAAGGAACATCCCGAAGCTTATTTTACCTTACCCTGTTGGTTTATATAATGGCTTTGCTGGTTTGGACATTGTTCTTTTACCAAAATCCTTTTTTTAAAGATGTTCTCATTGACATACACGTTATATTTTCTTCCACCATAGCAGGCTATTGCTGTATCCGTATGTTCTTTAGTTCAGCCATAATGGATTTTATAAAAGTATTTATACGCACGCTCTTTAGGGTATGGTTGTTGATTTTTATCACCTTTGCGGTTTCCCGTTCAATGGACAGGATCGGTACACTGTTGTCATTGACTTTTATATTTGGGTACATTGAAGGTTTAATGGATATCAATAAGTGGCTGGAATCAGGACATCCTTTTAAAAGGTATGTTCCGGATCAACTGGCAGCTAACAAAATCAATCATGCAATGGCAACGATATGTATCATGAGCATTGTTCATATTTTGTGTGCTGTTGCTGTTTTGATATTTTATATTTTATTTTAAAAATGAAAGCGTTAACCCCGCTGGGCAACGTTCCCGTTCGGCAGTTTTTTAAATTAAGCATTATGAGAAGTTATTTTAACGCCTGTTTACTGGCTGGTTGCTGCTTTATTGCCAGCTGCAGTCAGCAATCTTCCAATCAGCCATACATAAATATTGCTGCAACAAATTCCATCATTCATAATAATCAACCGCAAGAGACAAATACAGCAAGAGACCTGGGTGATTACGCCAACCTGGTTCCCATTGAGATAATAGATGCTGCAAGTAAAAATGTGTTTGAAAAATTCGGGGTTGAATTTGCCGGTAACTGCTACGATTGTAACCTGGCTGCTGTCAGCATCAACAAAAAATATGTCGATATCATCAATGTATGTGATAAAAATAATTCATACCGGCTGGAGAAGTTTACATACGAATTTATTGCTAATAAGCTGGTTGTTAAAACAGGAAAAACTGAGTTTGTTTTTACAGAGATTGAAACAGCCCCGGTTTATGAGCTTACCATAAAGGGTGATTCTCTCTCATTAAAAAATAAACGGCTTTCAAAATACTATACGCAAAAAAAGGTACTGCCGAAATTTAAACAGCATGATTGCGGGGATTTTGAAGGGTAAAAAAAATCGCGGTGAAAACCAAAAGGGTTCGCTCAAATTAATTTCCCCCATATAGAATATTTCTCTTTTTCTTTCGTTGTAACATCACTCAAAGGCAGCTGCTGTTTAAACGGCACCATGGGGGTTGTATCATTTAAAGTTTACCAGGCTATGATATTTTTTTCAATTCCCGGTGGATACTATAGATAACTGTAGTTGCTGTCTGCTTTCCTGCTTTGTTCACGGCCTTTCAATTGTTAACTATATACATGTCCCTTTTCAAAAAGCTTAAAGATGTTTCGATAGCCAAAAAGCTATACTTTATAGTTGGGGCAATGGCCATCCTGATCGTGATAGAACTGCTCTCTCTTTGGTTTGCTGTACACACCCTGTCCTCAGTCAGGGCTTTTGTGGGTGCGGAGGGCTTATGGTCAAAAGCGCAGAAGGACGCCGTTTATGAATTGCGTAAATATAACCGCACGCACAACAATAAGGATTTTAAAGCATACAGGGAATTTATGCAGGTACCCCTTGGCGACCATATTACAAGAGTAGAGCTGCTGAATAAAGAGCCGGATCTGGATATTGCAAGAAAGGGGTTTCTGCAAGGGAGAATACACCCGGATGATATCGACGATATGATCAATCTGTTTCGTCGTTTTCACAGCAACAAATACCTAAATAGATCAATACAAATTTGGGAAGAAGCAGATACAGTTTTATTACAGCTGATACCAATAGCAGACAGTTTTTATGCAGATGTGAATTCGGGGAGTCCGTCAGTGGAAAAACAGAACCGCTGGATGGAACGGGTGGATGCGATCAATGGGCAGTTAACGAAGCTGGAGGATGCGTTCTCTTATACATTGGGTGAAGGAAGCCGCTGGCTGGAAAAAATGATACTCACCATATTACTAACGGTAGCGTTCACCGTTGAGTTTACCGGCGTATTCATTACCATCCTCGTTACCCGGGGTATCACGAGAGACCTGGACGAGATACAAAAGGCAACAGATAAAATCATCAAAGGTGATCTCAACGCAAGAGCAGCTGTCCATTCAAAAAATGAGATCGGCAAAGTGGCTGCAGAAGTAAACCTGATGGCGGAACAGATGATCGCTTCCAATAAAGAGCTGGAACAGGTGGCTTACATTGCTTCGCACGACCTGCAGGAACCTTTGATGACCATCCGGAATTATGTGAATGTGATGGAGAAGCAGTATAAACATACATTAGATGACCATGCCGCTGAATGTCTTACCAATATTGGCTACGCAACTGAACGCATGCACCAGTTGGTAAAAGACATGCTGGATTATTCGAGGATCGGCAGCGATAAAAAACTCCTGTTCCTGGATTGTAATAAAGAAGTAAGCTATGTGCTGAATGATATGGATGCCAGTATTACTGCCAGCAATGCAAAAATATATGTATCACCACTGCCATCAGTAAACGCTTATTTCGAACTAAAACTCTTGTTTCAAAACCTCATCAGCAATGCCATCAAGTTCCATCGAAAAGATATACCCCCGGTTATTGCCATTTCAGCCAGTGATTATGATACCGAGTGGCTGTTCGCAGTAAAAGACAATGGCATCGGTATTGAGCAAAAATTTCACCACCGCATTTTCAGCATCTTTCAAAAACTGCATCCTGATCATGAGTACAGCGGCACGGGTATTGGTCTGGCCCATTGTAAAAAAATTGTGGAGATGCACCGGGGTAAGATCTGGTTGATGTCAAAACCCGGAGAAGGAAGCACTTTTTATTTTACCATCCCCAAAGTATAACGGTAACGGATGGATCTTACCGTGAGTAAAATTTTACCACCCACGATCTTTCAATACTGCCCGTTTTGGCAGCACCCGCCATGGGATGTGCATCCAGGTTCACCAGCAATAGAAAATTTTCCCTGGGCAATTCGTCAAAACTGATTGTTTCCCAAAGATATTGGGTAGAGTAATTGTCCATTAATTCACGGCTCGTTAATATCGTTTGTCTTCCTGAAGTTGTTTTTGTGCCTTTTAACGGCTGCAGTACAAAAATGTTTTTTCCTTGTTTATATTTAAACAAAACTTTACCCTCTACCTGCACGGTGGCGTCATCTTTTAACTGGTAGATAAAGCGGTAATGTTCGTTTGCTTCAAACTTTACATTCAACAAAGCAGTTTCTTCTTTGCCTGCCTTGTTGCTATCCTTATCCATAGTAGTATAACAACTTGTCTCCACCGGTGAAACCTTCCAGCTTTCACCTGCAGGGTTCAATAGAGCAACAGGTACCGTTGACTTTGAATGATGGTTGGAACGGGATACAGTTCCCGTCAGGTTAATATCATCTTTACAAGCCGCAACAAATACCAGTAGTGCTGCTGCGGTAATAATTTTTTTCATGGCTATACTATATGTTGGCTGTTACATTTCAATGTAAATGATTCCAGGAAAAGCTGTGCCAGGCGTGGCATGTACCGTACTGGCTGCAGGTAGTAAAATTGCGCTGGCAGCGTGGGAAACTGTTTTGCTGGTTTTTACTGTGGTATTGCTGCAGGCAGCAGTTCCAAAAAGTAAACAGCCTGCGGCTACTACAGCGGCACTCAGGTACATTATTTCCTTTTTCATTTTGTAGTTTTTTAATTGCAACGCTAAGGTATAGTGCAGCTGTTCCCTCCTAAAGGGCAAAAGGAATGAATTGCAGAAACAACGGGGTGAAGTGCTGGAAAATACCGGTGGCTGCATTGGCCAGGTCAATTAAATGAAGATCCTGCTGCCATAGCTGTAGTTTTCCCTGAATTCTTTGGGAGTGCAGCCCTTCTTCTTTTTAAAAAGGCGGTTGAAATTGGAGATATTATTAAAACCGCAGTTATACGCTACCTCCGACACGGATTGCGTGGTATCGATCAGCAACCTGGAAGATTGACCCAGCCGCATCTCCAGCAGGCTATCCATAAAAGTAATGCCGGTCCGCATTTTAAAAAAACGGCTGAAGGAAACGGGTGTCATGTTGGTAAGCTTTGCAGCTTCGTTCAATGAAATATTTTTTTGAAAATTCAGGTTCATGTATTCCATCACTCTTTCGATCCTCCGGCTGTTATAACTAAGCTCTGCATTGCTGAACGTATTGTCGGAAAGCGTATGCATGTTTCTCGAAACAGAAAGATCATGAAGGATGGACAGCAATTCCATTACAGAATCAAAACCCTGCTTCTGACTTAATATAGTAAGCCGGGGCATGATCTGCTGTATGGTTTCTTTGGAAAACAAAATGCCCTTGGCCGACCGTTCGAGCATCTTGCGGATAAAACTCATTTGGTTACGGCGCAAAAACTTATCATCAAACAGGTCCTTGTGAAATTGTATCGTGATCTCTTTGATCTCTTTGCTTTTGCACTTGTGCGTTTGCCATACATGCGGCAGGTTGCTGCCCACCAATACCAGTTCCAGTTCTTCGATCTCAGCAATATGATTGCCAATAATTCTTTTGGCACTTTTGGCATTCATGATAAAATTCAGCTCCAGTTCTTCATGCGAATGCAGCGGAAAATCGAACTCAGATTTGGTCCGGCTAAAGATGGTAAAACAATCAGCGCTGGTAAGGGGGGTGATCTCCCTCATGATATTTGTTGTCATAATCGGTGACGAAATTATACATTAGTGGTTAAAATAGTACCACTATTTGATCCAGGATGGAATATTTATTTTCCACAATTACTAAGGAGTTTATTGTTTTTTGGCCGAAGATTCATTTTGTGTGATACAAATACCATTATAAACAGGTAAAATAGTATTAGTTAATGGGTTACTGGAAATAGTACTTTTGACCAAACAAACTTGCGATATGAGAAAAAGAAAAAAACTCCCTGCACAGGTGTGCCTGTTGTTCGTCTGCACCCTGTTTTTCAGTTACACATCATTTGCACAAAAAAAACTTTCTGGCACGGTTGCTGACGAAAAAGGTGAACCGCTGGCAGGCGCTACCATATCGGTGGGCAGTAAAAAAGTTACTTCCAATTCGTTGGGTATATTCAGCATTGATGTGCCGGCAGACGCAAAAACACTGCAGGTGACCTATGTTGGTATGCAGCCACAAACGCTCGCCATAGGCAAAAACGAAAGCTTTAAAGTTGCCCTGGTGCCGGTACCTAATACACTAAATGATGTGGTGGTGATTGGTTATGGTACGGTAAGGCGTGCAGCCGTTACCTCTTCCATCTCTTCCGTGAGTGAAAAAGAAATAAAAAATCTTCCTGCCGCAGGAGCCGACCAGCTGCTGCAAGGAAAAGTGGCAGGCGTTACCGTTACCAGTAATGGTGGCCAGCCCGGTGGTGGTGTTTCTGTGAGAGTAAGAGGTATCACTTCTGTAAATAACAACGACCCCTTGTATGTAATTGATGGTGTGCCGGTAGCTTCTACCAACGCCAGCCTTGAGCAGAACGTACTGGGGGGTGGCAGCGGACAAACAACACAGAGCGGTCTGGCATTGTTAAACCCTGCCGACATTGCTTCTATTGATATTTTAAAAGATGCCTCCGCCCAGGCTATTTATGGTTCAAGGGCGGCCAATGGTGTTGTACTCGTAACCACTAAAAAAGGTAAGGCAGGTGTTGGAAAGTTCTCTTATGATACTTACTATGGCCGGCAGAACATACCAAAGAAATTAAAGGTGATGGATCTGCAGCAATTTGCAAAGTATCAAAACTCACTGGTGCCTGAAATAAGGTCTGTTGGTCTTGGTGCGGATAGCGTGGGCGAATTTAAAAATCCTGCAGTGCTGGGAAAAGGTACCGACTGGCAGGATGAAATATACAGAACGGGCAATATACAAAGTCATCAATTGGCTTTCTCCGGCGGTTCTGATAAAACTACTTATTATTTCTCTGGTGGCTACTACGACCAGGATGGTATTTTAATTGGTACCAAATTCAAACGTTTTACCATGCGCTTTTCCATTGATCAGCAAGTGAAGACCTGGTTAAAAGCGGGTATCAATGGTAATCTCTCCAGGAGCAATCAAAAGATAGGTTTGTCAGATGCGTTTGATGCGGTTACCAGTGTGGTGCTGTACAACAGCCCGGCTGCAATGGCAAAAGATGTTTACGGCAACTTTGTAAATTCCACTAACCTTCAGGGGCAGTCGGTAGGCCAGTCGGCCAACCCGGTGGCGCTTGCTGAATTAAGGGATGTAGGCGTAACTACCACCAAGGCATTTGGCAACCTCTATGCGGAAGTTACATTGGCAAAAGGGCTGAGAGTCCGCAATGAATTTAACTATGATTTTTCACTGGCTTCCAGGAAAGCCTTTCAGCCTTTTGTAAAAAATCCATTGTCGAATGAACTGATCATTAATCCAAGCAGGTTGAGTGAAGAGAGAACCAATAGTTTTTACTGGATGATCTCTAACTATGTAAACTATGATAAAAATTTTGGCAGTCATGCTATTGCAGTTACAGCAGGGCATGAGGCACAGGCATCTAACTGGGATAATATCAGGGCTTACAGGGACGACCTGCAACAGAACCTTCCTTCGCTGGCAGTAGGTAGTATTGCCAATCAAACTATTGGAGCTGGTGCCGGCGGCTGGAGCATGGAATCTTATTTTGGCAGGATCGGTTATACCTTCCAAAATAAATATGCTATAACGGCTACGGCCAGGGCAGATGGCTCTTCCAGTTTTGGTCCGGAAAAACGCTGGGGTAATTTTTATTCGGCATCAGCATCCTGGACGGTCACCAATGAAGAATTTGCAAAAGATATTAAAGGTCTTAACTACCTCAAATTGAGGATAGGTGCAGGTTCGGTAGGTAACCAAAATACTGGAGGACAGAATTTGTATAATACTAATATTGACCTTGCCCGGCAAAGCCCCTGGGGTACGGTGGGCTTTCCTGCCAACCTTGGTAACGTGGCCCTTGGATGGGAATCAGTTGTTACTTACAATGCAGGTGTGGACATGACCCTGTTCAACCGTTTTGCAGAAGTAAGTATTGATGTATATAAAAAGATCACCAAGAATATGCTGCTGCCGGCGCAGTTGCCACTCTTATCGGGCCTCAGCGCCGATCCATGGCTGAACATTACCGTGCCAATGACCAACGGCGGCCAGATGACGAATACCGGTATTGATATTGGTATCACCACTTACAATATCACCAATAAAAACTTTAGCTGGAAAACAAGCCTCAATTTCAGTCACTATAAAAACAGGCTGGATAAATTAAATGATTCTACCACGGCCATCTTCGGCACATTTGATGAATATGGAACGGCTAAAACGGTTACGGTTACACGAGCAGGAAATCCTGTAGGCTCTTTCTTTGGTTTTGTAACAGACGGACTGTTCAGAACACCTGAAGAATTAACTGCTATTAATTATGGCACCGTTTCACCTACAGGCATCTGGCTGGGTGATATCAGGTTTAAAGATGTGAACGGTAATAAATTACTGGATGACCAGGATGTAACCGTGATCGGTAATCCGCATCCCAAATTTACAGCTGGCATCACCAATACTTTCACCTGGAGTAATCTGGACCTGTCGTTGTTCCTGTACGGCAGCTACGGCGCCAAAATATTCAATTACACCAGGATATTCACTGAAGGCCTTAACTCACCCTGGAACAACCAGCTTGAAACGGTGATGAACAGGTACACTGCCGAAAATACATCGGGTACACTACCCCGTTATACCGGTACGGGCGTACAGCAGGGTAATCTAAGGGTGTCTGACAGGTATATTGAAGATGGCTCTTTCCTGCGCATTCAGAATATTTCTATTGGTTATAAATTTCCTAAGAAGCTGTTGGGGAAAGGAAATGTTTTTTCCAGTGTACGGCTATATGTTTCTGCACAGAATCTGTACACCTTCACCAAATATTCAGGGTATGATCCTGAGATTGGTGCCATTAACAACAGGGTGGGGCTGATGAATATTGACAACGGGCATTTTCCAAATCCCCGTACGTTCACTGCCGGTGCCAACATTGAATTTTAATTAAAAAACAAACTTCTCATGAAAAATAAATTTCTTTTATTAGCTGTTGTTTGCTGCTGCTCCTGGGCGGGTTGCAAAAAGAGTTTTTTAGAGCAAACCCCCGCCAGCAGTGTTACCCTGGAAAATTATTATAATACTGCCGCAGAGGTAAATGGATCTACCGGCGTATTGTATAATTCTGTATGGCTCGAATGGTACGACAAGGCATTTACCTCCGTTGGTGATATCTTAGGCGGCACCGTAACCGGTACTAACGGTAACACACAATACAATTCGTTCTGGAATTTTAATATCATTTCAACGGATGACCTTATAAAAGCTACCTGGAAATCCTGTTATAAAGCAGCGGGCAATGCTTCGGTACTTATCCAGAATTTTAGCCAGAAAAAAGCAACGGTTGGCGATGGCGCCTATCTTGACCTGGGAATTGCAGAAGCGAAGTTTATCAGGGCTTTCTGTTACTTCTACATCGGGCGTACGTTTGGCGATGCACCCATCGTGGACAATCCGCTTGACATGACAAAAGAAGGCGGCTCCCTGGTGCCCAAATATCTACAGAAAGATGTATTGAGATTTGCTATTGAAGATTTAAAAGTGGCTGAAGTGGGATTACCAGATGCTCCCTACCAGCCCGGACGTGTAACTAAGAATTCTGCAAAAGCATTGATGGCCAAAATTTATTTGTATTTGAAAGATTATGCCAATGCAAAAATAAAAGCCCAGGAAGTGATGGACTTTGCTGCTGCCAATCCGAATATACTTGGACTTACAGATTTTCAGCAAATGTTTACCAGCACAGCATCCAACAACAATAAAGAATCGCTGTTTGCATTGCAATGGGCATTCGATCTTGGCTGGAATGGCGGCAACAGGTGGATGAGCTATGCAGCACCACAACCTCTGACCAAACCGGGGCCTACTAACGGCAACGGGTATTCTTCCATCATTCCTTCCATTGATGTGCTGGATCCTACAACCGGCTGGGCCAATAATGACCGCCGCCGTGGCTGGTCTGTAATGGAACATGGCTTTCACAGGGCCGACTGGGTGAATGATAATTTCCCAACAGGATTTACGTATGATACAGTTACCATTCAAACCACCGACTTTAAAGTACTTACGGGTACAAGGTCAAACATATTGAAATATGTAGTAGGTCCAAACAGGACAGCTGAACCAGTAAACGGTGGCGGCGGAACGTCCAGCAGTATTTGTACTTACTTACTCCGTTATGCTGATGTGTTACTGATATATGCAGAAGCAACACTGGCTGGTGGTGGAAGCACCAGCGATCCTGCAGCCATTGCAGCTTTTAACGCGGTTCACCAGCGTGCTGGGATGCTGCCTGTATCTGCGATTACGATGGATGATATTTTAAGAGAACGTAAATGTGAGTTTGCTTTTGAAGGGGATTATTGGTTTGATATGCAGCGCCAGGCATTTAATGCAGACATGCAACCGGTGAATATTGCTAAAACAAAACAACTGGTGGAAGCGCAGGAAAGAGGTGTGTATGATGGGAACAAAGTGCTGAACAGCCAGAAAGTACAGGGCTTTACTGTAGATAAATTATTCCTGCCTATTCCATTGGATGAAACGGTGGCTGACCCAAAACTGTTAGAAGCCGCAATACCTTACTATTAAACACGAACGTAAAAAATTAAACTACTTTAATACTATTTTATGTTACATACTTTAAAAACGATGGCGGTTTTCTTTGCAGGCATGCTGCTTTTTGCCTCCTGTACAAAGGAAATAAAGATCACTCCCGCCACTGCTAAAATCGAACCCGGAGAAGCTGCAGGTAATGCAGTGATCACGTTAACTGGCAGCGACCTTAAAAATATCCAGACTATCACTTTCGACCTGGGTAATGTTGCTGCTCCTTTTAATCCGAACTTTAATACAAATGATGCACTTGTTTTTAGGGTGCCGGCAGCAGCCAACCCCGGGGAACAGAATATAGTTTTTACAACTACTACCGGATACCAGTTCAGCATACCTTTTAAAGTGCTGGCAGTACCCACGCTCACTTCCGCTTCCATCAACGAGTGGGAAGCAGGCGATGTTATCACGATCTACGGCAACTACCTTGCTACAACCAGCAGTGTTACCATGTCTGAAGATCCTGCTGCAACAGTAGAGATCGTTTCGTCCACTGCTACAGAACTGCAGGTAAGAATGCCGGCTTCCGCAGCCAAATCAACCAAACTGCAGGTTACCAATGAAGCAGGCAGCAGCACTACGCTCTTTGTTTTTTACAATATTGACCTGGCGCATAAAATTTTTGTTGACCAGTACTACAATGGTTTTACAGACGGTTCCTGGGGCGATCCGGGTGTGATCAATACCGCACAAAGTAAGGGCGGTGTTGCGTCGGTATCAAAAAATTACCAGCGGGGCAACTGGCACCTGGTTCAGTTTGTTGACTGGAACAATGGCATCACCTATGATCCCGATTTTAAAACATTCAGTCTCTGGATCAGGGGTGGCTCACGTGACTATACTTTATACCTCACTACCGATACCAGGGACGTGGCTTTCGGCAACTCTGACCAGGCAACACCTATAGACGTACCGGCCAATACCTGGAAGTATTTTGAATTTCCGGCGTCTGCTTTGGGGTCGAAGTGGACAACCGGGGTGGCGCCATTGAAACAAATTGGATTTTGGATAAAAGGTCCCGATCCGCAGGATGAAACCTTCTACTTCGACAATGTTTTAATTTTTAAATAGATGCTGTTAACGGCAGAAAATAAATTTAAAAAACTACCAAACTAACGTATATGTATAAACTATTCAGCAATATTTTTTCACCGGCGGTTGCAGTATTAGTGCTGGTTGGCACTATGCAGTCTGCCTGTAAAAAGAAGGATGTTTACCCCGGGCAGTCTTTGCCAAAGATAACCGCAGTGGCACCCGGCAGCGGTGTGCCGGGAGTAGCTGTAATGATCAAGGGCGAAAATTTTAAAAGCGTTACTGCAGTTAAGTTTGGCACAGTGGATGCCGCTGCTTTTGATCCGGCTTCTGTTACAGATACTTCTTTGATGGTGCAGGTGCCGTCAATGGATTCCGGAAAAGTATTTGTACAGGTGTATTATGCCAACGGTGCCGGGTACAATGCAGCCCCCTTCACGGTAATGCTAAAACCGGATATCAGCAGCGTGCTGCCCTTAACCGGTTATCCGGGTGATGAAGTGACCATCAACGGTGTAAACCTTGATATTGTAAGTGAAGTGAAATTTGGAAATGTACCTGCAGCAGCTTTTGTTGCCACCAAAACAAAGATCGTGGTAAATATTCCTGCTGCTGCAGAAGGCGGTGACCAGTTGATCACTGTTACCTCCGCATCTACCGGCGGTGCAGATACAATTTCCTTTAATGTGAACATTGCGCCGCAGGTATTCTCCATTTCGCCTGCCACGGCTGCTACCGGAGATGTAGTAACGGTTACGGGTGCCCGTTTTACAGGTGCCAGCGAAGTGAAGCTGGGTACTACGCCGGTTACTTATACTGTTGTAAGTGCAACAGAGATCAGCTTTACCGTTCCTGCCGGTGCTTCGTCAGGTGCGGTTACCATTACTACACCCAATGGAACAGTTACCAGCAGCACGGCTTTAACGATTTTGGTAGCAGGATTGGCTTTCCCCATTTATGATGAAGCTTTGTCGGGCAACTGGAATGGCTGGCTTGGCGGCGGATGGGGCGGCAATAAAGACCTGGCCAATGCAACGCCGGTCCGCAATGGTTCCTTCTCTATTAAAATTGATTATGCAGGCGGCTGGGGTTCTCCTTTGCAACTGGGCGGAGCCAGTATCCCCTTTGGTTCTTATACCCAGTTTAAATTGTCTATATACGGTGGCCCAGGTACCACAGGTAAGCGTATCAAAATTGTGTTTAATGAAGCAGGTGGTTATGAACTTACGCTCGGTACAGAAGGACAATGGAATGATTATGCGATCTCTATTTCCAATATTACTTCAGCCACTTCTTTAACAGCCATCTGGCTGCAGGAATTTACCGGCACCGACTATACGATCTATGTAGATGATATGGGACTGAATTAAAAATTGAACGGCCACCAGCGTATGACAGAATATAAAAAAATAGTACGGGGATTGTTTATTTTTTTGTGCACGGCGTTTTCATTTTACTCATTTGCACAGGCTGATCTGCCCTGCGATAAGGATGCTACAAAGGAAACAAAAGCATTGTACAGTAATTTAAAAAAGCTGGCGCAAAAAGGTTTTATGTTTGGCCACCAGGATGCACTTGCTTACGGGGTAACCTGGAAATACGAAAAGAGCCGGAGTGATGTAAAAGATGTCACTGGCGATTATCCTGCTGTATATGGCTGGGATCTTGGTGGTATCGAACGGGATAACAGCACAGTGAATTTAGATGGCGTGCCCTTCAACAAAATGAAACAGTTTATTAAAGAAGGATATGAAAGAGGTGGCGTGATCACCATCAGCTGGCATGCAGACAGTCCCTGGGGTAATGGTAAAAATGCCTGGGATACCACACACGGTACCGTTACTTCCATTTTGCCCAGTGGCGTTAATCATGAATTGTTTAAATCATGGCTGGATAAAGTAGCAGATTTTATCTCGTCACTTAAAGGTAGTAAGGGGGAAGCGATACCCATTTTATTCCGTCCCTTTCATGAATTGACGGGTAACTGGTTTTGGTGGTGCCGCAATACCTGCAGCGAAGAGGAGTTTAAAACCTTATGGCGTTTTGTAAGCTACTATTTACAACAGGAAAAAGGTTTGCATAACCTGCTCTATGTATATAACACGTCCGGTGATTTTAAAAACAAGGAAGAATTTCTGCAACGTTATCCAGGTGATGATAAAGTGGATATGCTGAGTTTTGATGCCTACCAGTACGATGATCCGCAGAAGAACGACTGGTTTGTAAAGAACACAAATAGCTTGTTGCAAATGGCAGGTGAAGCGGCAAACGAGAAAAATAAACTGTTTGCTTTTGGTGAAACAGGTTATGAAGCAATACCCTATGCAAACTGGTGGACAAATACATTATTAAAAGCAATAGGGGACAATAAAATTTCTTATGTGCTTTTGTGGAGGAATCACGGGTTGGCAGCCTGGAACGGTAAAATGCATTATTACGCACCTTACAAAGGACAGGTTTCCGAAAACGATTTTGTACAGTTTTATAAGTTGCCGACAACCATTTTCGAAAAAGAAGCGGCAGCAGAAAAACTATATTCAAATGGCAATTAGCAGCGCATTTTCATAAGTTAAACAGCAGCGTTGCGGATTGAGTCTTCTTTCTGCAACCGCTTTTGTTTTAAAAGGGAAAAGTTGATCTTTAAAAGAAAAAATGAAACTAACGATAGTAGATGTAAGCATTATCATCCTGTACCTGGTGTCAATGGTCATGATAGGGTGGTTTCTTAGAAAGAAGGCAAGGCAGAACAAGGAAAGCTATATGATGGGAGGGAAAAAACTTCCCTGGTATATGCTGGGCATGAGTGATGCGTCTGACATGTTTGATATCAGTGGAACGATGTGGATGGTATCCCTCTGTTTTGTGTATGGAATAAAAAGTATCTGGATACCCTGGCTTTGGCCCGTGTTCAACCAGGTGTTCAATATGATGTATCTCTCTAAATGGCTGAGAAGATCGAATGCCAATACGGGTGCTGAATGGCTGGCAACAAGGTTTGGAAAAATTGGCAAGGGTATCAAAGGTTCACACAGCATTGTGGTTGCTTTTGCATTGATAGGCTGTCTTGGTTTTTTGGCTTATGGTTTTATAGGTCTTGGCAAGTTCATTGAAATTTTTATTCCCTGGGATATGGTAAAGGGTTATGTTCCTTTTGATGTGGCACCGCAATATGTTGCCCATTTTTATGGGATCATTTTTACGCTTTTCGCCATGTTCTATTCTATCATTGGCGGCATGCACAGCATCGTACTGGGCGACCTGATAAAGTACGCCATCATGACGATTGGTTGTATTGCCATTGCAGTGATCGCCATGCAGCATTTGCAGGGCAAAACTTTGAATGTACCGGAAGGATGGGACAATCCTTTCTTTGGTACAAAACTCAACCTCGACTGGAGCCATATCGTGGCAGATGCCAATAAAAAAATTGCGGAAGATGGTTACAGCCTCTTTAGTTTGTTTTTTATGATGATGTTGTTTAAAGGTGTGTTTGCAGCAGGCGCCGGGCCAGCACCTAATTACGACATGCAAAAAATACTTTCTACCAAATCGCCCAGGGAAGCAAGTAAGATGACCGGCTTTGTTTCCATTGTGCTGCTGCCGGTTCGGTATGCCATGGTGATTGGTTTAACTGTATTGGGGTTGCTGTATTACAATGAACTCAATTTAAGTGATGGAAAAGGAGGTGTGGATTTTGAAAGAATATTACCGGCAACAATTAATAATTATTTACCGGTAGGCATTTTAGGTTTGGTGTTAACAGGTTTGTTGGGTGCATTTATGGGTACTTTTTCAGGCACATTAAATGCGGCGCAGGCATACATCGTAAATGATATTTATTTAAAGTATATCAACCCGGAAGCTTCTACTAAAAAAGTGATGAGCATGAATTATATCACCGGGGTGGTGGTGGTGGCCATTGGTGTGGTACTAGGTTTTTTTGCCAAAGATGTAAACAGCATTCTCCAATGGATCGTTTCGGGACTGTATGGCGGTTATATAGCAGCCAATGTGTTGAAATGGTATTGGTGGCGCTTTAATGCCAATGGTTTTTTTTATGGCATGCTTACGGGAATAGCAGGTGCAATGGTTTTTTCGCATTTTTTCAGTGGTGTTGAATTTTTATATTATTTCCCTTTGCTTTTCCTGTTGTCTATTGCAGGATGCCTGGTGGGTACATACACAGCACCAGCAACGGAAATGACTACCCTGAAGACGTTTTATAGTACAGTTCGTCCCTGGGGTTTTTGGAAGCCGGTGCATGCGATGGTAATAAAAGATGATCCATCGTTTGAGGCGAACAAAAGATTCGGACTGGATATGTTCAATGTGGCACTTGGCATCACAGCCCAGTTGTGCATGACACTGCTGCCCATGTACATCGTGTTGTGGATGAAACTTCCTTTACTGGTAACCATTATTATACTAACAGTCATTATCATCATTTTGAAAAAAACATGGTGGAATAAACTGGAGGATTAAACAATTATTTAAGCAAGTGGTATGAACAATGATTTTTTTGAAAGAATAACAAAGCTGGAACAGGAGCAGGAACGCCTGTTGCAGGAAACAAATGATAAGGAAGAAACAGGTAACGGTATTTTTGACCGGTATAAAAATCCTGTACTAACGGCGGCACATACCCCATTCAATTGGCGGTACGATCTCAATGCAGACACCAATCCTTACCTGATGGAAAGGTTTGGTATCAATGCAGTCATGAACGCCGGCGCCATCAAATGGAATGATAAATATATCCTGGTGCCGAGAGTGGAAGCTTCCAGCCGTAAATCTTTTTTTGCAGTGGCAGAGAGCCCGAATGGAATTGACAACTTCCGCTTTTGGGAATATCCCGTTCAAATGCCGGAAACAGATGAGCCGGATACAAATATTTATGATATGCGTTTGGTACAGCATGAAGACGGCTGGATATATGGTTTGTTTTGTACAGAGAGAAGGGATCCCACTGCACCATCAACGGATCAGTCTGCTGCCATAGCCCAATGCGGAATTGCAAGAACAAAAGACCTTATTCACTGGGAAAGGCTGAGTGACCTGGTTACCCCGTCCGCACAACAGCGTAACGTGGTGCTGCACCCGGAATTTGTACAGGGCAAATATGCTTTTTATACAAGACCACAGGATAGTTTTATCAGTGCTGGAAAAGGAGGTGGTATTGGTTTTGGTTTGAGTGATACAATGGAGCATGCAAGTATTGATAAAGAGACGGTCATTGATCATAAAGTATACCACACCGTATATGAACTGAAAAATGGGCTGGGGCCTGCGCCGTTAAAAACGAAGAAGGGCTGGCTGCACCTGGCACATGGCGTTAGAAATACGGTTGCTGGTCTCCGCTATGTACTGTATTTGTTTATGACGGATTTACAGGATGTGACGAAAGTTATCTATAAACCCGCCGGTTACTTTATTGCGCCGGAAGGAGCGGAAAGAACCGGGGATGTGTCAAATGTTGTATTTAGTAATGGCTGGATAGCTGACAGTGACGGCACTGTATTCATTTACTATGCTTCATCAGACACAAGAATGCATGTGGCAACAACCACCATAGAACAACTGCTCGATTATGTGATGAATACAGCTGCAGATGGATTGACTTCTTTTGAAACAGTTAAAACATTGACAGCGCTCATTGATAAGAACCAGTCTGAAGCAATGGTGCAAGTAGGTGTTTCATCAAAAAGCAAACAGTAAGGATGCTGGCCACTACAGCAAATACCGCTTCTGCACTTTCATCTTTCAAGGCTGAGTTAGAAACTGAGTTGAGTTTGATTCTGGACTGGTGGATGCACCACATGGCGGATGAACAGAACGGTGGCTTTTATGCAGGTGTTTCAAATGATAACCTGCCAGACGGAACTGAAAAAGGCGTTGTGCTGAACAGCAGGATACTCTGGACCTTTGCTGCTGTTCACAATTTTTCTCCCCGGCCAGAATACCTGCAGTTTGCAAAACGGGCTTTTGGTTTTATCGAAAAAAACTTTGTTGATTACCGTTATGGCGGCGTTTTTTGGTCAGTGGATGCAAAGGGAAAAATGAAAGATGGGAAGAAGCAGATCTATGGATTGTCATTTTGTATCTATGGTTTGTCAGAATATTATAAAGCGACTGCTGATCATACTGCCCTCATCATTGCAAAAGATCTGTACAATAGTATTGAGCAGTACAGTTTTGATGAAAAGTTTGGCGGCTATATCGAAGCCTTTACAAGGGAATGGTACGATGCTGGTGATCTCCGGTTGAGCGATAAGGATGATAACGAACGAAAGACAATGAATACGCACCTGCATATCATTGAAGCGTATGCAAATTTATATTCCGTGTGGCCGGATGAAGGACTAAGACAAAAGATTGAAGGGCTGCTGGGTTATTTTGACAAGTACATTTTCAATTACGAAACGCATCACCTCAATTTATTTATGGACGATGAGTGGAATGTACGTTCATCATTGGTTTCATTTGGACATGATATTGAGGCTGCGTGGTTGCTGCAGGAATGTGCAGAAGCTATTCAGCATGTAGTGTACACAGGTCATTTTAAAAAACTGGCCATCATGCTGGCCGATGCTGCAGCAAAGGGAATAGATGCAAAAGATGGCGGACTCTGGTATGAATATGAACAAAAGGACGATCATTGGATAAAAGAAAAACATTGGTGGCCACAGGCAGAGGCGATGGTGGGTTTCTTTAATGCGTACCAGTTAAGCGGTGATGAAAAATACCTGGGCAATTCCCTGAATGCTTTTGATTTTGTGAAAAAGCATATTAAAGACAAAGAAAAGGGCGAGTGGTTTTGGGGTATTGAGGAAGATGGAACGGTTATAAAAAAGGATAAAGCCGGCTTCTGGAAATGCCCTTATCATAATGGCCGGGCATGCCTTGAATTAATAAAGCGGATCACAGTTTTGTAAAAAATATTAACCCTATGAGAATGAATATACTTTTTTCAGTGGCCATTTTAGTAATGCTGTTTGATTCCTGTAAAAAAGCAGGAAGCGGACCCGTAACGCCTCCGGCAACAGATACTACTACGATAGCACCACAGGTTGATCCCCCAGTTGCGAATACCATTGGTTTTTTTCTGAATGACTGGCAACCCAAAAATTTCACCTTGCCTGCTTCCACTATCGCAGGTACAGTTCCTGCTTCTGCCGGCGTCATCATTCAGATTGACCGGAGCAATGTATTAACAAAGATACCCCGTGGCATTGCCGGCAACAACTCAAATATATGGATGGGGCAGTTTGTAACGGAACCCGTTTTGCTGGGTCATCTTACTAAAATGAAGCCGCATATTATTCGTTTTCCCGGGGGCAGTATCAGTGATATTTTTTTCTGGAATGCGCAAAACAATGTGCCGCCAACAGATGCACCTTCAAGTTTAGTACAGGCCAATGGCAATGTTGTACCAGCTGGTTACTGGTATGGAAAGAATGCGGAGAACTGGACCTTTTCTGTTGATAATTATTACAACATGCTGCAGCAAACGAACAACGAAGGGATGATCACTATCAATTACGGCTATGCCCGTTATGGTAAAAGCGCTGATCCTGTGGCAACGGCTGCCCACATGGCTGCTGACTGGGTTAGGTATGATAATGGCAGAACAAAATACTGGGAGATCGGTAATGAAAATTTTGGTGACTGGGAAGCAGGTTACCGGATCAATACCACGGATAACCGTGATGGACAACCAGAATTTTTAACCGGTCAATTGTATGGACAGCATTTCAAAGTATTTGCCGACTCCATGAAGGCTGCCGCAGCTGCCATTGGTAAAACAATTTATATCGGTGCTGTAATGTCAGAGGCAGCACCCGAATCCTGGTGGACATCTACTGCACGAAACTGGAATACAGGCATCATGACAGGTGCAGGCAGCTCCCCTGATTATTATATCGTTCATAATTATTACACGCCCTATCAAACTAACGCCAACGCCGCAACGATTTTAACAACCGCACAAACGGTTACTCAAAATATGATGGACTATGTAAAACAGCAATTGAGTGCAGGAGGGGTGCCGCAAAAGCCGGTGATATTGGGTGAGTTTAATATTACATCACAAGGACAAAAACAGCAGGTGTCACATATAAACGGTTTGCACGCCACCATGGTGCTGGGAGAATCCATCAAAAATAAATATGGCATGACGGCAAGATGGGATTTGGCCAATGGCTGGAGTAATGGCAATGATCATGGTTTGTTCAATATTGGTGATGAACCCGGAGGTATCCCCAAGTGGAACCCAAGACCTGCTTTTTATCATATGTATTATTTTCAACAATACAGCGGCGACAGGATGGTCGCCTCCACTTCAACAGACCCGAATGTGGTTTCATACGCCAGTTCCTTTTCGTCTGGTGAAACCGGCGTGGTGCTGGTAAATAAATCCACCACGGTAAAAACAGCAGCCATCACCGTGGCGAACTTTAAAAAAGGCACCCAATATTTTTGGTATACACTAACAGGTGGCACGGATAACGGGGAATTTTCAGGACAAACTTTTGTTAATGATATTGCCCCTGACAATGCTACGGGCGGCCCCCTGGGCTACGAAACAATAAAACCTTACAGCGCATCCACAACTTCCGGAATTAAAATATCTTTACCTGCAAGAGCGGCAGTATTTTTGGTAATACTGAAGCCGTAATATTTTACAGGTATGAAAAATCTATTGTCCTTTCTGTTATTGACCGTCTTTTTTACAATGCGGTCCAGTTCCCAGTTGAGATTGCCCGCCGTTTTATCCTCCCATATGGTATTGCAGCAAAATGATTCTGTATTGTTGTGGGGTTGGGCCAACCCGGGTGATAAACTGTTTGTTACCAACAGCTGGGATAACAAAACGGATTCGGCCTTGGTTAGCAATGGTGCCAAGTGGCGTTTAAAAGTGAAAACACCTGCCGCAGGCGGGCCATACAACATCCATTTTAAACAGCATGAGCAAAAAATCCTGCTGGAGAATGTCATGATTGGTGAGGTTTGGTATTGTAGCGGACAGAGTAATATGGACTGGAATTATTACCTGGGTGTGAGGAATATGCAGGAAGAACTGAACCTGGATAAGCAAAATAATATCCGTTTCTTTTTTATTCCTAAATCCACATCAGATCACCCGCAGGAAGATGTGCGGTCGCAATGGGCAGTTTGTGATTCTAATAACCTCAAATCATTTAGTGCAGTAGCCTATTTCTTCGCAAAAAAATTGCAGCAGGAATTAAATGTGCCCGTAGGCTTGATTCAGGGAAGCTGGGGAGGCACACCGGCTGAAGTATGGACACCGGCAGAAAAAATAAACAACAATGTGGTGCTGAAAGGTTCTTACGAAAAACTTGATTCGTTTAATTGGTGGCCTAAAACACCGGGTGTTGCGTTTAATGCGATGGTTGCACCGGTTACCAATTTCTCCATAGCAGGTGCCATCTGGTACCAGGGAGAAGGCAATACGGCAGCGCCAACTACCTATGGCGACTTGCTTACCACGATGATTGACTCCTGGAGAAATGCCTGGAAGAAGAAATTCCCTTTCTACTTTGTTCAGATAGCTCCTTTCACTTACGGGAAAGGATTTAGTGCTGCCATTATAAGGGAACAGCAAACAAAAGCTGCTGGTCATGAAAATACAGGCATGATCGTTATTCCTGATTTGGTGGATAATGTAACGGACATACATCCACGAAATAAAAAGGATGTAGGTTTCCGCCTCGGGAATATGGCCCTGGCACTTAACTATAAAAAGGACAGCATCGTAGTGCAGCATCCTGTTTACGACAGGCTGCAGTTCAGCTCAGACAAAGCAGAGATCGGTTTTCTTTTCACTGGCGGGTCCCTGCATAGTTTGGGTGCTACAGTTACAGCGCTGGAAATTGCTGGTGCAGACAGGGTGTTTTACCCGGCTGAAAGCAAGATCGATAAAAATGTACTCCTCGTGTGGAGTAAGATGGTAAAGGAGCCGGTAGCCATTCGATATGGTTTTAGCAATGATGGTATTGGAAATTTATTCAGCGTGTTTGGCTTGCCGGTAATACCGTTCCGGACCGATGACTGGCCGGTGGAATAATATTTAATCTTTTTTTATGAACAAGCCTGAGTGCTGCTATGTAACATCGTTGTACTTGCTCCCAACGAAGTTGGTGATGCACACACTTGTACTTATATTTCCTTTGCTCTGCTTTTTTTCATTGCGATCCACTGCGCAACGCAATCTTAACTTTTACCCCGCCGATCATTCCTGCATCCAGTACACCGGCAGGATAGATTTTTCCAATCCAAAACTCCCTCGATTTTGGCAACCCGGTGTATCTATTAAGGTACAGTTTACTGGCAGCTACTGCGATGTAATTGTAAATGATGAAGTGCTCTGGGGCAAAAATCAAAATTATATTGAAGTAGTTTTAGATGGCCATCCCATTCGGGTTCAAACAAAAGGCAAAAGAGATACGATTGCTGTTGGCCAAAAATTATCCATTGGAAAACATACGCTCGAAATTTATAAAAATACAGAGGCGAATATCGGTTACCTGGAGCTGGTGGGGTTTCGTTGCGAAGCCTTGCTGGAACCAACGCCAAAGCCTGTACGAAAAATAGAATGTATCGGCAATTCCATCACCTGCGGCACAGGCAGCGATCTGTCGGCTATTCCCTGTGGCAAGGGTGTGTGGCATGATCAGCACAATGCCTATATGAGTTATGCTGCCATTACTGCGAGGGATTTAAATGCACAATATCATTTGTCCGCAGTTTCAGGTATTGGCTTAATGCGCAGCTGCTGCAATATGGATATCATCATGCCACAGGTTTTTGATAAAGTAAGCATGAGAGATGATACCATTGCCTGGGATTTTAATCTATACCAGCCTGATGTAGTAACTATTTGCCTGGGCCAAAATGACGGCGTGCAGGATTCAGCTGCTTTTTGCAACAAGTACGTTTCTTTTTTAAAAACACTGAGAGACCATTACCCTGCAGCTAATTTTATTTTGCTCAGCAGCCCGATGGCAGATGAAACGCTGAAAGTCTTTATGAAGAAAACGCTAAGTGCTGTGGCTTTGAAGATGCAGCATGAAGGAGATACAAATGTGCATACTTATTTTTTCGCCCGCAGCTACACCAGTGGTTGTGATTATCATCCCACTGTTGAAGAACATAAACTGATAGCAGCAGAATTGACTGAAGCAGCCAGGAAAATCATGCACTGGTAAAGTCAAATAGAATAAAGAAGCAGGTGTTAGTATTCTGCAAACCGCAGACGGGGCCAGGAGCCGCCGCCGGGGCAGTATCTAATCCCGCCATTGGTTGCAAACCCTCACCGCGGTTATTCCAGGATAGCAGTTCCATCATCTGTTTGTACAATGTAAGTCGTGAGTTCCATACCCATCGCTGTCTTGTAATTTTTATAGAGCGTGGCAGACAACTCATCTATGGCTTCTTCTTTTACAATATTAATGGTGCAGCCGCCAAAACCTCCGCCCATCATTCTTGCACCCAACACAGCAGGATTGTTTTTTACAGCTGCAGCTAAAAAGTCAAGTTCCTTGCAACTCACTTCATAGTCGTTGCTCAACCCTTCATGTGTGGCAAACATTTTTTTGCCAAGAGAAGTGAGGTTCCCATGTTTCAGGTCGTCGCAGGCGGTAGTAAGTCTTTCAATTTCTTCTACCATATACTTGCAACGCCTGTACAATAGTTCGTCTGCCGGTTTTACATAGTCATCCAGCATTTGCATATTGGCATCCCGTAATTTTTTTACCTGCGGGTGATGTGGTTGTATCAATGCAATTCCAGCTTCGCATTGCTGTCTTCTTACATTGTATTCAGATGAAGCCAATGAATGTTTTACATTGCTGTTGAAGAGAACCAGTTTATATCCTTCCAGTTGTAATGGAATGTATTCATAATCAAGCGAGCGGCAGTCTAATTTGATAGCATGGTCTTTTTTGCCAAACATACTGGCAAACATATCCATGATGCCGCATTGTACGCCGGCATAGGCATGTTCTGCTTGTTGCGCCAGTTTCACCATTTGCATTTTGTGCAGCTCCAGGTTAAATAATTCATTCAATGCAAATACAACCGCACATTCTACTGCAGCGGAGGAAGAGAGCCCGGCGCCTGCAGGCACATCACCATCAATCACTAAATTAAAACCGCTGATTGGATGACCATTTTTAAGCAGCTGGTCCACGATACCAAGGATGTAGGTATGCCATTGTTGTGATGGCTGTATCCTGGAGATAGCGGTTTCAAATGCTTCATTAAAATTGGAAGCATATAGTTTTATTATATCGTCATCTCTTTTGGCAACAGCCACATATACCGCTTTGTCAATAGCTGCCGGCAATACAAATCCATCATTGTAATCGGTGTGCTCTCCAATGATATTTACCCTGCCCGGTGACCTGGCGATCAGGGGTTTACCGGAAAATTTTTCTGCAAACTGTTTGCTGACTTGCTCCGTCATAGAATTTTTATTTAAAAGCATCAAGTGCCACACTTGGTTTGCCATTGTTATAAAAGGCGCCCAGCGTATATCCTTTCCAGTTATTATATGCCTGTGGCTCCCAGTAGAGTACGCCGAGACATTTTTTATTGGCAACAGACTTTCCTTTTGCAATAATATCGGCTAAAAAGTTTTTACATTCCGTTGCATTGTCCCAGGGCATACCCACTTCCACTATCATTACTTCTTTGTTGTATCGGCTGATCATATCATTCATATTGTTCAGGCAATTCTGGTTGGCAACAGCCCAGCCAGTGCCCGCCCAGGAAGGATAGAGTGACATACCGATCACATCATACTTTGCAGCATTTGTTCTGAGTCCGTCAAACATCCAGCGGAACAGGCTGTTGTCATAACCATTAGACAGGTGTACGATTACTTTTGCGGAAGGAAAAACTGATTTTACGGCATCATATCCTGCATTTACTAATTGAGCGAAATTTGTCATATTGGTGGAAGCCCTGCCATCCGGCCAAAGCATACCATCATTTGTTTCGTTACCTACCTGTACCCACTCGGGTGTTACGCCTGCTGTTTTTAATTGATTCAATACATCAGTAGTATGAGTAGCCAACGATGTTTTCATTGTGGCAAAATCCTGCGCTGCCCAGGCTGCTGGTTTTGTTTGTTTACCTGGATCTGCCCAATCATCACTGTAATGAAAATCGATCATCACCCGCATGCCCATGTTTTTTGCTCTCACCGCTTTGGTAACCACATCAGCAGCATTGTTCCATCCTGCAGCCGGGTTTACCCATACCCTCAACCGTATGCTGTTCATGCCAAGTGATTTTAGCAATGCAATACACTCTGTTTGGGTACCTGCTGTTGAATAAAATTTCACGCCTGCAGCTTCCATTTCTGTCAACCAGCCTACGTCGGCTCCTTTTGCAAAACTATCTGTTACCGGAGGTGTTGGTGGCAGGGGGGTGGATTGCTTTTTGCAGGTGGTGGCCATACAACTTACAATGATCAAACTCAGTACGGCACGGCTTGCGAGGAAATTCGGCCAGTTTTTAATTTGTTTCATCTGGTTTTCATTTGGCCACAAGTTAACAATGGTTTGATATATTCAGCAGTATTGGTACAATTTTTACCAACCCCGGTACTTTAATGATTTTTTGAGGCATTTACTTTTTAAAAGAATAACTTTTGGGTGTGAAGGAATCGAAGGGGTGCGGACCTTTTTTGAAATTTTACGCTTACTGGCTTTGCCTGTATTGTTAAGATTATTTCACCTGCCTTTTTTGAAAAAGGCTGGCAA
>ENA-UOWO01001285-UOWO01001285.1-activated-sludge-metagenome-genome-assembly--contig:-NODE-1285-length-34023-cov-52.013748_pt1 | contig 34023 bp, 29 predicted proteins | sample MGYA00238148_ERZ761564 | MGnify/ENA primary metagenome ERZ761564 (study PRJEB28885, sample SAMN05720194) | activated sludge metagenome | isolation source: Anaerobic digester | place: USA...
TCCCATTCACATCCCATTCACTTCCCGCTTAGTTCCCATCCAGCCATTGGGAACTAAGCGGGATGCTACTCGGATGTGAGTAGGTTGGGGTAAAGGGTGGGTCCGGGCGAAAAAAAGTATTTATGACTATTTGCGCGAGAACCAGAACAGGTCTGTGGTGTAGCCGATATGGAAGAAGAAGTTGGTTTTGCCGTCTTCGCGCAGGGCGAGTTTAACTCCCAGAGGGCCCACCGGAGAGCGGTAGCCCAGTCCGGCATAATAACTGAAGAGGAGGCTGTTGTCGAAGCTCCAGTCAGCGTTTCCGGCTGTGTTGAGAGCTTGGGCGCCGGTTTCCAGGAAGAGGTTGGTTAGCGGCTCAAAGACCGCGCTGAGGGTCCCGTACTTGTATTCAGCCGAGGGGGCCTGGCCCTTCCGGTATCCGGAGAAACCCTCGGCACCGCTGAAATTGATCAGGTCCGTGGAATTGTCCGCAAAGCTGCCGTAATGGGAGCCGTAGGCAAAACCGACGCGGAGTGAAACGTACTTTGCCAAAGGCGCGTACACATCCAGGTTCGCGGTGAGGCGGGTGTAGTTTTTGGCACTGAGGGCAGGCCAGGGAGACAGCTCGGCCTTGGCGAAGAAGCGGGCTCCGGAGCGGGGAAAGACATCCGTGTCCAGGCTTTCATGGTACAGCTTCAGACCCAGCCCGGAATCGTTTTGCCAGGTGCTGTCGTGCAGACCGTCAGGTACAACCCCGGTTGTTTTGGCGCGGGAAAAGTAGCCAAAGGCCTCCAGGCTAAAGAGTTTATCCGCGAAGAAGCCCACCCCGGGCACAACCCCGTATTCGAGGGAATCGAGGCTGGCGGTCCTTTGACCGCTTGCATCATAGCGGTAAACGCGGCTCTGGCGAAGCCAGGGATGGAGGCGCAGGTAGGGGGCATGGAAGTCGCCGAAATCCTTCACAAAGTCCAGATTGAGTTCGTTCCTGCCTCCGAGGGTGAAACCGCCCAGCAATCTGGAATTGGGCAAGATCAGGTCGTTGAATTCCGCTGCCGCGCCCAGGCAGAATATCTCGTCGGATGAATAGCTGGTGTTGATATGCAGGTAGCGCGGTTCGCGTTCGCTAACATAGAGGACCAGGCGGTAACCGCTGTCCAGAGGCTCCAGCACGGGATAAACGGTGTGGAATTTCTGCGAATTCCAAACCCGGCTGCAGGCGTCCAAGATCTCTTTGGGCAGGTACTCCGTGTCTTCGCGCAGCCCGGACCAGGTGATGATCTTGTCTGTAAGCACGCGGCTGTTCCCGCGGGTAACGATCTCTGTCACCGGCACAGAGGTGAGTTCGGTGATCCGCTCCGGCTTGGTGAACACATAGCCCTCAGCCAGCAGGGAATCGCGAAAAGCCCTGATCACATCGATGTTGGCGCGGGCGTAATCCTCCCCGATCTGCGTGATGGCATGGGCTTTGGGGTAGGCCAGGTTCCCGATCCCGGTGAGGTCAGGCTCCAGAATGAGGTCGCAGAGCTCAACATTGGCGTCGATGCTGGTGTGCATGGCTATGTTGATGATGTGGTTCAGGATGCTGTACAAGTCCTTGGGATCGGCCCCCCGCATGGAGGTGTTGATCTTCAGGGCGAGGATCTTGTCCGCGCCGAGGTCGATCACCTGAGGCACGGGCAGGTTTTGCAGCAGGCCGCCGTCGATGTGGGTGCGCCCATCGTATGTGAAAGGCGAGATCACGGCAGGGATCGACGCGGCTCCGCGCACGGCCTGGGCCAGTGAACCTTCGCGGTGGATCACCAGCTCGCCGGTGTGCATGTCGATGGTGAGTCCAGCAAAGTTAACCGGCAACCGGGAAAAATCGCGGTAGGCGGCGGCTGGCATGAAGAGTCCGGCCAAGCCGAGATCGATCTTGGCCCCGGTGATGGCTCCCGCCGGAGCCCTCGGCATTCCTTTGGGGCTTAGCGCGAGGCGCAGATTGCCGTAACTGGGCCAGCGCCTGGCTCCGGGATGCAGATCCGGACGAGCCTGATTCTCATTGATGATGTCGGCCATGTCCAGAGTGACCATCAGGGATTCCACCTCCGCGGCCGTGTAACCCAAAGCGTAGAGCCCTCCCAGGACGGAACCCACGCTGGAGCCCATCACGTGATCCGGATAGATCCCCTCTTCCTCGAGGACCTTGATCATGCCCAACTGGGCAAAACCTCTCGCTCCGCCGCCGCTGAACACATAGCCCAGCCCCTTCCCGGGCAGCGTCGCGATGCTGAGTAACAGGATGGCCGGAAGGGCGGCCAGCACTTTCTTAGAGGCTGTCAGTTGGCGCTCCCTGAGTTGAATCCGCGGAGGCTTTGGCGCGCAGGTGATCGCGTTTGGGTTCCTTATAGACAAATTCGATCTTGCCGAAAACCGCGTTGGCTTCGATCTTGACGGTGCCGAGCGGAGGTTGGGCCGGCGAGGCCAGAGTGGGAACGATGGCGGAGCCGAACACGGCGGTGGGATGGATCTTGAAATCGATGTCGTTGGGCAGCTTCACATAGGAAGAGCCGAACACGGCGGTGATCTCCAGGGGCGGAGAATCGGGATCCAGGCCGGTGAGATCGACTGTTTGGGAGCCGAACACACTGGTGTATTCGTCGCTTCCCGCGGTAACGAAACTCACGCGCGAGCCGTCCTTGTGGTGCGAACTCCAGTCCCCGAAAAGCAAACGGAGCCCGAAGAGGATGATGATGACGGCGATGAAGATCTTCACCAAAGGCAGGTCAACGATGTTGAAGCCTTTGAGGATCAGGGAAATTCCCCACAACAGCAGCAAAATGCCCCAGAAAATGTGACCAAAGAGGAAACTCATTTTCATCTCCTTCTCCTTAGTTTAGTTTAAGCCCGTTCGTCCAGGCCCGGTACAGGTCCTCCGTATCCAGGCTGAGATGTTGGTTGACCGTGAATTCGCGGCCGGAAGCCACTTCCCCCAGCGGCAGCAGGGGCGTGGCGTGTTTACGACAGAGTGCTTCGACCGCCTGCAGTTCGGCAGGGGCGAAGCTGATGACGGCCCGGCCGTGGCTTTCGCCGAAATATTCGGCCTCGGCGGGATGGGATAGTTTGAATCGGATCCGCGCTCCCAAGAGTTTTTCGGGCTGGAAGCAGCTTTCCGCCAGGCAAATCAGCAAACCGCCTTCGGAAACGTCGTGAGCGGAGGCAAGGTTTTCCCCGGCAATCAGTTCCAGCAGCAGCTCGATGATCCTCTTTTCGGCCACCAGATCCACCCGGGGAGCGGGTCCGGCCACCTGGCCAAACACGGTTTTAAGGTACTGCGAGCCGCCGAAAGAGGAACAGGGCTGACCCAGCAGGGCGATCAGGTCGCCGGGGCGCTTGAACCACTGGGTGGTGGCGTGGCCGATGTCATCCAGCAGGCCCAGCATGCCGATCACGGGAGTGGGATAGACGGCGCCGGCGGGATTTTGGTTGTAGAAAGAGACGTTGCCTCCGGTTACGGGGGTTTCCAGGGCCCGGCAGGCCTCCCCCATGCCCCGGATGGCTTCAGAGAAGGACCAGTAGACTTCGGGGTTGTAGGGATTGCCAAAATTGAGGCAATTGGTCACGGCAATCGGGCGGCCACCGCTGCAGGCAACGTTCCTGGCGGCTTCAGCCACAGCGCCTTTGGCCCCTTCGAAAGGATCCAGCCAGCAATGGCGGGCGTTGCAGTCCGTGGCCAGCGCGATGGCTTTGCGCGTGCCTTTGATGGCGATCACCGCGGCGTCGCTGCCCGGCTCCACCCGGGTGCCGATCTGCACCATGTGGTCGTATTGGGAATAAATCTCGCGTTTGGAGGCTATGCTTGGCTCTTTGAGAAGGTTCAGCAAGACATTGCCCGGGTCCGCAGGTTGAGGATAGCTGCCTGGATCTGGGTCCGGTGGACGTATGGGGGCTTTTTGCTCGCGTTCGTAAACTGGCGCGCTGCATCCCAAAACAAGGGTTTCGGCGGGTATTTCGGCCAGGACCTCGCCCCTGAGGCGCACCCGCAAAAGTTTATCCGCGGTAACCAGGCCGATCACGCTGGCGTCGAGATCCCATTTGTGAAAGATGTCCAGCACCGCTTCGAGATCAGCGGGCTCCACGATCAGCAGCATCCGTTCCTGGGATTCCGAGAGCATGATCTCGTAGGGAGTGATGCCGCTTTCGCGGATCGGTACGTGCTCGAGGTCAAGCTCGATGCCCACTCCGCCTTTGCCGGCCATTTCGGAGCTGGAGCAGGTGAGCCCGGCGGCGCCCATATCCTGGATCCCAACCACCAAACCGGCCTGGATCACCTCCAGGGTGGCTTCCAGCAGGAGTTTTTCGTAAAAGGGATCGCCCACCTGAACGGCGGTGCGCATTTCGGCGGATTCCTCGCTGAGGTCCACGGAGGCGAAAGTGGCGCCGTGAATGCCGTCGCGTCCGGTTTTGGCGCCCACATAGACCACCAGGTTGCCGATCCCGGAGGCGGCGGAACGGGCCAGATCCTCGTGACGCAGCAGGCCCACAGCCATGGCGTTCACCAGCGGGTTGCCTTCGTAGGCTTCATCAAAAAACACTTCCCCGCCCACAGTGGGAACGCCGAAACAGTTGCCGTAATCGGCGATGCCGCGCACCACTTCGCGGATCAGATGTCGGGTGCGGGGAGATCGGGGGTCGCCAAAGCGCAGGGAATTCAGCACCGCGATCGGCCTGGCGCCCATGGTGAAAATGTCGCGCAGAATGCCGCCCACGCCAGTGGCCGCGCCGTGATAGGGTTCCAGGGCGGAGGGATGGTTGTGGCTTTCGATCTTGAAGCAAACTGCCAGACCATCGCCGATGTCCACCACCCCAGCGTTTTCCTCCCCGGCCTTGGCCAGCAGGAACTTTCCTTCCCGGGGCAGGGTTTTGATGAGTTTGATGGAATTCTTGTAGCTGGCGTGTTCGCTCCACATCACACTGAAAATGCCCAGTTCCACGTAGCTGGGAGCGCGGCCCAGGATGGTTTGGATCCTGGCGTATTCATCTGCTGAAAGGCCGTGTTGGGCGATCAGTTCGCTGGTTATCTGAACTTCCATGTCATCCCGCCGGGTTGGCTTGGGTGCGCAGTTTGGGGATCAGGCGTCTGATCCGGTCGTCGATGATCTCAAAGGTTTTACGGTAAGTGTCGATCCCGGAACCGTAGGGATCGCCGATGTCACCCGGTTCGCCCAGATATTCGTTCAGGGTGAGGATCTTGGCGCTGCTGTTGGGGGCGTTGCCGCGCAGGAAATCCCGCTGGCGTTCCTCCATGGTGAGCACCAGGCGGCTGCCGCTGATCATGTCTGGCGTAAACTGCTTGGAGTAATGCTCCTGGGCTTCCAAGATGCCCTTTTCCAACAGCAGTTGCAGCGATCCCGCCGAAATGGGCTCGCCGCCGGGAAAGAGGCCGCAGGAATCACCGATGTAGTTGAGGCCGGCTTCCCGGACGTAGTGGTTGAAAAGCTTTTCCGCGATGGGGCTGCGGCAGATGTTGGCCGTGCAAACGAAGAGGATGGTGGGCACGGCGAAGGACTTCTTGATCCCGTAAAAAGGTATGGAACCCTCCCGCAGGCACCTGAGCTCATCCAAGCCGCTCTGGTTCTGGCTTTCCCGGCTGGTGACGTATTCCACTATGGTGGAGGGCTGGGCGTCGTAATCAACACTCACCCCAGAGGGCACAAAGCCGTAGTCGAACCAATTCGCGTACATCCCGGTGAGGCGCTTGAGATCGTTTTCCGGAGGCAGGCTGGCGATGTTCACGCTGGTGCTGATGATAGGCTCATCCAGGAGCTCGATCACCAAACGCAGCAAGGCGTCATCCGGCACTCGGAAGGCCACTTTGCCGTCCACGGCCAGATGTTTGAACCTGTCGTCATCACATTTGAACACCACGGTGAGGTTTCCGGGCCAATACTGTTCCAGCAGGGGCAGGATCCTCTCGGGGACAGCCACCCCCTCATCCGCGAACCATTCCAGGTGCGGGATCAGGACGATTAGCCCCTTCAGGTCCGAGCGTCCCTTCAGCTTCAGGATCCTGTCGATCGCCTCGAGAGACGATACCGTGCAGCCTATGCCATACATCCCACCCGTGAAATGAAGGATGGTCTTGTTCTTAAGGTCACCGCCGCGGATCAGCTTTTCCAGTTTCCGCAGGGAAGGTTGTTTCAACAGGACCAAGTACCGCCTCCTCTTTCCTATTCCAGGTATGACAGCGGATTAACCGCCTTGCCGTCTTTGCGCACTTCAAAGTGCAGCGAGGGTTCGCTGGCCGAGCCGGTCATGCCGGATTTGGCAACGGCCTGGCCTTTCTTCACGTTGGTGCCGGTGGATACCAGCAAATCGTTGTTGTAGGCATAAACAGTGTAAAATCCGTTCTTGTGGTCGATGATCAGCAGCTTGCCCTGTCCGCCGTAGGCACCGGAATATATGACCACACCAGCATCTGCCGCCGCGACGGTGGTGTATTCAGGCGTGGCGATGTCGATCCCGTTGCTCACCACCGAGGTGCCGTAAGCCCGGGTTTCCTGGCCATAGCTGCGGATGATGCGCCCTTTCAGCGGCCAGGCGATGGTGCGGGCGCTGAATTTGTACGATGCGGGTTCCTGGTCCTTGGGCTTGGGTTTGGAGGCCAGGCTGGCGATCAGCCCTTCAAGCCTGGAGGCGTCCTTTTTCAATTTGGCGATCTGATTTTGCAGATTCTTTTGTTCCTTGCTGAGCCTGGATTGCTGGGCTTCCAGATTCTTGACGTTGGCGGCCAGGGTCTGGCTGGAGGAGGATTTGTTCTGAAACTCGCTGTTGGCTAGGCTGTATTCCTGACCTTTCCGATTCTGCTCGTAAGTAAGTTCACTTTGCATATCACCCAGGGTGAGCAACGTGTTTCGGGTTTGGGATGCCAAGATGGCCAGGCAGTGCTCGTCCTTGTGTACCATTTTCAGGCTTTTGTTGCGGCGGGCAACCCGTACCATTTTGTCCAGCTGGGATATCTGGGCCGCCCGAAGGTCGCGGATCTGTTCTTCAACCGTGCGAAGTTCGGTTCTCACAGAGTTCAGGGCCTGCAGTTTCTCGCGGGCCACCTCTCTGGTCCTGCTCAACTCCGCGTCTGTCTTTTGCTTGGCCCGGCGGCTGTTACTGATCTCTGTCTCGTTCTTCTTCTTGGTGCGCTCGTTCTGTTCGATCTTTTTCTGGGCAGCCTGCAGGTCCCTCTGGATCTTGTCCAGTTTCTTCTGGTTGTCCTTGATGTCGTCTCCGCAAAGGGTGGAGAACGCCATCAGCAGGCATATGATACCAATTATTCCATGTTTCATAAATTACACCTGAATTCGCTTTAACGACCATGCTGAAAACCCCCGCCCAGCTGTCAATGCAAATTTTCTTCCATAGGCAGGCATTCTTTTAGAAGATCAGGTTTTCCACCCCGAACAAAAAGCCGCCGGGGAGGCGGCTTTCTGTTTCCTATTGCGTTAAGGCTTCTATCTTTTGGTGAGTTTCTTGATGGATTGCTTTTCCTGATGCGTGCTCTTGATGGCATCCAGAACAAGGTTGCTGGCCACGAAGATCGAGGAATAGGTGCCGAAGATGATGCCCAGGCTCATGGCGAAGGCAAAGTCGTGGATCACCGGGCCGCCGAAGATGTAGAGGGCGAGAGCGGTGAGCAAGGTGGTACCGGAGGTGATCACGGTGCGGCTGAGGGTTTCGTTTATCGAGCGGTTGAAGATCACGGGCACGGGGTCCTTGCGGTAGATCTTGAGGTCTTCACGGATGCGGTCGAAGATCACGATCGTATCGTTGATCGAGTAACCCACGATGGTCAGCAGCGCTGCCACGATCGACATCGTGAACTCCTTGCCGGTCCAGGAGAAGATGCCCACGATGATGATCACGTCGTGGAACAGGGCCAGGATAGCCATCAGGCCGAAAGTGAACTCGAAGCGTATCCAGATGTAGATGATCATGAGCAGCAGGGCAACCACGACGGCCAGAATGGCCTTGCTGCCCATTTCAGCGCCGGCCTTGGCGCCCACGGTGTTGAATTCCTGGAACACGTCTTTTTGCATGTCCCGGCCTTCCGTGTAAGCGCTTAGCTGGGTGGATAGCAGGTCGGTGAGTTCGTCCTTGATCTTGTTGGCGTCTTTGCCGCCCACTTTGATCTGGAAAGTGGCGTCGTCGCGTTCACCGATGTATTGGATCTCAGCTTGCTTGAAGCCGCCATCGCTGATCACTTTGCGCAGCTGGTCGATGTCCAGGGCATTCACGCCGGCTTTCTTGGGCTGCATGTTCACGATCACGGAAACGCCGCCCTTGAAATCCGTGCTGAGGTTGAAGCCCTTCACAATGATGCCCGCGATGGCGGCAAGCACCAAGAGGGCGGAGATCACGTAGAAAACCTTGCGGTTCTGCACGAAAGGTATGTTGGTATTTTTAAACAGTCTCATCTTTCTCTCCTCAGATACTCAGGGTTTTCCGGTTTCCGGCCAGCATCGTCTTATCCATGATGAAGCGCGTGAACACGATGGCGCTGAAGATGGAACCCACGATACCAATGGTGAGGGTGAGGGCGAAACCACGGATGGGGCCGGTGCCGAATTGATAGAGCACAAAGGCCGCGATGAGGGTGGTGAGATTGGCGTCCCAGATGGTCACGGTGGCGCGTTTGAACCCGGCATCAGCCGCGGAACGCGGGGTTTTGCCGGCATCCAGTTCCTCACGGATGCGTTCAAAGATCAGAACGTTGGCGTCCACCGCCATGCCTATGGTGAGGATGATACCAGCTATACCCGGCAGGGTGAGGGTTCCGCCGAAAGCTGTGAGCATGGCCAGGATGAAGCCGACGTTGAAGACGAGCACAAAATCCGCGACCAAGCCGCAGAGCTTGTAATATAAAAGCATGAACAAGGCCACGGCAATGATCCCGATCAGTCCGGCCAGAAGGCCGCTGCGAACACTGTCGGAACCGAGGGTGGCGGAAACCTTTTTGGAATACTGGGGCTCGATCGGCGCGCTGAGGCTCTTGTTGTTCAGCAAAATCGCCAGGGATCGGGCTTCTTCAGTGGAAAATATTCCGGTGATGGTGGCTTTCCCGTACGGGATCCTGTCCTGGATCACGGGCGCTGAATAAACAGCGTTGTCAACCACGATGGCCAGTCTTTCCTGAACGTTGTCGCCGGTGACGTTGGCAAACTTGCGGGCGCCTTGGCGGGTGAAATTCAAAGAGATGTAGGGTTTGCCGGCCATCTGGGGATTGCTGCTTTCCGAGGAGCCGATCTCCATGCTGGCGCCGTCGACGTCCGTGCCCTTGACTTCAGCGGTGGACTTCAGCACGTAGACTACGGTGGGTTCCTTGGCCAGGCGTTTCTGTTCATCCACGCTTTCCAATACGAGGTCGTAACCTTTGGGCTTCAGGCTGGCGTAGGTGCTGTCAGCCAGGATCGTACGCACAATTTCCAAGTCGTCATAGCGCACCACATAATCCCTTTCGGAAGTGGTGATCAGGGATTTGAAAATCCCCGCCTGGGCAGGTTCCCCTGTTTCAGTGGTGTCGGTGGCGGCGGAAGCCTCAGTGTCCAGTTTCCTGTCTTCGGCGTCAAGTTTGGCCAAAACGGGGAAACGGGACAGGTTGGCCTGCATGATGCCGTCCAACTGATTGAGGAATCTTTCCGCGTCCTCAGGCTTGGCCACCAGCTTGAATTCCAGCACGGCGGATTTGGTGACCAGTTTCTCGGCTTCCACCTGGTCATCTTCACCGGGAAGCTGAACCAGGATCTGGTTTTCGCCGGTTTTCTGGATGGTGGGCTCGGCCACGCCAAACTGGTCTATGCGGTTGCGGATGATCTCGATGTTGTTTTTCACAGCATCAGCCTTTTCATCTTCAGGCAGTTCGTCGGTGTTGACCCCCAGAACGATCTGGGTGCCGCCCTTGAGGTCCAAGCCGAGGTTCAGTCTCTGTTTTATCGGCCAACTGATGCCCTCGGGGACCACCAGCGGAGACAGGAAGACCAGTGTCACCAATACGAAGATCAGTATGGACACGGGTGTCAACCAGGAGTACTTTTTCATTGATCTATGCTCCCTAATACAATAATAGGCTGGTTTCTGCGCGGCTGCACCACGGGTTTGAGGACTCAGCCTCCCTGTCGTGGCCGCGCTGATACCTTTTTTAGACGTTTCAAACCAAACATCTGAGTCCGGTTAAAACGTCAAGACTTTTGTTCAAAACTGACTTTTGCGGCTCCGCCCTGGGCGGCTTGATCAATCGCCATCCGGGCAGGGCAGCTTGACCAGATCCAGGTACCTTGCCCTGCCCGTTGATTTTTTTTGGGCTCACTTCCAAACCGGGAGGGTAAAGCCTGGAGGCGACAGCAATGCTTACCCATCGCCATGTCCTGTCAGCCACGCCTTGAGCGCTCGCTTCCATTCCCCTCCCACGCTCCCCGCCTGATCATCGCATCAAACGCGGCTATCAGGCGGGAGGCGCGTCCGGGCCCCGGGAAATGGCCTTAATGGCCAAAGGGGCACCACTTCGCTCCTCCGCAGGGGACAGGTGGCAAAAAGGCGATGCCTGTGGTGGTCCAGATTGAAATCAGCACGGACACAAGGTCACTGCCGGAAATGCTGCGCCGGAAGCGAAGGTTATCTCTTCCTGGTCAGGCTTCCCGCCGTGGTTTTCACGATATCTCTGGCAGTTTCGTTGAGCGACCTCGTTTTGAAAGAGAGTTCCGCCACGGCCTTGGCGTTTGAATAAAGGCTGTTGTTGGAGATCGTGTGCAGCGAATAGAGAGTGAAAAACGGTGCTTTGCGGGCCAGTTTGTAGTATAGCTCCGCGCAGGGGGCCACTGCCTTGGCGACCCAGAGCGGCAGATGGATCCGGGGTTTGGGGCGTCCGCTGCACGCAGCCAGCTCGTCCAGCAGTTCACCCATGCCGATCAATCGGTTGGAAAGGATGTAGCACTCGCCGGCCTTGCCCTTGTCCGCTGCCGCAATGATCCCCGACGCCACGTCCCGCACGTCCACAAAATCGTATCCGCCCTTGATCACGGCGCGGAAGCTGCCTTTCAGAAAAGCGCTGATCATCTGGGCGATGTTCCCTGATTGCTGGGCGTTTGGCCCAATGATCCCGGAAGGATGCACCACCAGGGCGTCCAAGCCGGATCTGGCTGCCTCGAGGACCTGCTGGGTGGCCAGGGCTTTGGTTTTGGCATAGTAACCTATAACCCGGTCGGGACTGAAAAAGGAAACCTCCCGCATAACCTGCCCCCGCGGCAGCAGCGGAATGGCATGCACGGAACTCACATAGACAAGCCTGCGAACATCGTGTTTGCGGCAGGCGGCAATCACGTTGGCCGTGCCTTCCACATTCACGGCGTAAACCCGGGGATCCTTTCCCAGACTGATCGTGATGAGCCCCGCGCAGTGGATCAAAGTGAACTCCGCCGGTTCGTCGGATTCGAACAGCTGGTCCAGGGTTTGGGGATAACGCACGTCGCCTGCGAAACGGGTAAGCAGATGGCGGTTGTGGTCAACGTAGGATGGCACCTTCTCCCAGGGCAGCACAAAAGCGCGAACTTCCTCGCTGCGGTCCAGCAACTCCTTCACCACGTGGCTGCCCAAATGACCTGCCGCACCCGTAACGACATAAATGTGTTTCATTGTTCAATTCTCCCGTCTCCCGTCAAACGCCGAACCACCCAAGCCTTGCGCCAAGGTTCAGAAAGTGCCTTAAAACAGCGATCAGGACACCTGGCTCCAAATAACCCCGGCCGGAATTCCCTGTCAATGAAAATGTGCTGCCAATGTCCGTTTCATTATGGAAGCCGGGATAAGGTTTCAGAAAAAAACGGGGTTGATCACTCAACCCCATATTCTGAGCAGTTAACTGATTGTTCAATCCGGGTCGTCAACTATCGGTTCGGAATTTTTGCGGGTGGAGCTTGAGGGTTTTTGATCTTGCGGCGGAGTGGTGTTTCCTTGTGGCACAGTGGATTGGGGGTAGCTGGGAAGGGGGTTGTAGTTTATCTCCTGGTCTGGTTTGCAGGTTTTGCAGGGTTCATAACCTTCCTCGATGGCATTGGCTATCGAAATCGGGATCTTGGAGCGCAGGCGGAGATGGCGGCATCCTTCCAGATGGTACTTATCGCCGGACTTGGTCACATAGACCGTTTGGTTTTGCCCGGTGACGTTGCTGGCAGGTTTTCAGTGGTGAGAAGCTGGCCCGTGGGCGATGTGAACTGGTTGGGGGTGCCCAACCCGTTTATTCCCAGATAGCCCAATCCGGCCAATAACACAGCCCCTATCACGCCACCGATGGCGGTCTTTTGTTTCTTGTTGATGGCCATTTTTCCTCCCGGGAAAATGTATTTGTTTCCTTCTACCAATATGGCGGATAATAGTCAAGCAGAATCTTCAGCTCAGCTGCTGATGGACAAAAACATCAAGCTTTGGAATGACGCTTGCATGCCTTTAACCGTAAATAAATCTAAACAAGTTGGCGGATATGAAACATCTACTTTTAACCCTGATCCTGGTGGCAGGCCTTGTGGCCCTCGCCGCAGATGTGGTTTATTCTTACACTTTGAACGAGCCTGAACTCACGACCTCCACAGAATACAGTCATCTGAAACTGGACGGAGCGCAGAGTTGGGGAACTCCCGGCAGCCCGGACCTGCCGTGGTTTGGCACCAAGATCCTGCTCCCCGCGGGTGAAGAAGCCGTGGACATCCAGGTGGAGCTTAGCTCCCCCCAGACTCTGGCCCTCACTTTTCCGGTGGCCCCGCTGCAGCCGCAATACCCGCTGTCCAGCCCGGTGATCCATCCCAGACAGGCACCGGACCAAACCATTTACGGAAGCGCCAACCCCTATCCGGCCACCCCGCACAATGGCCTCAACACCCAGTTCCTGGCTGGTCATCCAGTCAATTTCAGCGCGATTTGCCCTTTCAGCTACGATCCCCTGAACAACGAACTGATCTTTTACCGCCAGCTGAGCCTGCGGGTGAAAACCACAACCACAGCACGCGCCGCGGCTTCTTTGCAGCTTTTGAAGCAGGACTTTGCCACCTTCGGGTATCTGCTGAAAGCAGTGGACAACGCTGACGCGCTGCCCCGTTATGACCACCGCACCACCGGCTGGGATTACCTCGTGATATACGATGAAGCCAAACTGGCCCAGTGGCAGCCCTTCCAAACCCTGTATGAAGAACGCGGCCAGAACGTGCTGTTGAAATCCGTGCAGGAGATCACCTCGCAAACTGCCGGGGCCGACACCCAGGAAAAGATCCGCAACTATATAATTGACATCTACAACACCAATCCCCTGAAGCACGTTCTGCTGGCCGGGGATACCGACGTGATACCCCATCGCGGCTTCTATGTGAACATGGGCAGCGGCAGCCAGGTGGATAACGACATCCCCGCGGACATGTATTACAGCTGCCTAGACGGAAACTGGAACAACGACGGCGACAGCTACTGGGGCGAACACATGGAAACCGACCTGGTGCCGGAACTTTCCCTCGGCCGCGTTTGCTACAATTCCGATGCCGAGATCGCCAATTTCATCACCAAAACCCAGCACTACCTCAATGAGCCTGTGATCTCCGAAGCCACCACAGCCCTCTTTGTGGGCGAATGGCTCTGGGACGGTCCCACCTGGGGCGGCGACTACATGGACGAAATGATAGGCGGCAGTTCCGCCAACGGCTACACCACCGTGGGAGTGCCCACTTCCTGGAACATCAGCACCATGTATGACCGCACCTACGGCGCAGCTGAATCCTGGTCCGGGAGCCAGCTCCGGCCTTTGCTAAGCAACGGTCCCAACCTCGTGAACCACCTCGGCCATTCCGCCACCACCTATACCATGAGAATGTCCAATAACAACGTTACCGCCACCAGCATCACCAACGACGGCCTCAACCACAACCTCTCCATCATCTTCACCCAGGGCTGCTACGCCGGGTCCTTCGACAACCGCGACACCAATTACGGCGACTACACCGCCGACTGCATCACCGAAAAATTTACCTCCTTACCCACCGCGGCCGTGGCCATGATCGCCCACTCACGTTACGGATGGGGAATGCAGGGATCCACCGATGGCGCTTCCCAGAAGATCAACCGCCAGTACATCGACGCCATCTTCGGAGAAAACATCCGCGAACTCGGCTTCACCCTGGTGGATGCCAAAATTGACAACATCCCCTACATCCAGAACTCCCCCGTGATGTATTGGGTTACCTACGAAACAAACCTGCTGGGCGATCCCGGCCTGATGGTCTGGGGCGACACCCCGCAGCAAATGAGCGTCCAGCTTCCCACCTACTGGACCGTTGGCCTCAACAACTATCAGGTGCAAACCAACGCTCCGGGCGCCACCCTGCGCCTGAAAAGCGGCAACGACATCCTCTGTGAAGCCACTGCCGACGCCACTGGCCTCATCGGCATCAATCTCGATGCCAGCCTCACCCCCGGCGATTTCGCTGTCAGCATTGTCGCGGCGGATTTCATCGCCTACCATGGTGTGATCACTGTCCAGGCCAGCAACCAGCCTTACATTGTGGCCACCCAGGTGCAGTATGGTGACGCCGACGGACTCTACCACACCGGCGAAGTCATCGACCTTAATGTGACCCTGAAAAACGTGGGCATGGTTGACCAAACCGAGCCCGGCACCCTTAACCTGATCAGCAACTCCCCCAATCTCCATGTGCTCAGCAGTTCCTATGGCTTCAACCCCCTCGCGGCCTCGGATTCCACTGCCATCAACGGTTTTTTCCAGGTCAGGATCCAGGGAAATTATCCCGACCACCAGATCGCCTATCTGAGCTTTGAAGCGAACTTCGACTCCTATGTCTCCTCCACCCCCGCCGCCCTCGTCCTGAACGCTCCCGACCTGCATTTGGACACCTACCAGTTCGTGAACGCCAATCCCCAGATAATGCCTGGCGACAATCCCGCTTTGAACATGATCGTGAGCAACAGCGGTTCCGGCCACGCCTTCAACCCCATGATCATCATCTTCTGCGACGACCCAAATGTAACTCTTTCCGCCTTTGAGGCCATTCTCACTCCGGTGGGCCCGGACAGCTTCACCCTTTATGAAAACGCTTTCAGCGCGCTGATCTCCCCGAACGCCCCCATCGGCAGTTCCGTGAACATTAGCTATATGCTCGGCGCGGAAAACGGCAACACCCTGGAAGGAAATTTCGTGCTCTATATCGGCAACCAGCAGTACTCTTTCGAGAACGACTCCAACGGCTGGACCAGCCTGGCCCCTCTTACCAGCTTCGTGAACCAGTGGCACCGTGAAAACCAGCGCAACCACACCGCTGACGGTAGCTGGTCGATGAAGTTCGGTGGTCCCGGATCCGCGGATTATTCCGGCTCCGCCTATGGCGCTCTGGAAAGCCCGGAGATCCCGCTGGGCCAGAACGGACGTCTTTTCTTCCACCACTGGATGGATGCCGAGGCCCACAGCGACCCCATCTACGCCTGGGATGGCGGCATGGTTGAGATCTCGGTGGATGGCGGGCCTTGGACCCAGATCTCTCCCGTCGGCGGCTACTCGCACCGCATCTACAACAACAACGCTTCGCCTTTCCCGGCCAACACCAACGTCTACTCCGGCAGTTTCGACTGGACCCAGGCTGAGTTTGACATCGCCAACTTCACCGGCTTGGCCAAATTCCGTTTCGTGTTCGGTTCCGATGGCTATGTGAGCGGTGAAGGCTGGTACATAGATGACGTCTATGTGGAAAGCGATTTCGACACCGCTTCCGAAGACTTGGTTCAAAACCTCGTGTTCAGGCTCCACGGAAACTATCCCAATCCTTTCAACCCCACCACGACCATCCGTTTCGATTTGCCTGAGGCCGCATCTGTGCATCTGGACATCTTCAACCTGCGCGGTCAGAAAGTGCGTTCCCTGGTCAATTCCGATCTTCCCGCCGGAGCACACAGCGCCGTTTGGAACGGCCGCGACACCACCGGCAACCCCGTTTCCAGCGGTGTTTATCTTTACCGGCTGAGTGACGGTAACCGCGAACTCACCCGCAAGATGATGTTGATGAAATGATCAAGGTAACGCCGGACACCAGACTGCTGGTACTAACCGGAGCAGGGATCAGCGCCGAATCGGGGCTCAGAACCTTTCGCGACAGCGATGGGCTTTGGGAAAACCACCGCATGGAGGATGTGGCCACTCCCGAGGCCTGGCGGCGCGATCCGCAAATGGTCTGGCGTTTCTACAAAGCACGTTGGGAACAAGCCCAACAGGCCGCTCCCAATCCCGGGCATCTGGCCCTGGCAAGGCTGGAGGAATGGCTGGGGGGCAATTTTCACCTCATCACCCAGAACGTGGACGGACTTCACTCCGCGGCCGGCAACAACCGCGTGATCGAAATGCACGGCGCTCTCCGCAGCTGCCTTTGCACCAAGTGCGGCATCCGCTTTTACCAGGAGGAAGTTGACCTCAGCCCCGAACTCCCCGCCTGCCCCAAATGTTCAGGGAAGTTGCGGCCGGATATTGTGTGGTTCGGTGAAGTGCCTTACCGGTTGCAGGAGATAGACACCTTGCTGCAAAACTGCGATGTCTTCCTTATGGTGGGAACCAGCGGCGTGGTCTATCCCGCTGCCGGTTTTGTGCAGACAGCCCGCTATTTGGGGGCGAAAACCATCGCGGTGAACCTCAATCCCACCGAGAGACTGGATTTCTTCGATGAATTTCACCAAGGCCGGGCAGGCGAGATCCTGCCCCGCCTGGTGGATCAGTGGATGGCAGGCTGGTAACCTCTTCCGGGGTCGGATCCGCTTCCCGCTGACACATACAGACATTTATCAGTTAAATATTGGTTTGGGCGGATTTGAACTCCGCTGCCTCAAATGGACCTAACTGGAAAAAGGGATCTTGTCTTTGTGACGGATGGAATCGAGGCGGCTCATGAATTCCTTAACGCTGGCCTTGAGGGCGTTGAGAGAGCCTTTGTTGTCGATTACCAAGTTGCAGAGGGGGATCTTGGCGAGGTCTTCGATTTGGGCGTCCATGCGGGCTTCTATCTGGGCGCGGGTTTCATTTCCTTTCTTGAGCAGGCGCTGCAGGCGTTTCTCACGGCTGGCCTGCACCAGAACAATATAGTCGAAACAATGCTGCATCCCTGCCTCGAAGAGCAGCGGCACTTCGAAAAAGAGGTATTTTTGCTCGGCGTTGTCCACGATGTTTTGCAGGGCGGTGAGGGCCCTTGGATGCACCAGGCTGTTTAAAAATTCCAGCTCCGGTTTATTGCCGAAGACAATGGAGGCAATTTTTTTCCGATCGGCTTTGCCGTCTGAAACCACCTCGCTTCCCCAACGGCTGATTATTTGCGCCAAACATTCCGGATCGTCCAGTTGCCGTTGGGCGATCTCGTCGGAAAAGATCACTTCGAAGCCCTGTTCCGCCAGCAGCCTGCAAAAAGCGCTCTTGCCGCTTCCGATGTTGCCCGTGATGCCTATGAGGATTGGTCCTGTAGCCATGATGCTCCTTGCTAGGATGTAGCGTCGGTGATGATCTGGAGTAATTCTTCGTAAGCCACGTTCACCTGGATCTCACCGTTGCGGGCCACGGAGATCTGGGATGTTTGCTCCGAAACGATGATGGCGAGGGCATCGGTGACTTCCGTGATGCCAATGCCGGCCAGGTGGCGGGTGCCAAATCTTTTGGCGTGGTCGGATCTTTTGGACAGAGGCAGCACCACCTTGGCGGCCATGATCCTGTCTCCGCGTATGATGATGGCCCCATCGTGGAGCGCGGAACGGGGATTGAATATGGTGAGGATGAGGCGCAGAGACATGGTGGCATCGATGAGTTCACCGCTGTTGATATACTCGCTTAGTTTGCGCCGGTTTTCGATCACTATGAGAGCGCCGGTTTTCCTGAAGGACATCGATGAGATGGCGTCGATGAGCGGCATGTAAAAGGAGTTGCTTTCCTTTTTCCGCAGGCTGAGGTTGAGTTCGCGGGAAAGGTTGATCTTGGCGAGCAGCGCGCGGATTTCCGGCTGGAAGATGATAACGAGGCCCAGCACCCAGAAGTTGCGCACGGCGTTCAGCAGTGAGGTTACCATCCTCAGGTTCAGGACTTCAGCCACCGTTGACAGCAGCACCAGGGCGATTATGGCCGCCAGGACGTGCCAGCCTCCACCGCGGCGCAGAACGCTGAGCCCTTGGTAAAACAGGAACGCGATGATGAAGATGTCCACCAGATCAGAGAAAGTGGGGATTAGAACTTCCATGGGCCGGCCTCCCTGCCGATCGCTTGCAAAACAGCAAAAAACTGGCGGTGTTCACGCACGTCATGCACCCGCAGGATGTCCACGCCCTGCCAGGCCGCCAGCACAGCGGCGGCGAGGGTCCCGCCGATCCTTTCCTGGGGTCCGGATGCATCCACGGAGGCGATGAAACGCTTGCGGGACACTCCCAGCAACAGGGGCAAGCCGTATTTGCGGAATTCGCCCAGATGGGCCAGCAGGCGGAAATTGTGTTCCGCGGTTTTGCCAAACCCGATCCCAGGATCGAGTATGATGTTGGCGCGGTCTATTCCGCGTGTGACGGCGAATTCTATCCGCTGCGCGAAAAAGGAGCTGATCTCAGCCAGCAGGTTGGCGTAAACGGGATCGGCCTGCATCGTTTCCGGCTGGCCACGCATGTGCATGAGCACCAGTTTCACCTTTGGCCGGGCCGCTACAATCTCCGCCATGCGCGGATCGTGGCTGAGGGCTGAAATGTCGTTGATGTAAGTGGCCCCCAGATCTATTGCCGCCTCTGCCACCGCGCTGTTGCGGGTGTCCACGGAGACGGGCAGGTTCGGCCACTTTTCCCTTACTTTCAAGAGCACCGGCAGCATGCGCCGCAGTTCCTCAGATACCGGAACTGGCAGCGCTCCGGGACGGGTGGATTCACCCCCGACATCCAGAATGTCCGCGCCTGCATCCACCAGTATTTGGGCTTGGGCCAAAGCCTGTTCGGGATCGGCAAACTTTCCTCCATCAGAAAAGGAATCGGTGGTAACATTCAGGATGCCCATCAATTGGGGTGCCTTGAAATTCGTGGAAAACAGAGGGAAACCGTCCATGTTAGAGAAAATTGACGGTGAGGGTGTATTCCACACCAGGACTGGGCGCACCGGTATAGCTGAATTTGCCGTCACGCAGCATCTTTTTGGCGGCGTCGAAATAGCGGGGCCCGGTTTGCTCACTGCTTTCCACACTACTTAGCACGGGGCGTGCGTTTTGGTCCAGTTTGAAAGTGATGATCACCCTGCCCGCGGCGCCCAGATCGTGTTTGTAGCCCTCCGGCAGTTGAAACCGCACACCTCCTCCGCTGAGCGAGTAGTTCACACTACCTCCGGAAACTGCCCCTCCAGGGCGGTTTGTGGGTATCCCGCGCAGAGGATTGAGAGGATTGTTGGGCAGGGCGGCCGGTTTGGCGGGGGTGGTGGAAGCCACAGCTGGAGTTTCCAGCAGTTCGCTCCGTGCTGGCGGTTGGGTTTGGGGTGTGCTGACGGTCGGCTTTTCCGGCTGGCTGGGCTGAGCTTTGGGCTGCTCTGGCTTGGAGATGGTTGGCTTCAGGGTTGTGCCCTGGGGTTGGGGCTGCGCTGCGCCGGGACCGGGCGTGGTGTCCAAAGCATTTGGCAGCAGCTCCGGCGGCGCCAGCTCGAACTCATACCAGCGGGGTGCCAGCATGGGCTTGATCACATACATGGCCAGAAAAACCAGCAACAGCGCGTGGAGCAGCAGCGAGAGCGCCAGCGAGCGGTGGTAGCCGTCACGAAAGGAGATCATGGCCGCACAGCAGGTTCCGTGGCCACGAACACCCGCTCGAAACCGGCTCCGCGCACCACGTCCATCAGGTTGATGACGCTTTGCAGGGGCGTAGATTTCTCGGCGGAGAGCCGCACCACCTGGTCCGGGTTGTTGAATTCGTTCTTCAGGGCTTGCTCCAGCGTGTCCAGAGTATATGTCTTATCCATGAAGACGATCTGGTTCTCGGTCTGATACTGGATGTGCAGCACCTGGCGGGTCTGGCGTTCCTGGGAAACCGATCCTGGCAGCTTGAAGGGCAGGCCGGTCTGGGCGGCGAAATTGGAGGCGATGAGCAGAAAGATGAGCAGCAGAAAGATCACGTCGGTCATCGATATCAGTACCGTGCTGCTGATCTTTTGCCGGGATATTCCCAATTTCATGGACGCTGCAACTCCCTGCCTAGGGCTTTTTGATACTTGATCTCGTGCTCGATGGCCTGGTTTTGCATTTCCTTGGCGATGTTGGCCATGTGCTCCACCAGATCATTGTGGAAAATGATGGCCGGGATGCCCACTGCCAGACCCCCCACCGTGGTGAGCAGCGCCTGCCAGATGCCTCCGGCGAGGGTGTTGATGTCCACGCTGTTCTGGCCCTGACCCTGGATGTTCATGAACACGCTCACCATACCCACCACCGTGCCCAAAAATCCGATCAGGGGCGCGATCGCGGAGAGCGTGGCCAGCCAGCCCATCCCTTTTTCCAGCTTGTGCAGCTCGAGGTTGGCGGTGGATTCCATGCTGTTCTCGATCAGTCGGATGTCTTCTGTTTGCGAGTTGTAGAGTTTGTCCAGCATCATGCCCAGGGGGCTGCTGAGACCGTGAATGCGCAAAACGGCGCGGATGTTGTCCAGCTTGTCCTGCTGGGCCAGGTAATAGCGAAGCTTTTCATTGGCTTTGCGCAAGCGGGAAACCTGACGATACTTTTCCAGCACGATGGCCAGCACGGCGATGGAAACCACCACCAGCACATACATCAGAATGCCGCCCCGCAGTAAAAGGTTCATAATGGTCATTTGACTCCTGAATCGGTTTTAAACAAGGCGGGAGGCTGTTATCTCCCGCCTTGAATGGGTTTAGGGTGCTGGTTGCAAGATCAACCGTGCTGTTTGGCGAATTCAGCCATGAATTCGGCCAAAGCGTGGGCGGCGGGCAAAGGCAGGGAATTGTAGGTGCTGGCGCGGCAGCCACCCACGTCGCGGTGTCCTTTGAGCCCGATCATGCCATTCTTTTTGGCTTCAGAAATGAACAGGGCTTCCAGCTCCTCGCTGCCGAGGCGGAAAGTGATGTTCATCAGGGAGCGGTCTTCCTTGTCCACGGTGCCTTTGTAATAGCCTTCGGAGGCGTCGATGGCACCGTAGATGTATTTGGCCTTGGCGATGTTGTTCTGTTCGATCATCTTGAGTCCGCCGTATTCCTCGATCCATTTCAGCACCAGGCCGATCATATAGATGGTGAAGGTGGCCGGGGTGTTGTACATGGAGCCGTTTTTGGCCATCAGCGGATAATCCAGCATGGAAGGCGCGCCGGGGATGGCTTGTTCCAGCATGCTCTTTTTAATGATGACCACGGCGGTTCCGGAGGGCCCCACGTTCTTTTGGGCGCCAGCGTAGATGAGGTCATATTTCTGCACGTCGATGGGCTTGCTCATGAAATTTGAGGACATGTCTGCGATGAGGGGCAAGCCGGCGGGAACGTCCGGATCGGTCTTCCATTCGCTGCCGAAGATGGTGTTGTTGGTGGTGATGTGCAAATAGGCGGGATTGGCTGAAAGCTGCCAGGTTTTGGGGATGTAGCAGAAATTGCGGTCCGCGCTGGAAGCTGCTTCATGCACGCTTTTGCCAAGCTTCTTGGCTTCGGCAATGGCTTTTTTGGACCACACGCCCGTGTTTATGTAGTTAGCTTCCTTGCCCTCAAAGGCAAAATTCATCGGCACCATCAGGAACTGGAGGCTGGCCCCGCCTTGCAGGAAGAGCACCTCGTGGTCGTCACCGAGGCCGTAGATGCGCTTCACGGCAGCGTTGGTCTCGTCGATGATGGCCTGGTATTCCTTGCTGCGGTGGCTCATTTCCATCACGGAAAGTCCCATGCCTTTGTAGTTGAACAGATCGGCCTGAGCTTCGCGGAGCACTTCCTCCGGAAGCACCGCCGGACCTGCGTTGAAGTTGTGTACGCGTTCCATTTTTTCCTCCTGGAACAGATATTTTTTGCTGAATACAAGCTTTTCAGAGGCCGTGTTTTCAGGCAAGCCTTTTTTTCGGCCCCAAGAAAATTGTTGACGTATTCCGGCCGCCCAGCATCTGGAGACCAAGGAACAAGCACATGATCCACAAGCTGTTATCCGATAAAAAAATAGTGCTGGCCTCAGCCAGTCCCAGACGCGAGGCCCTGCTGAAAATGCTTCAGCTCACCCCCCTGATCATTCCGGCCAGGGTGGATGAGCCCATAACCGGTGAAAAGCCTTATCTGCAGGCCATGCGCCACGCCCGCAACAAAGCCCAGACCATTGCCGCGAGAATGGACGCCGAGACCCTGGTGATCGGGGCGGACACCATCGTGGTTTTGGACGGCGTGATCCTGGGCAAACCCGCCGATCAGCGCCAGGCGGGAGAATATCTGAACATCCTCTCCGGCCGCACCCACAAGGTTTACACCGGCCTCTGCCTTTGCTGGCGCAAAGCCTGCTTTGCCCGCCACGAACGCAGCTTGGTGGAGTTCGCGCCGCTCTCTGAAACTGAGATCCAGGCCTATGTGGAAACCGGGGAACCGCTCGACAAAGCCGGTGCCTACGGCATCCAGGGCTACGGCTCGCAATTCATCCGCCGTATCCAGGGCTGCTACTTCAACGTGATGGGATTTCCCATCCATCTCTTTTACAAGATGTTGGGTGAGCTATTTAAAGAAAATGCCTTGTAAAGGATGAGCTATCTTATTGCCTATGAAATATCTGCATAATGCCAAGTTTTACCTCGAGGGCAGTTTCGCCAACCCGGTTACCGCTCTCCTGGTAGATGCCGGCAGGATCGTGAAGCTGCTAAGCTCCGAAGATCCCGTTCAGCCCAGCTGGGAAAAGGTCGATCTGCGGGGCGGTTGGGTCTATCCCGCTTTCATCGACGCCCATACGCACAGCTTTTCCGGCGGCCTCTATGAAGACGGTGTTGACCTATCCGCCTGTGCCAGCATCGACGAAGTGCTGTCCCTGCTCTTTATTGCCGCCAGCCAGAAACCGGAGCTGGTGATCGGCTGGCGCTTCGACGAAGGCCGGATCAGGGAAAAACGCTTCCCCACCATGCAGGAGTTGGATTCCGTCTGCCCCGGTTCGAGGCTGATGCTGCGCCGGGTGGACGGGCATTCCTGCGTGCTCAATTCCACCGCCCGCAAAGCAGTGCCGGGCCTGGTCAGCCAGGCTGAGGTGCTGATCGCGCAGGACAACGATCTGGCGGTGAATTGGCTGCAGGACAACTGCTCTGACGAAACCATCCTCCGGGCCTATCACAACGCTGCCCAAACCGCGCTGAGGGGTGGTTTTTCCACCCTGCACACCATGATCGGCGACGCCCAACAGAGCGTTCAGCACTACCGCCTGATCCGGAACCGGCTGAATGAATTCGCGGTGAGTTTCCAGCTCTATCCCCAAAGCTTCAACCTCCCCGCCGCCTTGGACCTTGGCGCCAGCCGAATCGGCGGCTGCATCCTGGCGGACGGCTCCATCGGCTCCCGCACAGCCGCTCTGGGCGAAGCTTACGCCGACAGCGACAGCCGGGGGATCCTCTATCAGAGTGACCAATTCTGGAATGATTTCGTGGCCCGGGCCCATCAACGGGGACTTCAGGTTTGCGTGCACTGCATCGGTGATGCCGCCATCCGCCAGATCAACCGGGCTTTCGCGCTGTTGCCGGCGGATGAGGTGAGGGAATTGCGCCACCAGTTGATCCACTGTGAAATCACGCCCGACGCGCTGGTGGACGGGATAGCCGCTTCCGGCGCCGTGCCGGTGATGCAGCCGGCCTTCGATCTGCTTTGGGGCGGGCCCGACGGCCTCTACGCCAAGCGTCTGGGATCCAGGCGCGGGAGCATGAACCGCTTTGGGACTTTTACCGGCCAGGGTGTGCGGGTCTGCGGCTCCAGCGACTGGTATGTTACCGACCTGAACATCGCCATGTCGCTCCACGCCCTGATCCATCATCACAACCCGGCGGAACGACTCTCCCCGGCTGACGCGATCGCCATCTACACCGCCAACAATGCCTGGCTGAATCACGAGGAAAGTTCGCGGGGAAGCATCGGGGAAGGGTTTTGGGCGGATCTGAGCGTGATGGACACCGATTTCACCCGGCCATTCAACTGGCCGGACTCCCGCGCCAGTTTTATCTTCCGCTCCGGAGAAATGGTTTATGCCGCCAACCCCGCCTGAATTCAGCGCCGCCCAACTGCGCAAGATCATCAAAGCCGAACTGGCCGAGCATCCCAAGGCCCGTTACGCCGACCTCTACAAACTGCTGCACCAGGCACATTACGGACCCACCCACATTGTTCCGGATCCCGTGGCCATCGCCACCGACATCCGGGAAGAGCTGGCCGGGATCCAAACCCAAAACTGCGGTCCCAGCCAGGACATCGGCTGCGGCAAAGGCTTTGTGCGGCTCAACCTGATCGCCCTCACCGGAGGCAGGGATCTGTCGGGACCAAAGAGCCACCTGTTGCGCGATCAGCTGCTGCGGGAGGCCTGTCTAAAGGTGCAGCCTGAACAGGTAGAACTGCTCACGCGAAGCGTGCTGGCTTCCAGGCTGGAGGATGCTTTCACGCAGCAGGACTGGCAAGCCGCCTGGAAAAAGGCCCAGCCGGTGGTGAACGAATTCCTCTTCCCCACTTTCGCCGAACGGGCCCTGATCGATGCCTGCCTCAAAAACGGCGCCATGCCCTCCCACACAGATGACTACCGCTATCTCTACAAACCGCATTACCGCGTGATCCATCACAGCCTCCTGGGCAAATTCAAAGCTCTCAAAGGATAAGCCATGAACCCCGTCCGCGTTCGTTTCGCGCCCAGTCCCACCGGATTTTTGCACATCGGCGGACTCCGCACCGCCCTCTATGACTTTCTTTTCGCCCGCCACAGCGGCGGCACTTTCATCCTGCGCATCGAGGACACCGACCGCAACCGGTTGGTGGAAGGCGCGGTGGAAAACCTGATCGCTTCGCTGCAGCGCCTGGGGCTGGATATCGACGAAGGTCCCGGCCTCGGAGGGGACTTTGGGCCCTATGTGCAGAGCGAACGTTTGGAGCTCTATCACCGCGAGGCCCAACGGCTGCTGGACTCCGGCCATGCCTACCATTGTTTCTGCACTCCCCAAACCTTGTCCCAAATGCGCGAAGAACAGCAGCGGAAAGGCGAATTCGTGAAATACGACCGCCGCTGCCGGAACCTCCCCCCAGCTGAAGTGCAAGCCCGCCTGGCCCAAAACGAGCCTCACGTTGTGCGCCTGAAAATGCCTGACAACCGGATTTTCGGCTTCGACGACCTCATCCGGGGCCACGTGGAAATGGATGCCGCCCAATCCGACGACCAGGTGCTGATCAAATCCGACGGCTTCCCCACCTACCATCTGGCCGCGGTGGTGGACGACCATCACATGCAAATTTCCCACGTCATCCGCGGCGAGGAATGGCTCTCCAGCACGCCCAAACACATCTGGCTGCACGAATGCCTGGGCTGGCAAACCCCGCTCTGGGTGCATCTGCCCCTCATCCTCAATCCCGACCGCAGCAAACTTTCCAAGCGCATGAACGACGTTTCGGTGGAAAGCTATCTGCAAAAAGGCTACCTCAAGGAAGCGCTGCTAAACTTTGTGGCCCTGCTGGGCTGGCACGGGGCGGATGACCGCGAAACCTTCAGCCTGGAAGAGCTCTGCGCGGAGTTTTCCCTGGAGCGGGTAAGCAAATCCGGGGCTGTATTCGACCTCACCAAACTGGACTGGATGAACGGCTGGTATCTGCGCAATCTGCCGCTGGAAGAAGTTGTGGAGCGCTCCCTGCCTTGGTTCGAAGAGGAAAAACTGCCTCTGCCGGACAGCGCCACCCTCGCCCGGATCGTAGCTGCAGCGCGCGAACGCTGCACCCTGCTGCCGGAGATCGCGCAGTACGCGAAGATGTTCCTCCGCCCGGCTGAACTGAGCGCCGCAGACCTGGCGTTTCTTGATGCCGCGGATTCCCGAAAGGTGCTCCGCTGGTTTCAAAACCAGCTTCCGGCCGAAGGTGAGATCGATGCCGCCAGCCTCGATGCCTTGGTTAAAAACGGCATGAACGAACTTGGCCTCAAAGGCAAGGCCTACTACACACCGCTCCGCCTGGCCCTTATCCACCAGGCCCACGGGCCCGAACTTCACACCACCTTTGCCATCCTCGGTTTAAAAGAGGTTCAGCTGCGCCTGGCCGAGGCACTCCAGGATCACAACCTCACATAACCGTTACCTACTATGTATGAGGGGCCACTGCTTTTACCCCGGTTGTAATTGACCGGAATCCCGCCGCCCCGGCCCAAAACCCCTTCCGGTCCACTTCCCATTCGCCTCCCGCTGAGTTCCCGTCCAAGCAGCGGGAAGTAAGCGGGAGGCAGTCAAGGGGTGAATTGGCTGGGGTCAAGGGCGGGAAGTTGGCCACAAACCTACAATACCTTCTCAGATAAACAGTTACACCCGGCCTGAGGAAATAATTCCACAGTCTCAATCTCTGTTGCCATGAATTTCGCTTGACCTTTCGACCGGATGGTATCATTTGGTCGAATGTTTGAGGCTGGGAGGCGGGATGCCGCTCCCAAAGCACTCACGCGGAAAGAGAGGTGGACGATGAGTCCCATCCTGGACAAAAAAGAACGCATCCTGGCGGCGGCCACGGAACTGTTTTCCCGCTGGGGTTACAACAAGACTTCCCTGGACGAGGTGGCGGCCCGGGCGCGGATCGCCAAGGCCACCATCTACTACTATTTTCCCGGCAAGGATCAGCTGTTCATCGCCGCCTTCAGCGCCAAGGCCGAGGAACTCTTCGCCAAACTGGACGCGGAGATCGGGTCCGCGCAGAGCTTTGAGGACAAGCTGTCCTGCTTTCTGCGCCTGCCCATGACCTACATCTTTGAGAACATGCCCATCCTGATCGAGGCCATGCATCAGATCCCGGCGGATTTTCTGGAAAACATGGAAGTGCACCGCAACGACTATCACAACCGCATGAACGCCCTGCTGGCCGGCATCATGGATTACGGGCAGAGCATCGGCATCATCAACGAGTGGATGGATTCCCAGCGCTTCAGCGAACTGATCAACGATTGGTTTATGCTGGGCGACAGCTGGATCGACCTCCAGGAAAAAGACAAGATCATCCGGCGCATCGAGCGGGACCACGAACTGATCGTCCAACTTCTGCTGCACGGCATCATCAAACCGGGACGGGAGAACTCGGCGCGCAACAAATCCGACGGAGCTTGAAACATGAAACGTCACTTTATCCTAATGCTGCTGCTGGCGGCAGTCGGCTTGCCGGGCATCACTCTCGAGGAAAGCCTGGAGCTGGCCAGGCAGCGCAACAGCACGCTGCTGATGGCCCGCGAGGAGATCAGCCGGGCAGAGCAGAGTTATCTCGAGGTCAAAGGCGGTTTCTTCCCGCGGCTGAGCCTGGCTGGGGGATACAGCCTGGAAAGGACCTATCTGCCCACCTCTGCCATCGCCGATTCCTTCAACCTCATCCTGGGCCTCAATCCCATGACCGCCACCGACAACGACTACTATCTGGCAGGAGCCGTTTCTGGCATCGCCAATTCGCTGCTTCCTGTCTCGCCCATGAATGAAGGATCCCTGGCAGCTTCGCTACAGCTGGAGCAGGTGCTGTTCTCCGGAGGTAGGCTCCGCAACGGGCTGAAAGCCACCCGGAGCTACCGGGAAATCGCCAGGCTGAACCTGGACGTTCAGGAGCAGGAGGTGGTGCTGCAGACCATCCGGATGTTCTATTCCTGTCTGCTCACTCAAAAACTCGTGGACGTTCAGGAAGAAGCGCTGGAAACGGTCCGGCGCCATGTTGCTCAGGTGGAGTTGTTTTTCCGGGAAGGGCTGGTGGCGGAGTACGAGATCCTGCGGGCCAGGCTGGAGGCCGCCAAGCTCGAACCCCAACTGCTGCAGGCCAGAAACGACCGTGACCTTGCCTTGGCGGCATTCCGCAGGCAGATCGGAGATGAAGAGGAAACAGCCATCCCCCAGGGCGAGTTTGCCCTGCCCCCATCCTTGGGACTGAGCCTGGAAGAAGCGATCGCGATGGGTCTGAAGAACAGGAACGAACTGGCAATGGCGGGCCTGGCCACAGAGGTGAGGGAATTGCAGTGGAAAATCGAGCGGGGGGTATATCTGCCCACCCTGGGACTGCAGGCCAGCGCCTCGCTCTACACCGCCGCGGATGAATTCGCTATCGAAGCGGGTGATTTTGGCACCAATTACAAGGTGGGGATCGGGATCTCGGTACCGTTGTTCGACGGACTGGCCAATCGGGCCAGGGTGAGTGCGGCCAGGCATGATTATCAGATCGCCAGGCTTCAGCAGCGGGATTACGAAACCCTCATCCGGCTCGAGATCACCCAGAATTATCAGAAGCTGCGCACGGCGGAGGAGAACCAAAGGGTTCAGCAACAAAACATCCAAATGGCGGAACGCGGCCTGGAACTGGCTCAGGTCCGTTATGAAAACCAGGTGGGGATCCAGCTGGAAGTCTTCGATGCCCAGACCACCCTGTCTGCGATAAAACTGCAATACCACCAGGCGATCTTTGAGGTGATCACCGCTCTGAGGACACTTCAGAAATCCCTGGGGATCACTTTATAGACGGAGATACCGAGATGAAACGAATACCGATGATGGCGTTATGTTGCCTGGGCCTGCTTTTGGCCTCGTGTGGAGGCAAAGAAGAGGGGGGCAAGAGCATGGAGCAGCTGCAACGGGAACAGGGTGTGCCAGTGAAGGTGCAAAAGGTGGCGCTGGAAACTTTCAGCCGCGAACTCAGCTACAACGCCACCCTGGGCGGCAGCTCCGAATCCTATGGCCAGTCGATGCTGGCTGAAGCGGTGGCCGGAATCCATGCCAGGGTTGGCGAAAGGGTTTCAGCCGGGCAGTTGATCGTGAGCTTTCCCAAAAGCACCCCCAGCGCCCAGTTTGAACAGGCCTCCACGGGATACAACGCTGCCAGACAGGCCCATGACAGGCTTAGAAACCTGCAGGCGGAGGGAGCGATCTCACTGCAGGACCTGAACAACGCGGAAACCCAGCTCAATCTCGCCCAGGCAAATCTGGAGGCCAGCCGCAGCATGATCAACGTGCGCGCCCCCATCAGCGGGGTCCTCACCAGCCTTGCCGTCAATCCCGGCGAAATGAGCTATCCCGGCCAGATCCTCTTCACGGTGTCCAGCACTTCCGGCTACAAGGCCAAACTCACCGTTCCGGACAAAGTGGCGCGCGATCTGAGAACCGGCACCACCGCCACGGCCACGGTTGACGATATCACCCTCACTGGCAGCATCAGCAGGATCTCACTGGCGCTGGACCCCTACACCAGGGCGGTTCCGGTGGAGGTGAGTTTCCCGGCCTCCGGCCAGCGCGTCAGCTACGGGGCCACGGCAGCGATCAAGCTGAAAACGGAATCCCGCGAATCCACGATCGTGGTCAACCGCGAGCACATCGTGATGGAAAACGGCCACAAATACGTGTGGGTGAACGAAAACAACAAGGCGGTGAAGCGCCCCATCGAAACCGGATTGGACAACCAGCTTCAGTTTGAGGTGGTGTCCGGATTGAAGCCCGGGGACCTGTTGATCACCGAGGGCATCAATCTGCTCGCCGAAAACGCCCGCGTCAAAGTGGTGGATTAAGGGGGCCACATGTTCCTCTCAGATCTTTCCGTAAAACGCCCCGTGATGGTGGCCATGGCCATCCTGGTGTTCGTGGTTTTTGGCGCCCTGGCCTGGTTCGCCCTGCCGCTGAACCTGATGCCGGAGGTAAACCTGCCCTACATCGTTATCCAAACCGTCTGGCCCGGCGCCGGCCCCTCCGAGGTGGAAACCCAGGTCACCAAAAAGATCGAGGACGCCATCGCCACCGTGAGCCTGGTGGATTACACCCAGTCCTATTCCCTGGATAACGCCAGCATCGTCATGGTGGCCTTCAAGATGAAGAAAAACGTCGATATCGCCAACCAGGAGATCAAGGACAAGGTGGACGCCATCAGCCGCGAACTGCCGGACGCCATTGAAAAGCCGGTGGTGATGAAGCTGAACATGAACGCCATGCCCTTCATGGACATCATCCTGAGCGGAAACATGGACGCCCGCGAGCTCTACGAACTGGCCGACACCAAGCTCAAGGACCGCTTCGGCCAGGTGGCAGGGGTCGGAGAGGTCAGCGTCACCGGCGGCGCCAAACGCCAGATAGATGTCACCCTCAAAGACCAGGTGGTGTATGAGAACAGGATCTCGCTGGCCCAGTTGCTCCAGATCCTGGCAGCCCAAAACCTGGATATGCCGGCCGGGAACTTCAAACGCGGCTCGCAGGAGTATTCCGTCAGCCTCAAGGGCCGGTTCTCCAGCCTCGCCAAGATCGCCGACGCGGACATCCCCACCGCCTTCGGCATGAAGAAATTGCGCGACCTGGCCGATATCACCGACAGCGCCGAGGAGGTTCGCAGCCGGGCCATATTCCACAACGTGCAGACCAAAAACATCCAGGACAACGTGGTGCGGATCTCGCTCACCAACGCCTCGGACGGCAATGTGGTGAACATTTCCCGGGAAGTGCAGAAGCTGGTCCCGGAGATCAAGGCCAATCTGCCTCAGGGAGCTTCGCTGGACATCGTGCGGGACGATTCGGATTTCATCCGCGGAACCGTGAACGACACCTTCACCAACATCATCCTGGGCATCCTGCTCACCGGCCTGGTGCTTCTGATCTTCCTCCACGACTGGCGCTCCACCATCATCGTGGCGTTGTCCATGCCCGTGTCCATCACCGCCACCTTCGTGTTTTTGCAGGTCGCTGGCTACAGCTTCAACCTCCTCACCCTCATCGGCATCTCCTGTTCCGTGGGCATTCTGGTCTCAAATTCGGTGGTGGTGATCGAGAACATCTTTCGCCACAAGGACCTGGGCCAAAACCGCCGCGATGCCGCCCTGATCGGCACTTCCGAGATTGCCCTGCCTGTGATCGCCAGCACTCTCACCAACATCGTGGTCTTCATCCCCATCGCCTCGATGACCAGCATGGTGGGCCAGTTTTTCCGCGAATTCGCCCTCACGGTCACCTTCGCCACCATCTTTTCCCTGATCACCGCTTTCACCCTCACCCCCATGCTGGCTTCCCGCATCCTGCCCGAAGGTGAAAAGCAAAACCGCTTTGGCCTCAAATTCGACCGCCTCTTCGGAAAATTCGCCGCCTGGTACAAACGCTTTCTCGGCCGCGTGCTCAGCTCCAAAAAACGCAGCCGGGGGATCATTTTTGCCACCCTGGCCGTGCTGGCGGCAAGCTTTGCCCTCATCCCGGTGGTGGGCCTGGAATTCATGCCGGAAATGGACCAGGGCGAGATGACCCTCACTGTGGAACTGCCCCAGGGCTACAATCTGGACCAGACCGCCGCTACCCTCGAAGCCATCCACCAGCGCCTGGGCCAACACCCCCAGATCAGCCACGTGATCACCAACCTGGGTTCATCCGGATACGTGGACACCGGCACCCATCTGGCTTCCTGCAGCATCAAACTGGTGGAGGCAAACCAGCGTAAGATCAGTTCCAAACAACTGGCGGACATCCTCATCCGGGAACTGGCGGCAATCCCCAACGCCAGGATCAAGGTGAGCGCGGTAAGCTCTGGATTTGGCGAGGAGGCGGGCCTGGTGTTCCATCTCCAGGGCCAGGACAACGCCACCCTGGAAAAGCTGAAAACCCAGATCACTGCCAAAATCAAAGACACTCCCGGGCTCACCAACCTGGACACCAGCACCCGCAGCGGACGCTCAGAGCTGACGATCACGCCCAAGCGGGCTGAAATGGCGGCTGTGGGAGCCACGGTTTACGACCTCGCTGTGTCTTTGCGAGCCGCGGTGGAGGGCATGGTTTCCACCCAATATCACGAAGGCGACAACCAATATGACATCAAGCTTTCGCTGGATGATGCCGGGGTGGATTCACCGGAAAAGATCGGCAACCTGAGCGTGGTGGTCAACTACCAGCCCTATCTGCTTTCCCAGTTGGCGGACATCTCGTTTGGAGAAGGCACGAACCGCATCACCCACCGCGACCGCAGCAAGACGGTGGTGTTCACTGCCGATGTTGCCGAAGGCTCCAATATGGGGGATGTGATCGCCGGTGTGAACGAGCGCCTTAAGAATGTCGAACTGCCCCAGGGCTGCAAGATCATCTGGGGCGGCAGAGCGGAAATGCTCTCCGAGATGGTGGGTGACATGGTCAAGACCCTCATCCTGGCGGTGCTGCTCACCTACATGCTGCTGGCCGCCATCCTGGAAAGCCTGGTGCAGCCGCTGTTCATCCTGGGTACGGTGCCCCTGGCCGTGATCGGCGTAATCCTGTCCCTGCTGATCACAGGCCAGACCTTCAACCTGGTGTCGCTGATCAGCATCATCATGCTGGTGGGCATCGTGGTGAACAACGCCATCCTGCTGCTCGACTACGCCAATCTGCGCCAAAAGCAGGGTGTCGCCCCTCACGACGCCCTGATGGAGGCGGGCGAGGCCAAGCTCAAACCGATCATCATGAGCACCCTGGCAATCGTGATCGGCATGCTGCCCATGGCCCTTGGGATCGGTCCCGCGGGCAGGGAGATGCGCATGCCGATGGGCATCGTGATGATCGGAGGCCTGATCGTTTCAGCCTTTCTCACCCTGGTGATCATACCGGCGTTTTACTACCTCACCACGAAATCCAGCCGGCTCGACTGAACTCCCGCCAGATAACTACGCAATTATTGCTTGACAATTCCGCAGACGTAAGCAGAGTGTTCCCAACCATTCCATAGAGTGTAATTTGCGCCCTGATAAGCCGGTTAAGGGATTTTCACATGATCTTCGCATCCGGCTGGCGCTCAGTGCGTTGCCGTCTGCAATTTCAAGCCCTGGCTCCCCGTTCCGATGTCCTTCTGGCCACCGTTCGGGCAGGCTCCGGCAAGATAATTTTGCCAACCCTTGCCAACGGCTTAGTATGTTTACATTGGTAAAACAAAAAAACCGCCCCCGCCCATCCCGGCGCGAGGGTAATACAAATGAATAAAGGATGAAAGATGAAAAAGGCACTTATCTTACTCGTTCTCGTCATCGGCGCGGCCTCGATGTTCGCGCTGCCGCTGAACCCTGGCCAGATGCAGGTCAATGCCGGTACCGGCGTGGGTTGGGGCTTGCCTCTCTACGTTGGCGTTGATTACGGTATCACACCGGACATCACGGTCGGCGGCGAGGCCACCGTCTATTTCTGGGACGGCACGTATTTCAGCGTGGTCGCCAACGGCAATTATCACTTTGTGAATCTGCTCAATCTGCCTTCGAACACCGACCTCTATGCCGGCCTTTCCCTGGGTGTAAATTCCTGGTACTCCAGCTGGCTTAATCTCTATGGCCAGGTTGGCGGCAGATACTACTTCACCGACAGGCTTGGCGCGAATCTGGAATTCAACGGCGGTCGCCATTCCGGAGCCAAGATCGGCATCACCTACAAGCTGTAACATAACTGTCCGCCCCTCGCGGCAGGAACATATCGGCGCGGAAGATTTGTCTTCCGCGCTTTTTCTGTTATCGTATCTGAAAAAGAAATCCCAGCAAAGGAACAAATCATGATCTCCACAGAAAGAATCGAAACCATACTGGACAAGATCCGCCCCTCCATCCAGGCCGACGGCGGTGACGTTGAACTGGTGAATGTCCGCGAGGACAATGTGATCGAAGTACGGCTGAAAGGCGCTTGCAACGGCTGTCCGATGGCCACCCTCACCCTCAAGGCCGGCATCGAACGCATCATCAAGGAAGAAATTCCCGAGGTGGTGGAAGTCATTTCCGTGAAATAACCCCAGAATCACCCATCCTCAAACCATGAAACCGGGATCCGCTCTGAATGCGGACACCGGTTTTTTTCCACCTCGTTGCGGAAATAGCCCATCCACGCCGGAGTCTAGAGACACAG
>ENA-UOWO01001287-UOWO01001287.1-activated-sludge-metagenome-genome-assembly--contig:-NODE-1287-length-34020-cov-13.373473_pt1 | contig 34020 bp, 34 predicted proteins | sample MGYA00238148_ERZ761564 | MGnify/ENA primary metagenome ERZ761564 (study PRJEB28885, sample SAMN05720194) | activated sludge metagenome | isolation source: Anaerobic digester | place: USA...
ATGAGCGAGCACAAGTTTTTCCAGATCGATGCGTTTGCCGAGAAGGCAATGGCGGGCGGGCCGGCGGCTGTGATGCCGGTGGATGTGTTTCCTGCTGCCGAGGTGATGCAGGCGATCGCGGCGGAGAACAATCTCGCTGAGACGGCTTTCATCGTGGCGAAGGGCGGCGGGGCGTTTGACCTGCGCTGGTTCACGCCTGCGCTGGAAGTGCCTCTGTGCGGGCATGCGACGCTGGCGAGCGCGCATGCGCTGTATGCGCATCTTGGATTTGATGGACCGGAGATCGGGTTCGATACGAAGTCCGGCAGGTTGACCGTGAAGCGGTTGAGCGATGGCAGGCTGGAGATGGATTTTCCCGCGCAACCCCCGCGCTCCGGACCGATGCTCGAGGAGTTGGTCGACGCGCTGGGCGCGCGGCCGAGCGAACTGGTGGCGGGACCGTACCTGATGGCCGTGTTTGCGTCGCCTGACGACGTGATCGCGCTGAAGCCGGATCTCGCGAAGGTCAATCAGATCGCGGGCAATGCTACGGGCGGGCGTGGCAATCTGATTTGCGCGGCGCCGGGAGCAGGATGGCGGAGCGGCGAGTTCGATGTCGTGTCGCGCTTCTTTGCGCCGGGCTCGGGCATTCCCGAAGACCCTGCGACGGGATCGGCGCATTGCATCATTGCTCCGTTCTTTGCCGAGCGGTTGGGCAAGGCGGAGCTGAATTGCTTCCAGGCCTATCCGGGTCGCGGCGCTCATATCACCACGCGGATAGCTGGTGATCGTGTGAAGCTGGTCGGGCGCGCGCGGACGGTGATTGAAGGCGTTTTCCGGTTCTGATCACAGGTTAGTTCCAGCTGGAACCCTGTCTGTCTCGCAACGTTATTGGCGGGCTTGGGCAGTCACAACCAGAGGACAGAAACCATGAACAAGGACCAGGTCAAAGGCACGATCAAGGAAGCCGCCGGCAAGGTGCAGAAGGAATTCGGCAAGGCCGTCGATTCCCCGAAGCATCAGATCGAAGGCGGCATGAAGGAAGTCGCCGGCAAGACCCAGAAGGCCGTCGGCAACATCAAGGAAGACGTGAAAGACGCCCGCAAGGACGCCAACCGCGAAGCTGAGAAGCGCGGCTACTAGTTTATCCAACCATTAGACTGGTCTTCGACTGGAAAGCCCTGCGCCACCGCGCGGGGCTTTTCACATTTGATGACCGCAGGTTTCAAAACAGCGCTTTGCGCCATCTGCCGAAATGCCCTAGCAGGGCGCCGGCATCGGATGGTGGAGGCACAGCGTGGCGAGCGGGGAGCCGACAATCGATGCTTCCGCACGCGCTCCGCGAGGCAGGCTCAGCGGCCACGGGCTTAGCTGGGCCGCGTTGATCCTGCTGGTGGTGATCTGGGGCTCGACGTTTGCTGGCCTGAGGATTGGCGTCGAGACGATCAGCCCGGCATGGCTGGTCACCGGGCGCATGCTGAGCGGCGCATTCTTCCTGGCGGTATGGCTGGTTGTGAAGGGCGCGCTTGATGGGCGGACGCGCGCGCACGAGGGTGTGCGGGTGACGGGCAAGGCGATTGCCTGGTTCGGTTTCATCGGCGTGGCGGCGACGGCCATTCCTTTCGTGATGTATGCGCATGCGGCGGAGACCACCGGCTCGGCCGTGATGGCGATCTGCAATGGCGGCACGCCGTTCGCGACCGTTCTGCTGGCGCACTTCCTGACGAGCGAGAAGCTGACGCTGCGCAGGTTGGTCGGCGTGCTGATGGGCTTTGCCGGTCTAGTGGTTCTGGTGTTGCCGGAGTTCGGCGCGGAGGGCGGGGGCAGTCTTGTTGGCATCCTGCTCGCGATATCTGGCGCGTGGCTCTATGCAATCGGAAACGTGGCGACGCGCATGGCGCCTCGGATCGAGCCCGCGATGTCGAGCCTGATCCTGATCGGGACCGGTGGCCTTGTGACGCTGATCTTCGCGCTGGCGACAGAGCCGTTTCCGACGGGGGCGAGTGGGGCGTCGATCACGGCGATGATCATTCTGGGCCTGCTGCCGACGGCGTTCGCGATGTTCGTCTATGTCTGGCTGATCCAGCGGGCAGGGCCGGTGTTCGTGTCGTTCACCACCTACATGTCGCCGCTATGGGCGACGGGGCTGGGCGTGCTGTTCCTTGGCGAACCCTTGCACTGGTCGATGATCGGCGCGCTGACGCTGATCCTTGCAGGTGTTGCGGTTGCGAACCGCAAGCGCCGCACAGCCTGATCACGGACGCACGCCGGAAATGTGACGGCGGTTCATTTGTGCGCGATTCATGCGGCTGCTAGCCGTTGTCCCCGGGGTGTTCCGGGGAGTTCACATGGAGTCGCAGGCAGATGCGGTGATGCCGGCGACGGGCTTCACGCATCACGGCCATGGCCTCACCGAATGGCTGGTGCTGGCCCTTCTTGTTGCCTTGTGGGGATCGGCCTTCGCCGCGCTGAGCATCAGCGTTGCAACGATCCATCCCATCTGGGTTGTCGCGCTGCGGTCGTGGGCGGCGGTGCTGGTGATCTTCATCGCGGCGCCCGCCATGCTGGCGCGCGGGCAGGGGCGCGCTGCCGAAGCCTGCAATCTCAAGGCGATCGGTTGGTTCGTGCTGATCGGGCTGGCGTTCACGACGCTGCCGGTTCTGGTCTTCGCGGAAGCTTCCCGGACAGAGCCCTCGGCCGTGCTGGCGATCTGCAATGGCGCGTCGCCCGTGTTCACCGCGCTTCTGGCCCATCAGATTCTCGCGGGGGAGCGAATGTCCTTGCGGCGTGGCATCGGCGTGGCGCTCGGCTTTGCGGGACTGCTGGTTCTGCTCGCGCCTGATCTGCTTGCCGGCAAGCCTGTGCATACGATGGTGCTGGCTGGAGCGATCGGCGCGACATTGCTTTATGCGGCGGGAAACATCGCAACGCGCATGGCGCCGCACATTTCGGCGGGTGCATCGAGCCTGATCATCACGGGAAGCGGCGCTGTCGTGATGACGGTCGCCGCGCTGTTCACCGCGCCATGGCCGAGCGACGCCAGCTGGTCGTCCTGGGTCGCCGTGATCCTTCTGGGGGCCGGGCCATCGGGTCTGGCGACGCTGGCTTATGTCTGGCTGATCCGCAGGTCCGGGCCGATGTTCGTATCCTTCGCCACCTACATGTCGCCGGTATGGGCGATGGGGATTGGCGTGATTTTCCTGCAGGAGAAGCTGGAATGGTCGATGGCGGCTGCGCTGGTGCTGATCCTTGCAGGCGTGGCGGTTGCCCACGCCCGCAGATCAAAGGCGGCCTCGCTCAGTTAGGCACGATTTCGATTGTTGATGGCACGCCGTGATCGCGATGCGCTTCGAGGATGGTCTGTGCGTCCGCGTCGATGCGCTGTTGTTTCTGGGTGGGCGTGTCCTTGTTGTAGATCAGCATCAGGTCTTCGAGCGTCATCAGCTTTTCGGGCTGGGGATCGAGCAGTTGCGAGAGGCTGTTGCCGCTGGAGTTGCCCAGCGCGAGATCGAGCGGGCAGCCCGTATTCCATGACGACATGTAGGTCTTGCCGGCGCACGGGTCCGGCAGGCGGCATTTGTCTTCCGGGTAACGCAGGAATTCGATCTTCATCGGCTGGCCGGATTTCCCCCACATGAGGGCGTTGTTGAAATCGCCCGCGCTGCGTATCGGCGCGCCGTCGATGCGGTCGATCACGTCGCAGGCCTTGAGCTGGCCATCGAGGGGCGAGCCTTCCTCGACCGACTGGATCAGCATGCCGAGCGAATAGGGGTTCTGGGCGAAGTTCTGCTGCACGGCGATGCCTTCGTCGATCATCACGCCTTCGATCAGGCCAAGGTTGGCGCGGATCACGACGCCATGCTCGCGGATGTCGGCGATCTCGCGGCTGGCCACCTTGGCGGAGAGCGCGAAGTTGATCGCTTCGAAATCGGCTTGCGGACGATAGATGAAGGTGTTGATGCCGATCACTTCGCCGCGGTCGTTGAGCAGCGGTCCGCCCGAATTGCCGTGGTTGACGGCGGCGTCTGTCTGCACGACGGAGCCGTAGGTGTCGTAGGAGCGCGATGCAACGCTGACTACGCCGCGCGTGATGGTGGCTTCTCCATCAAGCGAGCCGGGGAAGCCGAGCGCAACAACATCCTCGCCGGGACGGACCTTTGTGCTGTCGGCGAATGACAGGGCCGTCTCGAATGTGTGTTCGACTTTCAGGAGGGCGACGTCGCCAACCTGATCGACGCCGACCAGCACGGCTTCAAGCGTTTCGCCGTCGGCGGTCTTCACGGTCAAGCGCTGGTTCGGAAAGGCGTTGGGGCAGGGATCGACGACGTGAGCGTTGGTGGCGATGTAGCCCGTAATGTCGATGACGAAGCCGGTGCCGCGCCCGAAGCCAACGGCGGTGCAATCCGGGCTGTCGGCGGCGCCGACGGGCTCTGCCTGGGTTGGCGCGGCCTGGATCATGACGACGGCCGGGCGCGCCTTTTCATAGATCTGGGCGGCGGTAAGCGGCTGTGCCCCGCACGCGCCAAGGCTGGCGGCAAGGGCGAGGACGCCCAGCGTTCTGGTTGCGATTGTCATGTCCCGAGGCCCCGCTGTTTCGAAGCGACAATATTTCGCCAATCGCGCTCGGGAAAGCTGCATTCCCGGGAAGGTGTATTCATTGACTGACAAGAAAATCGGGAGCATATGCGCGCCGGGCCAGTCGCCCCCAACGGCGACCAGCCCATCTGTAAGGATGGGAGAAAAACAGATGACGACCGCTGCCAAACCAGCAGTGCGCCCTGATCGCGCACACTTTTCTTCAGGACCCTGTGCCAAAAGGCCGGGCTGGAGCCCCGAAAATCTCAAGCTTGAATCGCTGGGCCGGTCGCACCGTTCCAAGCTCGGCAAGGCGCGCCTGAAGCTGGCGATCGACCAGACCCGGGCTGTTCTCAAGATTCCGGCGGACTATCGCATCGGCATCATGCCGGGCTCGGACACCGGCGCGATCGAGGCCGCCTTCTGGTCCATGCTGGGCGCGCGCCCGGTGGACGTTTTCGCATTTGAATCGTTCGGCGAAGACTGGGTGACGGACATCACCAAGCAGCTGAAGGTTGACGCGACCACGCACAAGGCAGGTTACGGCAAGCTGCCCGACCTGTCGAAGGCGCGGAAGGATGCGGATATCGTTTTCACGTGGAACGGCACGACGTCCGGCGTGAAAGTGCCGAACGGCGACTGGATCGCGGATGACCGTGAAGGCCTGACATTCTGCGACGCGACCTCGGCTGTGTTTGCGATGCCGATCCCGTGGAACAAGATCGATGTGCTGAGCTATTCCTGGCAGAAAGTGCTGGGCGGCGAGGGCGCGCACGGGATGCTGATCCTTTCGCCGCGGGCGATCGAGCGGCTGAAGACCTACAAGCCGAGCTGGCCGATGCCGAAGCTGTTTCGCATGGCGAAAGCCGGCGAAGTGACCGAAGGTATTTTCGAAGGCGAGACGATCAACACGCCGTCGATGCTGGCGACCGAAGACTATATCGATGCGCTGAACTGGGTGGAATTCCTGGGCGGCGTCGAGGCGCTGTATCGCCGGTCGGACGCGAACCTGGCTGCGCTGGAAGCGTGGGTCGCTAAAACGCCGTGGGTGGAGTTCCTTGCGGAAGACAAGTCGATCCGGTCGAACACGTCGGTGACGCTGTCGATTACTGATCCGCGCGTGGCCAAGCTCGACGAGAAGGCGCAGCAGGACTTCGTGAAGAAGTTCGTGGCGGCGCTCGAGAAGGAAAACGCGGCTTACGACATCGGGGGCTACAAGGCGGCGCCTCCGGGCCTGCGCATCTGGTGTGGCGCCACGGTTGATACGGCAGACCTGCAAAAGCTGACGCCGTGGCTCGACTGGGCATTTGAAACGACCGTGGCGACGCTCGGCTGATCCCATCCCGTGGAGGTCGCACCATGGCGACTGAAACCAGCAACACGATACGCGTGTGGGGCGACGCTACGTTCGGCGAGGTGAAAGACCTCGCCGCGCTGGTGTCGCGTGCGCGGGGCGAACTCGACGAGCTCGCAGAGGCTGTGCGCGCCGGCGATATGGCGGAAGCGGGCAGGGAGGCGGCGGATGTCGTCATCCTGCTGCACCGGCTTGTCGCGCTGGCGGGCATGGACCTGAACGAACAGGTCGACGCCAAGATGACGATCAATCGCGCGCGGACGTGGAAGGCCGCGGGCGATGGGACGGGCGGCCATGTCTGAGGTCCGTATGCGCCCCGCTACCGTTGCTGATCAACCGCTTCTCGAACGCTGGGACGAGGATGAAGACGTCACGTCTTCTTCCGGCAACGACCATATCGACGCTGACGGCGTCTACGAGAACGGCTGCTGGACGCACGAGCTGGCGATCCAGTCGGCCGTCTATGAATATTTCATGGCGGAGATTGATGGCAGGCCCGTTGGCGCCATCCAGATCATCGATCCGCACCGCGAGCCCACGCATTACTGGGGCGAGATCGAACCTGATCTGCGCGCGATCGATATCTGGCTCGGCGAGCCGGGCGATCGCGGCAAGGGCTATGGCGAACTCGCAATGACGGCGGCGATCGAACGCTGCTTTGCTTCGCCGGAAGTCACCGCGATCATCATCGATCCGCTCAATTCGAATACGCGCGCCATCAAGTTCTACCAGCGCATGGGGTTTGTCCCCACGCACCGGCAGGCCTTCGGCGATGACGACTGCCTCGTTCACAAGCTTACGCGCGCCGACTGGCTCGCCCGCATTCAAGGAGACTGACCATGACCAAGGTGAAAGTTCTTATTGCTGACGATCTCGCGCCGGGTGCGGCGGACATCTTCAGGAGCCGCGGCATTGAGGTCGATTTCAAGGTCGGTCTCAAGAAGGACGAGCTGATCAAGATCATCGGCGAGTATGATGGTCTCGCCGTCCGTTCGGCGTGCAAGCCGGATAAGGATGTGATCGCGGCCGGTACGAAGCTGAAAGTCATCGGCCGCGCTGGCATCGGCGTCGACAACGTTGATGTGAAGGCCGCGACCGCCAAGGGCGTGATCGTGATGAACACGCCGTTCGGCAACGCCATCACGACGGCAGAGCACGCCATCGCCATGATGTTCTCCGCTGCCCGCCAGATCCCGTCCGCCAGCCAGCGCACGATCGCCGGCGAATGGCCGAAGAAGGATTACATCGGCATCGAGCTGTTCGCGAAGACGCTGGGCCTGATTGGTGCCGGCAATATCGGCTCGATCGTTGCCGACCGCGCGCTGGGCCTGAAGATGAAGGTTGTCGCCTACGACCCCTTCCTCACGGCTGAACGCGCCACGCAGATCGGCGTCGAGAAGGTCGAACTCGACGAGCTGCTGGCCCGCGCCGACGTCATCACGCTGCACACGCCGCTGACTGAGCAGACGAAGAATATCCTGTCGGCCGAGAACATCGCCAAGACCAAGAAAGGCGTGATGCTGATCAACTGCGCCCGCGGCGGTCTGGCTGACGAAGCAGCTGTGCGTGCGGGCCTCGAGAGCGGCCATATCGGCGCGGCGGCATTTGACGTGTTCCTCGAAGAACCGGCAAAAACCAACGTGCTGTTCGGCGCGCCGAACTTCATCGCGACGCCGCACCTTGGCGCATCGACCGTCGAAGCGCAGGACAATGTGGCCTTCCAGGTCGCCGAGCAGATGGCTGACTACCTGCTGACCGGCGCAGTCTCCAACGCGTTGAACACGCCGTCGGTTACGGCGGAAGAAGCGCCGAAGCTGAAGCCGTTCGTCGCGCTGGCCGAGAAGCTGGGCCAGTTCGCCGGTCAGGTTGCCGATGGCGGCTTGTCGGAAGTCGAGATCGAGTACGAGGGTGCCGTGGCGCAACTCAACCGCAAGCCGCTGACCTCGGCTGCGCTGGCCGGCATGCTGCGTCCGTTCCTCGCGGAAGTGAACATGGTGTCGGCGCCGGCGATCCTGCAGGAGCGTGGCGGTTCGCTGAAGGAGTCGATCAACGAAGCGAGCCCGGTTTATGACTCGCTTATCCGCATAAAGGTGAAGGTCGAAGGCAAGTGGCGCTCGGTCGCCGGCGCGATCGTTGGCGGCAAGCCTCGCATTGTCGAAGTGAAAGGCATGGCGCTTGAAGCCGACTTCCAGCCGTTCATGGTGTTCGTGAACAACTCGGACAAGCCGGGCTTCATCGGCGCCATGGCCGGCCTGCTGGGTGATGCGAAGGTGAACATCGCGACGTTCAACCTTGGCCGTGAAGCCGCTGGCGGGGACGCGATTGCGATCGTGGGCGTTGACCAGGACGTTCCGGCGAACACACTGGAATCGATCCAGACGCTTCCACAGGTGCGTTACGTGAAAGTGCTGAAGTTCTAATCAAGCGCTGTAGTTGGAATTGCGCCGGGCCGCGGTTAGGCTCGGCGCATGATCCGGCGGTTTCTTTCCTGCCTTGTTGTGGCGGCGTTCGTCGCCGGGGCGTGGGCGCAGACGGCGCCGGCCCCGCCGACGGCATTGATGTATTATGCGGGGCAGCCGGGACGGCTGACGCAGGACCGGGACCGGCTGGGCGGCAATCCGTTTGCGTCTGCCGTGGTCGAGGTTCTGGCGAAAGAGCCGTGGACCTTGCGGGAGTTCACAGAGCGGTTGGCGGAAGCAAACGCGCGCCATAGCGGCGGGTGGCAGCAGTTGCAGTTTCCCAAGATGCTTCCGAAATGGAAGATCGGGGACCAGACCGGCAAGCGCGTGGCGCTGGTGCTGATCAATTCGGATTATTCGAAATCGCCGGGCGTCTATTCGCTGCCGGGAGCGGCGTTTGATGCGAAGCGGATTCCCGAGGCGTTGCGGGCGGCCGGGTTCGAGACGACGCTGGTTTTCGATGCGAACGCGGAGACGGCGCGCAAAGCGATGGCGGATTTTGCTGACACTTCGGCAGGGGCGGAGGCTTCGGTCGTTTATGTCGGCGGGCATGGGATGCAGCACAAGCGGATCGTCTATTGGCTGATGGGCGATTATCCCGAGCAGGACGAGAAATGGCTGTCGACTCACGCCATTGCTCTCGACGAGATTGGACGCGTGGGTCGCGCCGACGTGAATCTGGTTCTTTATGCCAGCTGCAGGGATGACCCGTTTCGATGATGGACGCTGAAAAAGCACAGGCATTCGCCCGCGAGTGGGTGAAGGCGTGGAACGATCACGATCTGGAGGCGATCCTCTCGCACTACGCGGAGGACGTCGTGTTTCACTCGCCGCGTATCAGGGTGGTGACGGGGAATGATGTCGACTCGGTTTCCGGGAAAGCGGCGCTGCGCGAGTATTGGGGCGCTGCGCTGGATCGGTTGCGCAATCTCTATTTCGAGATTGATCAGGTGATGGCCGGGTCCGATGCGCTGACCATTCTCTATACGAATGAACGCTCGCAGCAGGTGGCGGAGACGTTTGTGTTCGGGAAGGACGGGAAAGTGGTGCGGTCTATCGCAGCTTATACTGGCTGACGCTCTGGCGCTTTACGTGACGTGGCGGCCTCGGTGTGCTGGCTGCGGCGAGTTTGAGGTGGGTCTTTTTCGCCGGTTTTTTCTTTGCCGTGGTTTTGGCTTTGGCCTTTGGCTTCGCTGCTGGCCAGCGGCCCGTTTCTTCCTCCCAGTGGGCGCGGCAGAGGGAAAGGTACATCGACTTTTCGATGCCGACTTGCGCGCCTGAGGTGAGGGCTTTGCCTTCGGCGGTGCGGCGGACGACCATGGTGGCCTTGCGGCCGCAGTGGCAGATGGTACGGATCTCGCGCAGGCTGTCTGCTATGGCGAGGAGTTCGGCGGAGCCCGGGAAGAGTTCGCCGCGGAAGTCTGTGCGGAGGCCGTAGCAGAGGACGGGGATGCCGAGCCGGTCGCTGATGCGGGCGAGTTGCCAGACCTGATCTTTCGTCAGGAACTGAGCTTCGTCGACAAAGACGCAGTCGACTTTCTTCTTTTTGTGCTCGCGCGTGATGCGCGCCTGCAGGTCGTCGGCTTCGATGTAGAGCGTGGCGTTTGCATTGATGCCGATGCGCGAGGTGATGCGGCCGTCTTCCTGCTTTGCGTAAAGCGCGGACGTGAACAGGAGCGTGCGCATGCCGCGCTCCTGATAGTTCCACGAGGCTTGCAGCAGCACGGTGGATTTGCCGGCGTTCATGGCGGCGTAGGAGAAATACAGCTTCGACATGGGCCGGCCCTGCAACTTTGCCAGCCTGTTTTGCAGGGCAAAGGCGCGTGCGCCAACCCGTCAGCTGCGCGATGGGGGCGGGGTTTCTGGGGACAGCCTTTCGATGCCCTGACGCAGCACGGAAAATTCCCGTGTTGCGTGATCAGGCGGCAGCTGTGGCGGGCGTAGGTTTTCTGCGGCCGCCGCTGATGAAGGCGAGGGCGGCGATGATGCAGAGGATGCCGGCTCCCTGGAAAGCCAGCGCGTAGGAGCCGAGTTCGGTGCGGACGAAACCGGCGCCGAAGGCCGCGAAGCCTGCGCCGAGCTGGTGGGCCGCGAAGATCCAGCCGAAGACGAGCGTGGCGCGCGCGGGGCCGAAGGCGTCTGCGGTGAGCTTCACTGTGGGCGGGACCGTCGCGATCCAGTCGAGGCCGTAGAAGACGGCGAAGATCAGGAGCGAGGTGGAGTCGAAGCCGGTGGAGACGAGATAGAAGAGCGAGAGGCCGCGCAGGCCGTAATAGATCATCAGGAGGATGCGCGGGTTGAAGCGGTCGGTGAGCCAGCCGGAGGCGACCGTGCCGACGAAGTTGAAGCCGCCCATGACGGCGAGCGTTCCGGCGGCCGCGGTGGCGGGGATCAGATAGTCACCACACATCGGGATGAGGTGCATCTGCACGAGGCCGTTGGTGGAGGCGCCGCAAACGAAGAAGGAGCCGGCGAGGATCCAGAAGATCGGCTTGCGGACGGCGACGGCGAGCGCCTCGAACGGGGCGAGGAAGAGGTTGCCTTGCTGAGCGGGCGGCGCGGCGATGGGACTACCGGGCGCGGCGCCGAAGGGGCGGAGGCCGACATCGGACGGGCGGTTGCGGATGAAGAGCACGACGAGCACGACGGCGGCTGCGTAGAAGACGCAGAGCGCGAGCGTGGCTGTACGCCAGCCTTCTGCTTTCACCAGCCAGGCCATGAAGGGCAGGAAGACGAGCTGTCCCATGGCGGTGGCGGCGGAGAGAAGCCCTATGACGAGGCCGCGGCGCGTTTCGAACCAGCGTGTGGCGACGGTAGCGGACATGACGAGCGCGGTGAGGCCGGCGGCGAGGCCGACGACGACGCCCCAGAGAGCGACGAGCTGCCAGAGCGCGGTCATGTAGATTGACGCGCCCGTGCCGGCGGCGATGAGCAAGAGTGAGGCGACCATCACGGGACGAAGGCCGAAACGGATGAAGAGCGCTGCGGCGAAAGGGGCGACAAGGCCTAGCAGGGCGAGACGGATGGCGAGGGCGGAGGAGATTTCGGACTGCGTCCAGCCGAACTCCATCTGGAGGGGCAGGAGCATCACGCCGACCGAGCCGACAGCGCCCGCCGCGACAAGGGCGGCGAAGAAGGTCACGAAGGCGACGACCCAGGCATAATGGATGCCGAGGTCCGAAAAGAAGCGGACGATTGGGTCGCTGGGCGAGGCGGCCGGGGGTCTTGTCATCGCGGGGCGGGCCTTCTGCGGGCTTTTGCCAAGCCTATATGACCTCTATCATATAAATGGGCAACCACGGCGCCTGATGGATTGCCGGTTTGTGGCGCAGGAAATATGATGAGTGTCATGAGAAGCGCTTTTTCATGCAGAGTGCATGCAGGTTTCTCATAGAGTTTGGCTGAACCGATGGCTCGCTATTCGACGGATCACAAGGAAAAGACGCGCGCGGCGATCGTGGATGCGGCGGCGGAGCGTATCCGGTCGGGCGGGTTCGATGCGCTGGGTGTGGCGAGCATCATGGCCGAGGCGGGACTAACGCATGGCGGGTTCTATGCGCACTTTCCATCGCGCGATGCGCTGCTGGCTGCGGCGGTGACGCGGCTGTTCGACAAGGCGTGCGAGACGGTGGGGCGTTTCGAAGAGAAGTATGGCGAGGCGGGGCTGGAGAAGTATGTCGACTTCTACCTGTCGCCGCGCCATCGCGACGATCGGGAGCATGGATGCCCGATCCCGGCTTTGTCCGGAGATGCGCAGCGAGCCGCGCCGCAGGTGAAAGCGGCGTTCGAGGTCGGGTTGGACAAGCTGGCCGAGCGGCTGGGACAGATGATCCCTAAAGGCGGGAAGAAGGCGGCGCTGGCGTTGTTCGGCGAGATGGTGGGCGTGCTGAGCCTGTCGCGCACAATTGGCGATGCGAAGCAGTCGGGCGAACTGCTTGCAGCCAAGCGAAAAGCGATTGTGGTTTAGAGCGTCCGCTCGACTATTGCGGCAGGCCAGCTTCGACGTATTTGGCGACGTCGTCGAGATCGTCGGCCGACAGCGCGGCACCGAGCGGAGGCATCTTGTCACCCGGGTTGACCATGCCCTTCGTGACCTTCTCCTTGATCACCGCGTATTCGTGGCCGGCAGTGAGGCCGACGCCCATCTGCGTGCCGGCGCCGGTCGGGCCGTGGCACATGGCGCAGGTGCGCGCGTAAACGGCGGCGCCGTTGGCGAGTTCTTCCTTGCTCGGCCCGGCGGCAGCGGCGGGCGCGGCTGGCGGAGCGGCGGCGGGGGTGGTCGTAGCCGGCGTTGCGGCGTCAGCCGGAGGAGCGGAGGCGAGCGTGTCGGTGGTGTTCTCGGCGGCGGGGCCGCTCTCGGGCGTAGGGGCTGCGATGTCGGCGGGTGCAGCGACTTCCGGCGCGGGAGTTTCAGCGGCGGGCGTGCAGGCGGCGAGCGCGACGGCGGCGGCTGCGGTCATGAGAATGGTTTGCAGGTTCACGGTGTCGCCCTCTTCATAGCTCTACAGGATCAATTCGGCATCGCCGGATAGCCCGGCTCTGTCTGGATGCCGAGTGAATTGATGGCAAGTCCTGTCATCGTGTAGCCGCCGACCGTGTAAACGATCTCGATGCGCTCCTTGATGCCATAGTATCTGGCAAGTTCGGCCCAGGTTGCATCACTGATGAACGCTTCGCGGCGGAGTTCGTCGGCGGCGGTGAGCACGGCGCGCTGCTTCGCGGTCCAGATCGAAGCGGAGGGGCCGGTGGCTATCGCTGATATATGTGCGGGTGAGAGACCGGCGTTGGTGGCGGACTCTTCATGGTGCGACCACTCATAGCTGGCGCGGATGTTGTGGGCGGTGCGCATGATCAGCAGCTCGCGTGTTTCGGAGTCGAGCAGCGAGTCGCGCTGGAGGTAGGAGCCGAAGCGGGCGCGGGGGCCGTAGAGCTTCGGGTGGTTCAGCATGGTGGTGTAGAGGTTGAGAGCTTCGCCGTTGGGGCGGAGCTGCGGGGTGATCATCGCGCGCTGTTCGGGCGTCCAGGCGGAGGCGGGGATCGGGGCGACGCGCGGTGTGCTGAGGCGCTGGCCGGTGGGGCGTCTGGCCGTCGCGGGCAGGGGCAGGTCGGACGGCATGAAGTCGACGGCTTCGGGCTCGATCTGGATGCCTAGCGTGTTGAGCGCCATCGAGACGAGCTGGTACTGCGCCGAGGTGAAGAACAGCTCCATCACCTGCTGGTCGGAGTAGGTCTTGCGCAGGTCGGCCCAGGTGGCGTCGGAGATCATTGCTTCGTAGCGGAGTTCGTCGGCCATCTTCAGGACGGCGCGGTCGGCGTCGGACCAGCCGGGAGCGGTGGGGCCGATGGCGATGGCGCGGATTTCGGATTCGGTCATGCCGGCGGAGGCTTTGGCGATGCGCGTGTGCTGTGACCATTCATAAGGCGACTGACAGAGCCAGCCCATGCGCAGCATCGCCATCTCGCGATGGCGCGGGGAAATGCTGGAGCCGTTGAGCAGGATCTGACCGAGCGGCGACCAGCGATTGTAGAGATCAACGTGGTTGGCGAGCGTGCGGTAGATATTGAGGTTGGACCGGCTGGCCAGCATGTCGCGCTGCGCTTCCGTCAGGTCCGTTTCATCGACGACAGCGAGGCGCGGTTCGGCCAGGCGCGGCGTGAACGAAGACGGCGTGGCGCAACCGGCCAGAGCCAGCGCGGCGGCAATCGCTGCTAGGCGCATGATAGTCCTCCCCCGATGTTGTTCGCGGCACGCTTCTCAAAGTCAGCCTACGACGTGGTGTGCAGGATCAGGCTTCGCCTGCGGTACGCCGAAGTCAATGGCAGCAGATCGCGGGAAGCAGCTTCTAGATCTGAAATTGCAGACCGATGCTTACCAGTGCTCCGCGTTCAACGTCGGCAAAGCCACCACCGCCGAGCCAATATCGCGTAGGCGCTTCGGGCTGACCGAATGTCCAACCGATCCAGTCCGTCCCTTTGTGTTGCAGCTTGAAGGTCACTTCTTCCGGTGAGAGCGAGCCGCTGACGCTGGGGAGAAACAGGCAATGAAACTTGGATTTCGCCATTCTGCGCGCGTTGAGGGGAGAAAGCAGCGTTCCGCCAACTCGCGTGAATAACTCAATACCCATCACTCGCCGGTCGTCGCGCATATCGAAAATGATTTCGCCGTCAATGTTGAGGCCGACCGGGCACCGCTCAACATGCCTGCCTAAATGCAGAATGCCGCGTGAAGGATGCGTCGCAACGAACGCCTCTTCGGGCGGTATAGGTTGGACTGAGCAGGCTAAAGTCGTCATGTCGCGTACCCAATACCACGATGGGGCACCGTCTGCTTAGGGCCAACACGCGACATTCGGACGGGAAGAAGAAATTTCGACAAACAGGTGAACGGCGTAGCGGCAGGCGCTGAGGAAGCCGTACAAAGTACCTCGCATCTTTGGTTCAGACCGCCATAGGCCGGCCGGGTTGGCCAAACGGTTCGCCTGATGAGGCGACCTTGATGCCGTGGCGGCGGCTGGATTCCTTGATGATTCCGCCGATCGTGGTGGAGCCAGCAGCGAGCCGCGAGGCGGCGCCTTTGAAATCCTGCGCAGCGGCGGGGTCGTTGAGGGTCTGCAGCGGGGGCACATCCTCGATCAGGACGAGCTTCGGGCCCTGCTCGTGACAGGCGAGGAGGCAGGACAGCAGGGCGACGTGATCGAAGGCGGCGACGTAAACAGTCTCGCCTCGCCATGTGTAGAGCAGGTCAGCGAAACCCTGGCTGTCGGCGATCGAGCGGCCATCGTGGAAGAAGACCTGCTCGGTCATCAGCGGGTTGAGGCCCGACTGCGCGGCATTGCGCGAGCGGATCACCACCTGCGTGCGGCGGCGCGCATGGGCGATGGTCCAGCCGAGGCGGCGGCCGAGGGTGAGGAGCTGGCGCGCGCCGAAGATCGACGATGCTTGAGGCTCACAGCCGGGTACTGCATCGACCTGAAGGTCGATGCACAGAAGGCGACACGCGGGATTTTCCATGAGCTATGCGACCGCAGGACGCTGGGCTGAACGGTCGAGCACGTTCTCATGGTCCCATGCGCCTTCGGGGCGCATGACGACGTAGGGGTCGCTATCGATGGTGATCGCGTCCGGGTGGACGGCAAGCTCGCGCTCGCATTCCACGTATTCATAGTCGGAGAAGCGGAAGCCCTCGCGGTTGGCGCGCGGCAGGAAGCCGAGCTGCTTCCAGAACGGCACGAGGCGTTTCTGGATATAGCCAATGGCGTGTGTGTAACCCTTGCGCGCGATGACATCGACTGCAGTCTCGATCATCAGCTTCACCAGAGCGCCGCCACGCACGTGTTTCATCACGCACACACGCTCGATCTTGGCGAAACCCGCAAAGAAGCGGATGCGCAAGGTCGCCACCGGCTCACCACGCAGGTAGGCGATCAAATGGAGCGAGGAGAGGTCGTTGTTGTCGAACTCTTCCTCGTAGGGGCAGTCCTGCTCGGCGAGGAACACGGACGAACGGATGGCGACGACTTTCATGAAGTCGGCGAGGTCACGGACAATCTCGACCGAGAGATCGTTGCGCGTGTGGTTGTTCTTTACGGACATCATCAGGCGGCATCCATCACGGTGCGGCAGCGCCAGAACAGGTGTTCAACGCCATCAAAGGGGAAGAAGCCGAGATGGCGCATGATCTTCGCGCCGGCGGCGGTGGAATCCTTTCCGAAGAACGGAAGGTCAGGGAAGTGCTTGTCGATAAGGGTACGCAGGGCGAGGACCAGCGCGCCACGGCTGACTTGGTCTTTGCCAGCGTAGCACCAGCAATAGAAGCCAGCGAGCGGCTCGCCCATGCGGGCCACCCATTTCTGGTCGATGCGAGCGGCGTTGAACGTGCCGTCCGTGAGAGCGGCGACGCCGGCGGCCGTCAACGCGAGCGGAGCCAGAAAGCCGGTGACTGTATCGTTGCGGCGTATGACCCAGATGGCCGCGTTCGTCAGGCTGTCGACGCGCTTGATCTCGGCAAGCGAGGCGAGGCCGGGGCCAAGCTCCGCGACGGCGAGCGCGTGGACGTCTGCGAAGTCCTGCTCGCTTTGCGCGTGATGCAGCTTCACGGAGGCCATCATGGCCTCTGAGGCGCCCGGCATGTAGCGCGGATGCAATCGCTCTCCCCCGAGCGAACGCAGCGCTGAGCGCGCGTCATCCAAAACCATCACCATCACCGACCCGCCGTTCTTTTTTAATCTCTTGCTAACCTTTGACCACAAACTGGAGGGTGGCGCTTCAGCCATTTGGGCACACCGGCTATGACGACCAAAGATGGAGGCGAACGGCTGGTCCGTGAGCTGGTCGACTGGTCCGACCTGCGCACCTTCTATGCGGTTGCAACTGCTGGCTCGATGAACGCCGCAGCCGAGCAGTTGGGCGTTACGCAGTCTGCGATTTCAAAACGTCTCGGGCAACTCGAATTACGGCTTGGCGCAAGGCTTCTCGAGCGTTCGCCGGCCGGAATCCAGCTGACGGAAGCGGGCGCTGAAGCGCTCGATCATGTCACCACCATGATGCGTGCAAGTCAGTCTCTGGAGAACACGCTCAAAGGACTCGAGACGAAGACACAAGGTGAAGTGAAGATCTGGTCCAACGATGGCGTGCTGGCTTACTGCATTACACCCAACGTTGGAGGTTTCCTTGCGGAACATCCTGGAATGCGCCTCTCGATACTGTCGGACCGGAATCTGCCCAAGCAGGGACAAGGGTATGCCGACGTGGTCGTCGGGTTCGAACAACCGAAGCAGGCCGAAGTAATTTCGTTCCCCGTTGCAACGCTGCACTACTGCGCGTTCTCGAGCCGCGACTACATCGCGACGTACGGATCGCCGGCGGGAATGCTGGACGTCGGACAACATCGCATCCTGAATCATACGCATTACACCGAGAATCCGGGGTGGAAGGACAAGACCGCGCAGATCGCCGCGCTGGTGGAGCCCACAATTCTCACCGATTGCTCGGCCTCGATGCTCAATGCGACGGCGGCTGGAGCGGGAATAGCTGTTATGCCGAGTTATGCGAGCAGATTGGATAGCCGGCTTGTCGCCCTGCCGATTCCGCCGCTGGCGTCGGTGAAAGTGTGGCTGAGCTTCCATGAAAGCGCGCGCCGCGTGCCGCGCATTCGCACGGTAGTCACCTGGATGCGCGAGATCTTCGATCGCCGGAAGAATCCGTGGTTCCGCGAGGAATACGTGCCGCCGAGCCTGTTCGACGCGCCGCCGATCGGCGGCTGGCCTGAAGAGAAGGTGGCTTGAGGCCTGCGCTTTTTGCCAGCGGCGTCGCCTGATCTGCTTCCACAAGGCGCAGCAAGCAGACCTGCGCGCGATCTAACCCTTTCGGATAGTAGCCGCCGTCATCGGGCAGGCATAAGCTTCGCTAAAACAAGACGAGGGTGAGATGGCTGACGGGATTGTGGACAGCGCGCCAAGCCGGGAACAGTTGATCCATTCGCTGTATGAAGCGGCGGAACTCGAACACAACCTGATGTGCACTTACCTGTATGCCGCCTTCAGCCTGAAGTCGGCTGGGGAGGGGCTTTCCGAGCTTGAGACCGAGGCGGTGGGGCGCTGGCGGAAGCAGATCATCCAGGTCGCCGTCGAGGAGATGGGGCATCTGGCGGCCGTGTGGAACATCACCGCGGCGCTGGGCGGGCAGCCACGGTTTGGGCGCGGTAACTTCCCGCTCGAGAGGGGGAGCCTGCCGGCTGGGCTTGTTGTGAAGCTGGCGCCGTTCAACGAGCATGTGCTCCAGCATTTCATCCATCTGGAGCGTCCGGTCGGGTCGGAAGAGCCGGAGGGCGAGGGATTTGCGCCTGAGCGGGTGTTCAAGCGTGATACCGGGCAGAACGGTCGGCTGACGCCCATGCCGGTCGACTATGAGACGGTCGGCGTCTTTTACGAGCATGTGGGCGCGGTGTTGCGGACCTTCTCGTCCCAGCATGGCGAAAACAATGCGTTTTGCGGCGATCCGGCATTGCAGCTGTCTCCGGCGGAGTTGGATCTGGGCGGGGCAAGGCCAGTGTTGTGCCTGAAGACGGCGCTGCAGGCGTTCGATGCGATCGTCACGCAGGGCGAGGGGGCCTCGGCAGCTTCCAAGGATTCACACTTCCAGAGGTTTGCGGCGATCCGTGAGGAATACCGGAAGCTGAAGGCGGCCAATCCGGCGTTTGTTCCTGCGCACCCGGCGGCGACCAACCCGGTGCTGCGCAAACCGCCGACGCCGGAAGGCAAGGTGTGGCTGGAGAATGCGGATGCGATCGCGACGGTCGATCTGGCAAACTCCTGCTATCAGCTGATGCTGCGGTTGTTGGGGTATGCCTACACGATCCCTCGGCCTAACCCGGAAAAGGGTGTCGCGCTTGATCTTGGTATCGCGTTGATGCGGGCCTGCACATTGCTGGGTGAGCGGGCGACGCGGTTGCCGGCCGGGTCTTCAAACCCTGGCTGCAATGCGGGGATGAGCTTTACCGCCCTGCGGGATTCCGCTCCGTTTGCATGGGGACCGGCGGCGCGGCGGTTTTTCATCGAGCGGCTTGAAGAGTTTGCGGCCGCTGGCGCTGTCATTGCGAAGGATGGCGAGGCGAGGGCGGTTGGCGCGGCAAAGCTGCTGGCGGACCTGGCCAAGCGGGCGGCCGATCTTTTTGCCAGTGCGGGCGATCCTTTGCCGGCGCCTCCACCGCCTGTTCCTGCAGGCGCGGTGGGGAATGAGGAGACGACCAAGGTCAACGGCATCGAGACCATTGTCGGCGAGAAAGTCACCATCGATTACGAGGGCAAGCGCTGCATCCATTCGCGCCAGTGCGTGACGGGGGCGCCGAAGGTGTTCCTCGCCAATGTCGAGGGGCCGTGGATCCATCCCAATGCGATGGACGCGGAGAAGCTGGTGGCGATTGCCGAGGTCTGTCCGTCCGGGGCGATCCGGTATCGCCGCAATGACGGCCGGCCGGAGGAGGCTGCGCCGCCGGTCAATCTGGCGGCTATTCGCGAAAGCGGGCCCTATGCGGTGCGCGGCGATATTGTGCTGGACGGGAAGCGTCAGGGTTTCCGGATGACGCTGTGCCGCTGTGGCGCTTCGAAGAACAAGCCGTTCTGCGATGGTTCGCACCATGACGTGCATTTCGAGGCTTCAGGTGAGCCGCCCACCGGCAAGGCGGATATGCTGGCGGTGCGCGACGGGCCTCTGGCGATCGACCCGCAGACCGATGGGCCGCTGAAAGTGCGCGGGAACCTCGAGATCACGGCGGGGACGGGGCGTGTGGTCGCGCGGGTTCAGAATGCGATGCTGTGCCGGTGCGGCGGATCGGCCAACAAGCCGTTCTGCGATGGGACGCACATGAAGAACGGCTTCAAGAGCTGAAGCTACTTCAGGTTCAGCCGTCCGGGAGCTGTTTCAAGCAGAGTCAAAGGCTTGTGTGGTGAACTGCGTTTGCCGCCTTGGCGTTGACGTGAATTCCGCCCGGAAAAGCCCACATTCACAAGGCTAAACTGGTATCTCACCGTGCCGAGTTAATGTTCGGGACAGACCCGTTTCATGTTCGCGGCGCTCTCTTGGCTCAACAACAGTTCGCACCCACTCTCTACATTCGGAATTCTGGTGCGGACACGGAGACTAACATGAAGCGTGGAACTGTAATTGGCGCGACCGGCGGGCTGATTGCGGGTGTGAGCCTTGGTGCGCTCGCCCTCGCTGCGCCGTCCTTCGCGCTGTTCAACCAGAGCGGGGCGTCAGTTGCCGCCCCGGCGGCGGCCCAGCTTGCGCTGCCCGCCATGAGCCAGCAGGCGCGTTGGGGTAATCTTCCTAACCTCGCCGACCTCGTGCAGGCGGTGTCGCCCTCGGTCGTCCAGATCCAGGTACGCTCGTCCAGCCCGGTCCAGAAATCGCAATTCAATGGCCGCAACCCGTTCGAAGGCACGCCGTTTGAAGACTTCTTCGGCAGCCAGGGTCAGGGCCAACAGGGTCAGCAAGGCAATGAAGCGCCTGACCGCTTTGGTTCGGGCTCGGGCTTCTTCATCGAAGGCGGTTACATCGTCACCAACAACCACGTGGTGGATGACGCCAAAAAGATGACGGTCGTGCTCGATGATGGGCGCGAGCTGATCGGCACGCTGGTTGGCACCGATCCCAAGACCGACCTTGCCGTGCTGAAAGTCAGCGGCGACAACATCCCGCGCGGCCTGCCGTGGGGCAACAGCGCGACAGCGCGCCCGGGCGACAGCGTTTTTGCTGTAGGATCGCCCTTTGGTCTCGGCAACACCGTGACGGCGGGCATTGTCTCGGCGCGAGGCCGCAACATCAATTCTGGCCAGTATGACGACTTCATTCAGGTCGATGCCCCGATCAACCAGGGCAATAGCGGTGGCCCGCTGTTCGACCAGTCCGGCGCTGTCATCGGCGTGAACTCGGCGATCTACTCGCCGACCGGCGGCAACGTGGGCATCGGCTTCTCGATCCCTTCCGACATGGCCAAGGGCATTGTCGCGCAGCTGATCTCGCACGGCACGGTCGAGCGTGGCTGGCTTGGCGTTGGCATTGGTCCGGTGACGCCGGACATTGCGAGCAGCCTCAACCTTGCTTCGGTGAAAGGGGCGCTTGTGAACTCCGTCACCGACGGCAGCCCGGCGTCCAAGGCCGGCGTGAAGGAAGGCGACGTCATCCTGCACTTCGGCGAACGTGAGATCGCCCACGTGCAGGACCTGACCCGCGCGGTTGCGGACACCAAGGCCGGCACGACGCGCGATCTGAAGATCATGCGTGATGGCCGTGCGCAGACTCTGAAGGTGAATATCGACGCGCTGAAGGACGATGCCGCGAAGCCAGTTCTGGCCAGCGCCACGCCTGATGCGGTCGCTGGCGCCACGCTCAGCCTGTCTGATCTTGGCCTTGGCCTGACGGCGGGTGACGGCGGCGTCCTGATCTCGTCCGTGAAGATCAACTCGCCAGCGGCCGATGCCGGCATTCGTGTCGGCGACAAGCTGGTGAAGGTGAACCAGGCCAGCGCCACGACCCCAGACGCCGCCAAGAAAGCGGTGGACGAGGCCAAAAAGCAGAATCGCAACGCAGTTCTCCTGCAGCTGCAGCGCAATGACACGAGGTTCTTTGTTGGAGTTCCTTTCTCGGGCAACTGATGTTGCCTGGGGAAGTGCAGGCGCGGCCGTTCCGTCGTCCGTCCCCCAAGTGAGCGGAACGACCGCGCCTGTTCCTACGAAGAGGCTTCCGATAGACGCCGGGAGCGCCTAGATCATGACAATGCGCATTCTGGTTATCGAGGACGAGGCCCGCACGGCCGACTTCATCGAGCGGGGCCTCAAGGAAAAGGGCCATGCCGTCGATGTCTGCCGGACGGGGCCGGAAGGGCTGAGCTTCGCGCTTGGCGGGGAACACGACGCCATCATCATTGACCGCATGCTGCCGCAGATGGATGGGCTGACCATCCTCAAGACGCTGCGTGCGGAAGACCGGCAGACGCCGGCCATCATCCTGTCCGCGCTTGGCCAGATCGACCATCGAGTCGAAGGACTGAAAGCGGGCAGCGACGATTATCTCGTCAAACCGTTCGCGTTTTCCGAATTGCTTGCGCGGCTCGAAGCGATCGTGCGCAGGCGCGATCCGCGTGCGGCAGAACAGACCGAGTTGAAGGTGGACGATCTGCGGCTTGATCTGGAACGCCGCCGCGCCTTCCGTGGCGCGCGCGAGATTGATCTTCTGCCGCGCGAGTTCGCAATCCTCGAATACCTGATGCGTAATGCCGGGCGACCGGTGACACGCACCATGCTGCTGAACCATGTTTGGGACTATCAGTTCGAACCGCAGGCCAATGTCGTCGATGTTCACATCTCGCGGCTGCGCCGGAAGATCGATGCGGCGGGCGAGCGGCCGCTGATCGAGACCTTACGCGGCGAAGGCTATCGCATCCGATCGGCCACGTAATGCCGAGACGACTGGGGTTGGGGACACTCAGTGCGCGCGTGATCGGCCTTTCGGCTCTGATGACGCTGTTGATCATCAGCGCGGCTTTCACACTCACCTACATCGCCGCCACCCGCATTCTCGAGCAGGAGACAGCCGAGGTTGTTGAAGCGGAGCTGCGCGGCATCGTCGACTCCAGCGATGGTGGGCGGAATCTGCCGGCGTTGATCGCGACAATCCGTGACAGGGCGGTTGGCGAATCCGAAGCGATCTATCTGCTGGCGGATCGGGACGGCACGAAGATTGTCGGCAATCTTTCGAGCTGGCCCGAGAATGTTCGCACCGATGGGCAATGGACCAGTGTGCGTGGCGTACGCGCGCCCAATGGGCGCAATATCGAGATTGGCGCTGTTGCGTACGTCGCGCCGTTTGGAACGCGCCTGCTGGTCGGGCGGGATCTTCGCGCCGAGCGGAACTTCCAGGCGGCCCTGATTGAATCTGGCGCTGTGGCCCTGATCGCAGCCGTGCTTCTGGCGGGCGTTTCCGGCTTCCTGCTCAACCGGCTCGTGATGCGGCGCATCGGCGATATCGATCGGACCGCGCGCGCGATCGTCGCGGGCGATCTCTCCACCCGGATTCCGGTTCGTTCTGGCGGCGACGAGTTCGGCAGGTTGGCAGTCACGCTCAACGGGATGCTGGAGCGGATCGAGAAGCTGGTGACGGAGCTGCGTACCGTGACCGACAGTCTTGCGCATGATCTTCGTACGCCGCTGACGCGTCTCAAGACGCAGATCCAGCGCGGCAACGACACGGAACTGCCAGATGCTGCACGCGGCGAGGCGCTGGGGCAAGCGGCGGATGAGGCAGACCGCATTCTCGCGTCCTTCTCCGCCATGATCGATATCGCGCGCGCCGAAGCGGGAGCTGCCCGCGACCAGTTCACCGAGGTCGACCTGAGTGCGGTGGTGCGCGATGTGTTCGAGTTGCACCAGCCGCTGGCCGAGGAGATGGGGGTGTCGCTGACCTTCGCAGAGCAGGCTGGAGCGTCGGTGAAAGTTAGCGGCCATGCGCAGTTTCTGGCGCAGCTGGTTTCCAACCTCGTCGATAATGCGCTGAAGCATGGCTCATCCGGCGGCGCGATCGCGATGGCTGTGCGTGCCGATCATGGGATGGCGGAGGTCGAAGTGTCCGACCGCGGGCCGGGGATTCCGGAGAACGAGCGGGCGGGCGCGTTGAAGCGCTTTGGCCGTCTGGATTCGGCACGGACGACGCCGGGTTCGGGCCTTGGTCTGTCGCTGGCGGCCACGCTCGCGCGTATGCACGGGGGCGAATTGCGGCTGGAAGACAATCAGCCCGGCCTGCGTGTCAAAGTGCTGATCCCGGTCGCCGGGTAACGCCTGACGGCGAATTAATCGCCGCACCCCTCCAAAACCCCAGCAAAACGGCGGGCTGGAACCCAGACCGGCAGGTTTTGCCTACCATTTCTTAACTACTCATTTGCGAGGGTTAACAGCCGCAAACCATAACTTTGATGGAGAAACAGGCATGAATGGCCTGGAAGTTCTCGACTTTGGCCGCGACGCACTCTGGACGACCGTCTGGATGTGCGCCCCCGCCATGATCGCCGGTCTTGTCGTGGGTCTGGTCATCGCCTTCTTCCAGGCGCTGACCCAGATCCAGGAGATGACCCTCGTCTTCGTGCCGAAGATTATGGCGATCTTTGCAGCGCTTCTGATCTTCCTGCCGCTGATGGGGGCGTTGCTTGCGGGCTTCGCCAATCAGGTCTTTGCCCGGATAGCCGAGTTCTAGGGAGTTCCGCCGAGTTGGATTGGCTCAACCAATACGCATGGATCGGAGCGCTTCTGTTCGCGCGGCTCGGCGCCGTGATGATGATCGCGCCGGCCTGGGGCGAACAGACGACGCCTCCGATGATGCGGCTTGGATTGGCTGTGCTTGTGACAGCGACGCTGGCGCCGACGCTTGTCGGCAACGCGCCTGCCATGCCGCGCGACATTGTGGGCGCGATACCGATGGTCATCACCGAGATCATCATCGGGTTGATCCTTGGGTTGGGCGCGCGATTGATGATGAGTGCGCTTCAGGTCGCAGGGGCGACGGTTGGTCTCGCGTCAGGTCTTGGCTTTGCGCAGCAGATTGACCCGATCGCCAGCCAGCCGGCGGCGATCTTTTCCGGCTTCTTCTCGATGATGGGTGTCGTGCTGATCATGTCGGCCGGGTTGCACCGAGTGATGATCGAGGCGGCAGCTGACAGCTACGTGCTTTTTCCGCCGGGCGCTTTTCCGCCGATCGGTGATGCGTCGACGTTTGTGATCGACGCCGTCTCGAACTCCTTCCGTCTTGGCATTCAGATTGCCGCGCCGGTCCTGATCTTCTCGTTGGTGTTCAACGTGGCGCTTGGCCTGATCTCACGTCTTATCCCGCAGGTGCAGGTTTTCATGACGGCGATGCCGCTGTCCGTGATGCTTGGGCTTGCGATTACTGCTCTCGGCCTTGGTGGCGGGATGATGGTCTGGCTCCAGGAAATGGACCGCCAGATGCATATCCTGACGATAAGGTAGTCCGCCGTGGCAGAAGAGCAGGACGACAGCCAGAAGACAGAAGAGCCAACACAGAAGAAGCTCGAAGAGGCTCGAAAGAAAGGCGATATCGCCAAGAGCCAGGATGTTCCGATCTGGTTCCTGATGATGGCGATAGCTGCGATCATGGCGAGCGCCGGACCGCTCGCGGGGATGATCGCCGATCCGCTGGTGCGGATCATGGACCATCCGCATGCCTTCCGCCTGACAGGCGGTGGCGCGCAGCAATTGATGATCAGCTTGCTTGCGTCGCTTGCCTTCCCGCTTGGCGTGATCTTCGCTGTGATCGCCGTGGCGAGCGCGCTGGGTCATATCGTGCAGCACAGGCCGCTGTGGACCGGCGAGAAGATCAAGCCGGATCTCGCCAAGCTGTCGCCCATGAAGGGACTGCAGCGCATGTTCGGCATGCAGGGCTGGTTCAACCTGCTGAAGTCGCTGCTCAAGATGGCCGCGATCACGGGCGCGATGATGTATGCCGTGTGGCCCGAGGCGACCGCCATTTCGGAATCCGCGCGTCTTGATCCATCCGGCCTGCTGGCGATGACGCAGGTGATCGCGGGGCGGCTACTGCTGGCGGCCGTCGTGATCGTGGGTCTGATCGCCGCCGTCGACTTCATCTATCAGCGCTTCACCTTCATGCAGCGCATGCGCATGTCGCGCAGGGATATTCGTGACGAGGTCAAGCAACAGGAAGGCGACCCGCATATCCGCGCCCGCCTTCGTCAGATCCGGCTTGAGCGCTCGCGCAAGCGGATGATGCAGAACGTCCCGAAATCGTCGGTCGTCATCACTAACCCAACCCATTACTCGGTCGCGTTGCGCTACGACCCGGAGAAGGATGCAGCGCCCGTCTGCATGGCGAAAGGCGCGGACGAAGTGGCGCTGCGGATCCGAGAGATCGCCAGGGAACACAACATTCCGATAGTCGAGAACGTACCGCTGGCGCGCGCGCTGTTTGCCTCGGTCGAGATCGAGGAAAACGTGCCGCGTGAGCATTTCGAGGCGGTCGCCAAGGTGATCGGCTTCGTTATGAACACGGCCAAGGGGAGAAGGCGATGAGCGCGTCTGCCCTGCTTCTCCACAGGAAGCTGATCCAGCCCGGCGCCAGGGGCTGGCGGCGCGCGGCCACAAGCTGTGGTGACCCCGGCCCCGAACTGACTCAGACTGCCCCACTAGGGAATGTGTCTGAGGGTTGGAATCTACAACAGAGTCAAACCGTTAATGCCGATTCGCGGGGTAACCCGAATGAATACGAATCACCCCAATACTCGCCTACCGAACACCAGAAAGACCGCCATGGCTGACGCAAACGATCCTCTCGTCTATGAAACGATCGAAACCCCGGCCCCAGCGGTTCGCAAGGGATTCGACTACATCCAGCTTGGCTTCTGGGCGGCGCTGGCGATCGCCGGGGGCGCCGCGGGCATGGCGCTGACCTGGAGCGACGCGGTTGGACCCGCAGGCGCGGTTCTGGTCATTGCGCTCGGCGCCATGGCTCTGGTGCTGGTGCTGTGGGTGATGCGCGGAGCAGGGCGCAAGCTCGGCATGTTCCCGGAACGCGGCGCGGCCGAGGCGGCGGCGCAATCGACCAAGCGCCACGTGTGGCTGGAAGCTCTTACCGAGCCGGCGCTGATTTCGGATCGTGGCGGCGCCACCGTTGCGGCCAACGGCGGCTATCTGGAGATTGCCCAGCTCGCGCACGTGACCGGCGTGGACAGTGCGCACGCGCCGTCCGTAGATCGCCTGTTCTCGTCGAACCCCGGCATGGCGGCGCCGATCTATCGCCTGTCAAAGGCGGTGAAGCTGGGTATCTCGAAATCGGAAGTTCTGCCCGCGCTGCTGTTTGGCGATAGCCACACGCCGGTTCAGTTCGAAGCCAGTGTTGCGCCGCTCGGCAAGACACGCGCGCTGTGGCGCCTGCGTCGCATCGAGCCGGGTTCGCAGACAGCGGGCGCTGGGTCGGTCGACCCGCGCGCGCTCTATGTCGAGGATGCGCCGGTCGGATTCTTCTCGGCGCGCCGTGATGGCCGTGTCGTCTATATCAACCAGACGCTGCGCCAGATGCTGGGCCTGCCCGATGGCGACAATGCGCTGCGCCTTGAAGACATTATGCGCCCCGAGGGCCTCAAGCTGATGAAGCGCGACGTGCGCGGCGCAGCGAGTCACCGCGCCGAAGTTGTGTTGCGTGCGCGTGACGGCGTTGAAACCACTGCCACCATGATCACGACGTGGTCGGGTAAGGGTGCGGACGCGCTCACGCGATCGATCGTCTATGTCGCCAGCGCCGCCGAACAGACCGCGCGCCGGGCCCCCGTTCCCGCAGCAAACGGTACGCCCGCCACGTCCCGCGGAGCTGGCCAAGCCGACGACATGATGTTCAACGATGCACCGTTCGGTGTCGTTCGTCTCGATGGCGAAGGCGTCGAGAGCGCCGTCATGATGGATGCCAACCGAACGTTGGTCGAAATGACAGGCGGCCGCGCGCAACCCGGCGCCCGCTTTGCCGACCTCTTCATTGCGGAGCAGGGACCTGCCGCGCTTGCCGAGGAACTGGGCAAGGCGCTTGATGGCGCGCGCACGTTCAAGCTCGCAGGATTCAAGGACCGTTCGGCCGATGTGTTCGTGGTGCTTGATCGCCAGGGCCGTCCGTCCGCCGCATACATTATCGATACGACAGAGCGGATGCAGCTCGAACAGCGTGCGGCTCAGGGCGCGAAGCTGCAGGCGATTGGGCAGCTTGCGGGCGAACTTGCGCATGACTTCAACAACTTGCTGACAGTCATCATCCTCAACGTCGATCGTCTCACCGCGCGTCACCCGCCTGGCGATCCGAGCTTCTTTGAACTGCGCTCAATCAACGAGGCTTCGTCGCGCGGCGCCGAGCTGGTGCGCACGCTGCTGGCTTACTCGCGCAAGCAGGTGTTCCGCCCGGAAGTGCTGGATATCTCGGATGCGCTGGCGGACTATTATGTGCTGCTGCGCGACATCATCGACGAACGCATCAAGCTCGACATCGTGCATGGCCGCGACCTGCCGCGCGTGAAGGTCGACAAGGGGCAGATCGAAACCGCGATCACCAATCTCTGCACCAACGCTCGCGATGCCATGATCGAGAAAAATGGTGGCGGGCGACTGACAATCCGCACCTCGAAGGCGGACGCTGCTGCGGCCCGGAAGGACGGCTTCACGCTCGTCACCGAGGGCGACTATGTGATGATCGAAGTGGTCGATGACGGCGCGGGCATCCCGCCGGAGATCATGGAGAAGATCTTCCAGCCCTTCTACACGACCAAGGATCCGGGCAAGGGCACGGGTCTGGGCCTCGCCACGGTCTATGGCATCGTCAAGCAATCGAACGGTTATATCTATCCCGTCTCGAAGCTTGGTCGCGGCACGACATTCAAGATCTTCCTGCCGGCCTGGATTGAGGAAGCGCAGGTCCCCGGCGAAATCTCCGCTGAAGCGCCCGCACCTGTTGTTGCAGCTCCCGCGCCGAAGAGCGGCGACCTTGCTGGCCGCGGCAGCATCCTGCTGGTCGAGGACGAAGACGGCGTGCGTGGCATCGCTGCCCAATTGCTGGCCTCGTGCGGCTATCAGGTCATCGAGGCGAGCGATGGCGAGAAGGCGCTGGAGATCATCAAGGAGCATTCCGGCACGATCGACCTTCTTATCTCGGACGTTGTCATGCCGGGCATGGATGGGCCGGCGCTACTCAAGGAAGCGCGGCCATGGCTCACCAATACGCGCGTGATGTTCATCTCAGGCTATGCCGAGCGTGATCTCGCCAAGACGCTGGAAGACGATCGCGCAATCTCGTTCCTGCCGAAGCCCTTCACGCTGAAGCAGCTGGCCGAGCGCGTGAAGCAGGAGCTGGCGGCCTAATCAGCCTTGGTCCTGAAAGAACAAAGGCCGCCTCCGTTACAGGAGGCGGCCTTTTCTTTAGCCGCGCAGCGTGGCGCCGGTCGCCTTGGCGACAGACTTCACGATCGAGGACGACACCGCTTCAATCTGCTCGTCTGTCATTGCTGCGCCTCGGGGTTGCAGCGTGATCTCGATGGCGACCGACTTTTTGCCCTCGCCAATGCTGGCGCCGCGATAGACGTCGAACACGCGCGCGCCGGTGATCAGCTTCGGATCGGCTTTCAGCGCCATGCGGGTGATATCCGCAGCGGGCACTTTCTCGTCGACCACGAAGGCGAAGTCGCGCTTCACTGGCGTCTGGTCCGCCTTGTCGAGCACGGGCCGCGTCTTGCCCCCCTTGGATTTTGCCGCAGGCAGGGCGTCGAGTCCCAGTTCTATCGCCAGCACAGGGCCGTCGACGCGGAGCGCCTTGAGGAAGGCCGGGTGCAGTTCGCCGAACGAGGCGACAACCTGTTTCGGACCGAGCCGCAGCGTGCCTGAACGACCCGGATGCCAGTGCGCGCCCTCAGCGGGGCCAACCTGGAAGCGGTCCGGCGACTGATCGAGCGCGGTGAGGATGGCGAACAGGTCTGCCTTTGCAGAGAACGCATTGTATGGCGCAGGTGCGCCCTGCCAATCGCGAGCTTTCGACGCCTTCGCGACTGCGGCTACCATCTGGCGTTGGTCCGTAGGCTTGTCGCCCGGATAGACGGGACCCGCTTCGAACAGGCGCACATCGTCCACACCGTGATCGGCGTTGCGTTGCGCTGCTTCGGCGAGGTTCGCCAGCATGGAGGGGCGCATGTAGTCGAGGTCCGACGCGATCGGATTATCGACTGTAAGCGCCGCCTGCAGGTTGTTTGCGCCGCCGATCATCAGGGCGGCCTTGTCGTGGAACATGAAGCTCCACGTCACGGTTTCGAGGAAGCCGCGGGCGGCGAGGACGCGCCGCGCCGTGCGCACGCGGTTCTGCAGCGGCGTGACGACCACGCGCACCGGACCTTCCGGGGCAGGCAAAGGATCGTTCGGCAACTTGTCGTAGCCTTCGATGCGGATCAGCTCTTCGACGATGTCGGCGGAACCTTCGACGTCAGGACGCCAGGACGGGACCTTGGTGGCCCAGATCGTGTCCGCATCATGCTGCGCCTTGGGCGGCACGACAGGCTCGAAGCCGAGCGAGCGAAGGATCTGCTCCATGCGCTTCACGGGCATGTCGAGACCGGTGAGGCGTTTCATGTCGCGCGGTTTGAAGGCGACCGGGGCGGGGCCATCGGGGGCCTTTCCGGCGACCACCACTTCCGACGGCTCTCCACCGCAGGTTTCAAGGATCAGTGTGGTCGCGAGTTCGATGCCGTCCACGCAGGATTTAGGATCAATGCCGCGCTCGTTGCGAAAGCGAGCGTCGGAAATGATGCCGGTGGCGCGCCCTGTGCGTGCCGTGCGGTTGGCGTCGAAATATGCGCTTTCGATGAACACATCGACCGTGTCGATCGAGCATCCGGTGGACTCGCCGCCCATCACGCCACCGATGCCGATGGCGCCGCTATCGTCCGCGATAACGCACATCTCGGAAAGGTTCGAATAGGTCTTGCCGTCGAGCGCGACGAAGGAGTCCTTCTCCGTACCGAGCCGCGCGACGATGTTGCCGGTCAGCTTCTTCGCGTCATAGACATGAAGCGGGCGGCAGCGATCGAACGAGACGTAGTTTGTGACGTCCACCAGCATGTTCTTCGGATTGATGCCGATGGCCTTAAGGCGTTTCTGCATCCATTCGGGCGACGGGCCATTCTTCACGCCACGGATCAGGCGGCCGGCGAAGGTGGGGCAGGCCGTCTCATCGGCGATCGTCACAGTGACGGGCGATTTGAATTTTCCGGCGACGGGTTTCACCTCGGGCAGAGTGAACTTGCCGACGCCTTTGGCGCCCAGGTCGCGCGCGATGCCGACGACGCCGAGCCAGTCAGGGCGGTTGGGCGTCACTTCAAAGTCGATGACAGTGTCGAGGGCCAGCGCGTCGGCGACGCTGGAGCCGACCTTCAGCGTATCGGGCAATTCGATGATGCCGCCGTCAGCGATGGCTTGCTCTTCCGAGAGGCCGAGCGCTTCGGCGCGGAATTTCCAGTCGTCGAAACGGGCGATGCGCAGGCGGAATGGGTCCTCATCCGTCTGCATTTCGCCACCGGAGCAGAGCATGCCGTTGGAGACGACGCCGCGGACCGGCTTCGGCACGAGCGTGATGCCGGAGCCGGGAATGAAAGCGCCGATCGGCGCGTAGGCCGTGACGAGGCCGGGGCGGGCGTTGAGGCCGCCGCACACGATCTCCTTCATGCCGTCGATGGTTTCGACCTGGCAGACCTGAAGCTTGTCGGCGTTCGGGTGCTGTGCGGCTGAAACGATGCGGCAGACGGTGAACTGCTTCAGCGCATCGCGCGGATCATGCGCGTCTTCGACCTCGAGGCCAGCCTGCGTCATGGCTTCGAGGATCGCGGGAAGGTCCGCGTTTGTGTCGAGATAGTCCTTCAGCCAGGGGAGCGTGAATTTCACGAGAGACCTCCAGTGACGGTCGGCAGCAGCCAGGGCTTGAACCCGTAGTGTTTGATCCATTCGACATCCGCCTCGAAGTAGGGGCGCAGGTCGGGCATGCCGTATTTCAGCATGGCGAGGCGATCTACGCCGAGGCCGAAGGCGAAGCCTTGGTACTGTTCGGGGTCGATGTTGCACGAGCGGAGCACGTTGGGGTGCACCATCCCGCAGCCGAGAATCTCGAGCCAGTCATTGCCTTCGCCGACCTTGATCTCCGCGCCCGAACGATCGCAGCGGATATCCATCTCTGCGGACGGCTCGGTGAACGGGAAGAAGTGCGGGCGGAAACGCGACTCGGTCGTCGGCACTTCGAAGAAGCGCGAGAAGGCTTCGGTGAGGCACGACTTCAGATGGCCCATGTGGACCTTGTCGTCGATCACCAGACCTTCGATCTGGTGGAACATCGGCGTGTGCGTTGCGTCCCAGTCTTTCCGATAGACGCGGCCTGGCGCGATCACGCGGATCGGCGGTTTGGATGAGAGCATAGCGCGCACCTGGATCGGCGAGGTGTGCGTGCGCAGAAGCTTCCGCGTGCCATCGGCAGCGGGCTTCATGAAGAAGGTGTCGTGCATCTCCCTTGCCGGGTGGCCAGCCGGGAAGTTGAGCGCGGTGAAGTTGTGGAAGTCGTCTTCGATATCCGGACCTTCAGCGACGGCGAAGCCCATGTCGGCGAAGATGGCGGCGAGTTCCTCGAACACCTGCATGACGGGGTGCAGCGCGCCGACCGGCTCGTAGCGCGGCGGCAGGGTCAGGTCTTCGCGTTCGGTTTCGAGGCGCTTGTTGAGCGTGGCGAGTTCCAGGTCCGCCTTGCGCATCGATATCGCTGCGGTGAGGCGATCCTTGAGGCCGTTGAGGGCCGGGCCGGCCGACTGGCGCTGCTCCGGCGACATGCCGCCGAGTTCACGCATCAGCAGAGAGACGCGACCCTTCTTGCCAAGCTCGCCCACGCGAATGGCTTCGAGCGCAGCCTCGTCGGATGCGGCGGCAATGGCGGAGGATGCCTCCGCCTCGATGCTGCTGACCTGTTGGTCGATCGCCATGATGGCCTCGTGCGTTTGATGGTTCGCACGGGGCCATAGTCCGCCCCGCGCTTGCGGTCGGAACTAGCGGAGAAAAGCTTCGGAGATAAGTACTCGCGGCGATTAAGCCGCGAGCGCTGCCCGGGCTTTCTCCACCAGGGCGGTAAAGGCAGCCGGCTCGTGCATGGCTAGGTCGGCCATGACCTTGCGGTCAACGCCGAGGCCAGCCTTCGTGAGGCCGTCGATGAAGCGCGAGTACGTCAGCTTGTCATCGACCGTGCGGACAGCAGCGTTGATGCGCTGGATCCAGAGCGAGCGGAAATTGCGCTTCTTCTGCTTACGGCCTTTGTAGGCGTTGACGCCGGCTTTGACGACGGCGGCCTGGGCTGTGCGGAAGGTATTCTTGCGACGGCCGTAAAAGCCTTTGGCGGCTTTGATGACCTTACGGTGGCGGGCGTGGGCGGGAACTCGGCCGCGTGCGCGTGGCATGGGGAAACTCCAGTTATCTGATCAGGGGGTGCGCTAGGGCGAAGTTCTTACTTCACGCCGTAGGGCAGGAACTTTTTCACAACGCGGGGGGTATCCACTTCCGCGACCACGACGGTGCCGCGGTTGGTGCGGATGTACTTCGCATTGTGGCTGATCAGGCGGTGGCGCTTACCAGCGACGCCGCGCTTGAGTTTACCAGACGCGGTCATCGAGAACCGCTTCGCAGCGGCCTGCTTGGTCTTCATCTTCGGCATTTCGGTCTCCTGTGGGCGACAGTCCGACCCGAAAATTCCGCCAGAAAAACCAGCGAAATCAACGGCGCGACGCCTGAAAAAAGTCCCGGGAGGCATGCCATTAGCCTGTCCGGTCCTGTGGAAGGCGGGGTTTATACGCAGAAGGGCCGGAAAAGCAAGGCGCTCTGCCTCAGCCGCAGTTGATCTTCTCGATCACATCCGTGCTGGTGACGTAGATATTCAGCCGTTCGATCCGGAAATCCTCGGTGACAGCGTCGCCCGGCCGGATATGCCGCACGCTGCGGGATGCCGGCGGGACGGCTGGATCGGTCAGGGGCTTGCCGATCAGATGGGTCAGCGACTTGGCGTGGCAGGCGTCGCGCTCGTCGATATTCATCGCGGGTTCCGGGGTGGCTGGCTCGGTTGGCGCGCAGGCCCCGGCGGAGATGACAGCCAGACTCAGGATGGCGGCGAGCGATCGGATCATGAGGGCGAGTCTAGGCGCGGGGTGCGACGCTGAGCAATAGGTCCTGGAGCCGCTTCGACTGGGTGTCGAGGTTGAAGTCGCGCAAAGCCACTTCCCGGCCGGTTTGGCCCATGGCGCGGGTCGCGTCCGGGTTCTGGATGAGTTTTTCGAGTGAGGCCGCAAGGGATGCTGCGTCGCCTTCCGGGCTGAGCAGGCCGGTCTGGCCGTCCTTCACGCACTCCGGGATACCGGCGTGACGCGTGGCGGCGACTGCGCAGCCCGACAGCATTGCCTCGATGCAGACCATGGGCAGGCCTTCGGCATCGCCCGTAACGGCGCGGCGGGAGGGGACGCAATGGATCATGGCTTCCGCGAAGTGTTTCGGCATGTCGGTGGCAGGTATCCAGCCCGGCAGTTCGATGTTCACGCCG
>ENA-UOWO01001294-UOWO01001294.1-activated-sludge-metagenome-genome-assembly--contig:-NODE-1294-length-33847-cov-7.428208_pt1 | contig 33847 bp, 32 predicted proteins | sample MGYA00238148_ERZ761564 | MGnify/ENA primary metagenome ERZ761564 (study PRJEB28885, sample SAMN05720194) | activated sludge metagenome | isolation source: Anaerobic digester | place: USA...
TACCAATGTGCTAATACGAACGAATCCCAATGTGGGTTCTACGACGTATAAAAATTGGGTTGTTTTTCCTGATGCTTCAATTGGTATTCATAAAGTACTGATGAAACTTTCGTTCAAATGTCCGACAGGGGAGAATTGCGGAGAATGGGATTATCTAAATTATATCTATCTCCGAAGAAAAGGAAGTGTGAACAGCCCTTCTCAAGACATTGAGCTGGCACGTTATATCACTCCATATGGAAATACATTTAATTCTGTTTGGTCGGCCGAATGGGAACAGGACATTACTGACTTTGAAGGACTACTAAAAGATTCTATCGAAATCGATTATGTGCATACTGGATATGAAACGAATGTTGGACGAGGCTGGGTTATAAATTTGTCATTTCAATTAATAGAAGGAACTCCCATTAGACCATATCGTGACATTCATAAATTATGGAACAGCTCATTTATTTATGGAAATGCGAATACACCTTTTAACACACTTGTTGAGACTAAGGAAATTCAATTAGGAGCTTCAACAGAATCCATGCGGATGCGCATTATGCAAAGTGGTCATGGTGCTGAGCCATTAGAATTATGCTCGGAATTTTGCCCTAAAATGAGAACGCTTTCTCGCAATGGAGAAGCATATTCCAATGAATTAGTTTGGAGAGATAACTGTGGACTAAATCCCAACTATCCTCAAGGAGGAACATGGATTTACGACAGAGGAAATTGGTGTCCGGGCGATTTAGTATATCCTAGTCAATATGACATGAGTACTTCGGCGAGCTCAACACAAACATTTTCGATGAGTATGGAAGAGTTTGTTTCTACCTCAAATGGGAATTATATGATTGAGTCCTATTTAATTGAGTATGGAGCACCAAGTTTCCAAACTGATGCATCGATCGAGGATATTTTAGCTCCTAGCACGAAGTATTATTATAAACGCTTCAATCCAATTTGCGGAAGACCCAAAATTTTGATTCGAAACAATGGAGTTCAAGCCTTGACTTCGGCTCAAATAGAATATGGACCTGCGGGAGGAATAAAAAGCAGTTATACTTGGAATGGAAATCTTGCTTTTATGCAATCGGTTGAGGTAGAATTACCTGCAAATGTAATTTGGGGGAGTTCTTCAGGAATATTCGAGGCTGAATTGAAATCGGTGAATGGGATTTCGGATGAATATTCATTGAATAATCGCTACCAATCGAGTTATATCGCGCCTTATGTGGCACAGGAGCAATTTGTGGTGAATTTGTTAACTAATACGATGCCTCAAGAAAACTCCTGGAGGATTACTGATCAGTCGGGAAATGTGCTCTACAGCGGAGATAATTTCGAAGCGAATACCGAATACCGTGATACAGTTAGTTTGCCTGAAGGCTGCTACGAATTTATCATTGAAGATTCAGGAAAGGATGGATTAAGCTTCTGGGCAAATGAAGCCGGAACTGGTTTTATCCGATTTAGAAGACTTGGAAATAATTCTATCCTCAAATCATTCAATGCAGATTTTGGAACACGTGTAACATTTCCATTTACCACCGGATCAACATTGGGAATAGAATCGTTTACTGAAACAGAGCCAGTCATGCAGATTTTTCCCAATCCATCAGCTGGAAATTCACATTTAAACATTGAATTGAATACGCCCGAAGATGTTCAGGTGCAGGTATTTAATTCGGCTGGACAAGTTTTGGTTCAATTAAATCCGGAGAAGAAATCAGCACATTTATTAGAGATGCCTGACCTCGTTCCTGGTTTTTACTTAGTTCGTGTTGTTGCCGGAACGTATGAAAAAACCTTGCGTTGGTTGGTCGTGAAGTAATTAGAATTTGAGTTTTATCATCGCCATCACGTTTCTGCCTGCTTGAGGAAAGTAGTAATTGTAGTCGTAACGCACATTTCCGGAGAATCCTGAATAGGTATAACCATTCGGGTTGTATTTCACATCGAGCAGGTTGTTGATTTGAAAAGCCAATTCCAAACCGGGTGCTTTAATGAGTTCGGGTGTCCAGTTTATTCGGATGGATTGTGTGGTAAAGGCATCCAATTTTCGCAAATCTGATTGAGTATTATCGAGGAATTGTTTCCCTACGTATTTGCTGATTAGCGCAATTTTCAGTTTGCGGAATGGTTCGTACAAGAGGGTAGAAGATGCAATAGTTGAAGGAGAGAATGAAATATCGGTATTCGTATAAAGGATGCTGTCTTGAAGTCCGGTATCGTAATTATCTACAAACTCAGTGAACGAGCGGATTTTATTTTGGCTGAGGGTTAGATTCGCTTGCCAATTGAGTTTGCGAAGAATTTGCCAACCAAGTTCTAATTCAATTCCGGCGCGGAAACTTTCAGGTGTGTTGATACGATTATAAGCACCAACATCATTCACGGCTCCGGTTAGCACCAATTGATTGATGTAATTCATGTAATATCCTGTTAATCCAGCTTGTATCTTTTTCCCTTTAAAACGATATCCAAATTCGAAGTCAGTTAGATGTTCTGGTGTAGGGCGACTTTTTGCCGAAGAATTGGTATAGTCATCCCGAACGGGTTCTCTATTACCAGATGAAACAGAAGCAAAGAGTCGGTTTTGATTATTAATATCCAAAGTAACACCGCCTTTAGGATTTAAAAACCGGAGTGTTATTTCCTGTTGGAAAGGCACTAATGAATTATTGAACCCTAAAAACGAGTAGTTAATAGTACGGTATTGAATATCGAGGAAAACGCCAAGCTGGGTACTAATCTCATAATTTGCTTTTGCGTATATATTGAAATCAGTTTTGCGAGCAGTGTCTTGGTAGTAATGGTAGTTAATCGGGAAAGCATTGGCATACGTAGCCCAAATTACTTCCCCATAATGTGTTCCATTGTATTGATTCCATCCTCCACCAACAATGGCTCTTAGTCGATTGGTAGGAGTGAAAGTGGCAGAGAAAACAGTTCCGTAAAAATGATTGTCGAGCCAACGACGACGAATGAGGTTGGTACTTGAAATGGTATCGACAGGAACATAAAAAGTGTCGTTTTCAAAAATAATTTGCTTTTGACCTACAAATAAATCCTCCACACCATAATTCGAAAACGACTGATCTTCCTTGTATTCTTCGTAATATCCTCGTCCACGCGTATAATGGACAGCTGCATTTAACAGTACATTTTTACTTGCTTGGTGGTTGAAGAAAAACTGGTAATGATCCTGCTGATAATTATCGGTTTGATTGGAATAGAAGGCTTCTTTCCCATCCGTTCCCACATAGCTTCCAGCAGGATTATACTTTGGGTTGCTTATCAACGAATCTTGTGGAACACCATACCAAGCCTGATACGTTTTCTCGATTCCCGAAAACACATTTGCCCGCAAGCTAGTTTTACCCTTATACCAAGCGGCACTTAGGTAATAGGATTTAAGATCGGACGCTGCACGGTCGATATATCCATCACTATTGATTTTAGAGAGGCGCAAATCGAAGGTGAACCCGTTGATGATTCCTGTCCCAGCTTCAACAGTGTTCCGTAAGGTGTTAAAGGATCCGGCACTGCTGGTTAGTGAAGCGTATGGGCTCCCTTTAAATTCATTCGTTTGCATATTTAACGTTGCCCCGAAAGCACCAGCTCCATTGGTGGATGTTCCTACGCCACGCTGCAATTGCACACTGCTAACAGATGAAGCAAAATCGGGCATGTTCACCCAAAATAATCCATGCGATTCGGCATCATTCATTGGGATGCCATTCACGGTAACGTTTGTACGAGTAGGATCACTTCCGCGAACGCGAATACCCGTATAACCAATGCCTGTTCCTGCATCTGAATTCACCACAACCGAGGGCTGACTATTCAAAAGCATAGGCATATCCTGACCTAAGTTTTGTTCTGCTATTTCTTTCTTAGAAAGACTGCTAAACGTCATGGCAGATTTATCACCTGCACGGGTTGCGCTAATCACAACTTCGTCGGCTAGAAAGACTTTGCGTTGAAGCGTAAAATCGGCGGTAGTTTTGGCTGATGGAGTGATTCGTTTACTACTAGACACATAGCCTAACATACTCACTTCTACTAGTACTTCTTCGGATTTGAGCGCTTGTAGATTGTATTTCCCTTGGGCGTTTGATGAAGTAGCCAAATAGGTTCCCGAAATGCTGATGATAGCACCCGGAATGGGTTGTCCATTGCTGTCGGAAATGGTTCCTGTAATGGAATTTTGGGCTAAACTGCTTAAGGAAAGGCTAAGCAATGAGATCAGAGAAATGAATAAAACGCGCATCGCTGTTGTATTAAACAAACAACGGATCGCAGGGGTCGACGAATCCGACTAGTAGTAAAACAATACCATCCTCCCTACGCCGGCATTACCCGGATCAGGTTCGATCGCTCAAAAGGCTAGAGCGATAAGGGTATAATCTCAGCCATGCTTATGCACAGCACCCCTTGTAAACTTCTGCAAATCAACGTAAGGAAGTTGAATCCTGCAAATAAATTATTCTTCGCTACTTAAGGAAGAAGCGTCATCAGCCAGTGATTTCAAGGCTTTGCGATTTATTTTGATGACTTTCTTCATGCGTTTATCGATCGATTTCTGTTTAGTCTTAAGACTTTTGAAGAATTCGGCCTCAGCTGCTGCAAAAACAGGTGTAGCTTTTTCGATCAATTCCATTCCGCGAGGCGTGATAAGCAAGGAACGAGAGCGAGTATCTAGGTGATGCGGTTTGCGCATAATGAGTTTTCGGTCTTCGAGTGTACGAAGGACTTTTGACGTCATCATTTTATCGCAATTAGCATGATTAGCCACCATCATTTGAGTGATAGCGGTTGATGATGTTTTATTGAGTGTTGCTAAGGCGTTTAAGAGCAGAAATTGAACATGCGTGAGCCCAAGTGGATCGAGACACAACTTCATTTTGCGTTGCCAAAGGTTTGTTACCTGCCAAACAAGAAAGCCGGTACTATCGGAAGGATCTTCAAATGCAAGGTCAAAAGTTGGGACCAGTCGTTTCTTCATGTTTTAGGTATTCAAGCTATTTTCCAACCATCGGGAACAGGTTGTTCGGGACGAAGCAGCACCACATCCCCATGTTCATCGGTAGCGCCCAAAACTAAGCAATCGGAGCGGAATCCCGCGATTCGTTTTACCGGAAAATTGATAACAGCAATAATCTGCATACCGATAAGATCTTCTACCGTGTAACGAAGTGTGAGCTGAGCACTGCTTTGTAATATTCCGGCTTCGCCAAAGTTAATTTTCAGTTGATAAGCTGGTTTGATGGCTTTATCGAAAAATTTTGCTTCGAGAATGGTTCCCACTCGCAAATCGAGCGCAGTAAACTGAGAGAAATCTGCTTCCATCTTATTTCAAATCGGGGCGAAGAAATACATCCCAATACCGCTGAACTGTCATTTCTTCCCAGTGAATTTGGTAATAACGATATTGATAAATCTGAACCTGACAAACAAGCAGCAACACCACGACTAGAGTGCGCGAAACGAATTTTATCCAGCTTCTTTTTTGGTGTAGAAAAAGTGCCAATCCGATTGCGAATACGGGTAAATATTCTACCAGTACGCGTGATGAAAAACTTCCTCCATACCACCAATTCCACCAAGAAGATAAGATGTAAACGAGCGCCAAGCCCCAAGCGGAACCATATATTAGTTGAGGTCTTTTTTCTTTAGGTAGAAACAGGTATCCGACTAAACAGAGGGCTAATATTGGTGTATAGAGAAATGCTCCTTTTTTATAGCTAAATAAAAAGTCGATTAAGTGTGGTTGAAGAAAATGAAAGTCCTCACCGGGATAAGAATCGAGGAAGAAATTACCTGTTTGAATCTTCCAGAGAATAGGCTGAATGGCTATGATAGAAGATGTAATCAGAATTGGGAAAACGATTTTTGGGGAATTCAGCAACAATCGTATTCGTGTCAAAAAATCATCCCAAGAACTTGCTAGCAAAGGTGTTGCAAGAAGGATGAATCCATTTACTGGACGAATCAGAATAATCATTCCTAAACATACAGAAGCTAATAGGAGCAAGCGAGTTTGGGGATTTCTAAACCAAGCGTGCGTATAAAACAGGAATGCAGAGATAAAAGCAAACGAGAATACATGCGACATTCCCGGTTCTATAATGCTGTAATAGAACAGGTTTGTTGCAAAAAGTGTGGCGATGAGCGACCAAGTTATTGTGCTTTCGGAGAACTTGAATTGGAGTAGCAATCGGCGAAGAAAATACAATCCGCAGAGTGCATAAAATATTCCTGCCAGGTTGATGAATAACTGATAGAGAAACGAATAGCCATCAGCATTTCCGCTGCTTAATAATGTTAAAATGTGAGCTGTTAAGAAGAATGGTAGTTCGGCCAATGCCGTTCCGCAGAAGTATTTATTCGTTATAGAATTTTCCTTTGGAATGCGATAAACAGCCTGATGACGCGGATCAGTTTGAGGATTCTCGACAGTATTTTGGAATTCGAAACTTAAGTCTTGATAGATGAAAACAGCGGGAAGCCAAGCATAATATCCACGTGCATCGGAGCGAAGAATTCCTTTCCAATAATCTTTTGGCCAGTTGAGGTTAGAAGAAACCAAGAGCAAAACGCAAGCGCTCAGCAGCAGAATAAAAGCTGAAGGTTTACGAATCCAATTACGCATCAAGACTCAGGATAAAGCAGGTATTTTTTTCGCATCTCGCGATATGCTTTCAAACCCGGCTCCCAGCTTTTTCGGATTTCAGCTTCAGATTTACCTTCTATAATTTGTTTTCTCAGCGTATCCGTCCCAGCTAGCTTATCAAAGAAACTGTTGAAATACTCCGGCTTCTTGCCATTAGCTTCATATAAACTCTGAAGCCAAAAAAGGTAGATCATTTTCGTATCGCGAATGAAATTCTCACCAAATCCACTTAAGTCGAACCCTTTGCATTCTTTGTTTTCGTAGAGTGGCGATTTGCTTCCTGGTCCTGATTTGGGAGTAAATGTATACTGTCCTACAGTCGATCCCGGGACCCCGATTTGTTCGAAAGGTTTCGGAGTACCTCTTCCCACGCTTACGTTAGTTCCTTCGAACAAACACAAAGTTGGATACAAGTAAATGGCATTCATCGTTTGCAAATTGGGCGATGGCGCAGTAGTAATTTGGTAATAGTTGCTGTGTGCCCAGCCTTTGCATGTAATAACTGTCAGCGTGCATTTGATTTTTCCTTTCAGCCAACCTTCACCATTTACCATGGTAGCATATTCACCCACTGTCATACCGTGAACGATTGGAACCGGATGCATACCAACAAAAGATGAAAATGCTGGATCGAGCACAGGACCATCAGTAAAATGTCCGTTGGGATTTGGTCGGTCGAGCACAATTAATGGAATTCCTTTTTCGGCGCAGGCTTCCATTACGAGTGATAACGTTGAGATGTAAGTGTAGAAACGCGCTCCCACATCTTGGATATCATAAATCACCACATCTACATCTTGTAATTGCTCGGGCTTTGGTTTTTTATTGTCGCCATAAAGCGAAATGAGCGGAAGTCCGGTTTTAGCATCTGTTGCTGATTTAACTTTTTCTCCTGCATCAGCAGAGCCACGAAAGCCATGTTCGGGGGCAAAAACTTTGACCAGATTTACTTTGCTGGAACGTAAAGTATCTACCAGATGTGTTTTTCCAATTAATGAAGTGTGGTTGGCTACCAATGCAACTCGTTTTCCTTTGAGTAATGGCAGGTAGGCATTCAATTGCTCAGCGCCTAAATCCACATCAGCATCTGTTTTATTGACCACTTCCACGCGGGAGAATATTTGTGGCAAGATGTTATGTGGAAACAGGATTGCGCAAAGGAGCATCAGGCTGAAGGCCTTAAAATTCCTAACTTCGGGCACTCGTTTTATCAGATTCATTCAGTTTATCAGGATTGAGCACCTCCGCCTTTATTGCCCGTCGCCTTTTACGTTCGGATGCCGGTAGCCGTTTGTCAACACCCATTGTTCGTATTGCCATTGCAGGCATTGCGATCGGAATAAGTGTGATGATTGTGGCTATAGCAATCGTGACTGGGTTTCAGCAAGAGATCAGGGCGAAAGTTATTGGTTTCGGGTCGCATATTCAAATCAGCAAATACGACACCAACCGTTCCTTCGAAAGTACTCCAATTAGCAATACTGACAGCTATTTGAAAGAAGTTGGGCAACTGTCGGGAGTTCAACACATCCAGAGTTTTGCTATTAAAGCAGGCATTGTAAAAGCGGGAGATGCGATAGAAGGGGTTGTTTACAAAGGCATCGGGAAAGATTATGAATCTACATTTTTCCAATCACATTTGAAAGAAGGAAAGATGCCAGTATTGCCTGATTCGGGGCGTTCGAATGAGGTATTAATTTCGAAAACGCAAGCTCAATTATTGCATTTGAAAGTGGGTGATGGCTTGTTAATGTATTTTGTTCAAGATCCTCCCAAAGCTCGAAAATTCACCGTTTCGGGAATTTATGATACCGGATTGGGCGATAATGATTTTGACAAACTTTATGTAATTGGCGATATACGTGTTGTTCAGCAGTTGAATAAATGGTCGCCTGATCAAGTGAGCGGAATTGAAATTCAGTTGGAAGATTTTTCCAAAATGGATGAAATGGAACAGGTAGTTTATCAAACCATTCCAAACGATTTGGATGCAAAAAGTATTCGAACGCGCTATCCGCAGTTGTTTAGTTGGCTCGATTTGATGGATACAAACGTGTACATCATTATCGCACTCATGATGATAGTTGGAATCATTAACATGGTTACTTCCTTGCTCATCATGATTCTTGAACGCACGCAGCTAATTGGAATTTTGAAAGCTTTGGGAGCCGATAATCGACTCGTTATTTCGTTGTTTCTAAGACAAGCTGCCACCTTGATTGGACGAGGTTTGCTTATAGGAAATGTGCTAGGAATCGGATTGTGTTTGCTACAATTAAAAACCGGAATGATTACGCTTAATCAGGAAACCTATTATTTATCGGTTGTTCCCATTCAACTGCATGTAAGCGACATACTTTTATTAAACGCCGCAACCTTTGGGATTTGTTTGGTTTCGCTGATGTTGCCAGCTTTGTTGGTGACACGAATTAGTCCTTCGCGTGTGATGCGATTCGACTAAGCAAGGATTCAATTGCTTTTTTAAGTGCGGCTTTACTGTATTCCGGCTCGTTTGAAATAATCAAATCAGGAGATTTAGCTGATGGGAAAAGTACTTCCAATTCGGCATTCGTTTTAATGTCTTTCAGTTGTCTTTGGGTAGCTTGAGTAAAGCCCAATTTCTGACACCTTTCTGACAAGTATTCTTGTTCGGTTTGTCCGGGTGTTGGGATGAGTAATGCAGTTCGATTTAAGCGGATGAAATCCATAATACTGGAATAACCTGAACGACAAATGAGATGCTGCGTACGTTCGATTTCTTGGATAAATTGTTCATCGTTTGGCTGAAGAATTATCCGGATATTTTCTAAAGAAGCCGCACTTACCTTATCGGGAAAATTCTCACATATAATAGAAGTATCGGCGAAAAATGCATTTTGTAAACGCACAATTTCTTGGAAGAAGATACTTCGTTGAGGTTCGGGACCAGAGATAATTGCCAAAATACTATTGGATGATTTTATTGGCGGAAGATTCGCTCCAAACCGACTTAATAGTCCCACATTTTTTACTGAAATCGAATCAGAAAAAACATGAGCTAATCGACCACTGATTTTGTTTGAATCTAGATCAGGAATCCAGATTTCGGAGAAGGGTTTAAGAAGTTGTAAAAATCGTTTATTGCTGAATGCTTGTGTGAAACGAAGAAAACGAGGAGTTAGCGGTTGAACTTGGTGGGTGATGAGGATACTCGGAATGGATTTGGCATACAACCCATAACGGTTATCGGAAACGATTGCATCGATTTGATGAATTTTAATCAGCGATTGTAAGTTCGTATATTCATCTTGTATGGAACGCTTTATTATGTTGGCTTGTAGCAGTATTTTTAACCAAGCAGGAAGCCAGGATGAATACTTCACACCAGTATCATTTGATGGAATTTGTTCCAGATTAGAAATGTGCACATTTAGGTAAGCTAAGACGCGAGGAGAACCTAAGATAATTACCTGTGCTCCTTGATTCTGAAGTTCTCGTATGACTGGAATGCATCGAGCAGCGTGACCCAAGCCCCAATCGAGAGGAGCAACAAGAATACGTGGAGAGTCTGAATGCGACATGTTGCAAAATAACCGGTATTTCCTCCACAAACCGCTACTTTTGCAGAATGAAAGCAATCGTTACAGGAGCAAGTAGTGGAATTGGGCATGCTATCGCGTTGAAATTAGCTGCAGCAGGCTGGCAATTAGCTGTCATTTCGAGAAGTGAGAAACGCGTGGATGAACTACTGGCTTTGTTAGGAACACTTGGCATGCAGGAACATATTTTCATGACGGGCGACTTAACGCATCCCGGTGTAGTTGAATCATTTTGCTCCACCGTACAAGAACGTTGGGGCGATGTAGATTTAATCGTGAATAATGCTGGAGAATATGTTCCGGGTGATGTGGGAACATTAACATTGGCTCAGTTAGATGAGCAGATGAATGTCAACTTCCGAAGTGGTTTTAAGCTGGTGCAGCATTTTGTTCCTGTGATGAAACTTGCAGGAAAGGGCAGGATTGTATTTATCAGCTCTCAAGTGGTGCGAGAACCTCGTCCTTTTGCAGCAGCTTATACACTTTCCAAATCCCTAAACGACATGTATGCTCGTTTGCTGGGAGAAGAATTGCGAGAAAGCGGCGTTGGTGTAACACGCATTGTTCCCGGATCGGTGAATACTGCGACTTGGGGCGATGCAGATGTGCCGAGAAGTCAGTTTGTTCAGCCTGAAGAAATTGCTCAACTCGTATCCGATATTTGTCACATGCCTAATACAACTTGGGTAGAAGAAATTAGAATTCGTCCATTGGACAAAAACTGGTAATAGCTAAGATGGCCAAGAGAAAGCTGAGAAATTTTGCTGAGTTAGAAACATTTACCAATGTGATTCAGCATCCGTATTACAAAGAACAATTCGATCATCCACTAAAGGGCAAATGGCATCAGGAATTCTTCCGCAATTCATTGCCCATTACTTTGGAGTTAGGCTGTGGCAAAGGAGAATACAGTGTTGGATTAGCCATTCGTCACCCGGAGCGAAATTACTTGGGTGTGGATATAAAAGGCAATCGCATTTGGCGTGGTGCTAAAACGGGAATTGAAGATAACATTCCCAATATTGCTTTCCTGAGAACCGAAATTGAGCACCTGAATAATTTCTTTTTACCGGGTGAAGTAGATGAAATCTGGATTACGTTTCCAGATCCTCAACCCAATAAATCAAAAGCACACAAGCGACTTACTTCGGCCGAATTTTTAGACCGTTACCGCAAGATTTTACGTCCGGGCGGATTGGTGCATTTGAAAACCGATTCAGCATTTTTGTTTGAGTCGACGATGGCAGTTATTGAATCTCAGAATTTACCGGTATTGCGCATTAGTCGGGATATTGACACCGATTTTCCGGGTGATGAATTATTACAGATTCGGACGTATTATGAATTGAAATTCCGTCAAACCGGAGTGCCTATCAATTACGTGGCTTATACTTTATGAACGATCCACGCGACAAGGAAGATTTCTTTGAAAAGGTATTTGCCGTTGTGCGCGAAATTCCAGCTGGTCGGGTAACGAGTTATGGTGCGATTGCTAGATTTCTAGGGACAGGAGGATCGGCCAGAACGGTAGGTTGGGCAATGAATTTGTCGCATTCGGCTGCCATTCCAGTTCCCGCACATCGGGTGGTTAATCGCAACGGGCAGCTTACTGGCAAGCATCATTTTCCGAATCCAGATGCGATGCAAGAACAATTAGAAGCTGAAGGAATTGTTGTGAAAGACGATAAGATTGTAGGTTTTTCTAAAGTATTCTGGGATCCTCAAATTGAACTTGCGCTTTAGCGTTTGCTAATACGATTGCCTGTACTTCGCTGACGCTTGCATTTGAAGCGCGACACATCCATGTCTCTTAATGCAACATGTTTGGTGTGACGACCTGCAACTCGAGCTCTCCATTTTCGCCAGTTATTGGGATGAAGTTCGCGTTTCATCAAGGCTTTCACGTCGTCTTCGCGTAATCCAAATTGAAGAAAGATAGCATCGAAAGGTGTGCGATCTTCCCAGGCCATTTCGATGATGCGATCAATATCGATAGGTTGAAACGAGGCTGTCATGCGAAGAGAACCACAAGAAGCACGAAAAGTTCATGACTAGGATGTGATTTTCTTTTTAGCCAAGACAAGGTCTACTTTTTCGCATGCCGTTTTGAAGCGCTTATCGTCTTTTCCGGAAATGATGCTGAAAGAGCGCCCATCTTCCTTTAAAGCTATTTGATAACGATCGAATAATTCTTGTCGACGGGTTGGATGTTCACGCAAAGGATCATTTACCCATGGAAGATCGATATTCATGAGTAAAGTATGCGTATAACGTGGAATACGAGAGGCTTTGAGCAACCAATCGGGACAGGAGCCAAAGACCACTTCCATCCAAATGCGGCACACGAGTAAATCGGTATCGCAGATGATGAGTCGGTGATTTTTTTCGAGTACGTTTTCGGCGTCCATTTGTCCGCGAGCAATGGCTTCCACATCGTAAGCCGCATACTTGCGATTGAGTTGCATCAAGTATTCGCGCGCATATTCAGGAACTACCGGACAACTATAATGAGCCGCTAATTGGTGTGCAAGGGTAGATTTTCCGGTTGATTCAGGGCCGGTAACAGCAATTCGGATCATGAAAGGACGAGGTCTTTTTTCCAGCGGAATGCGCCGTACACAGCCAAAGCAGCCATGATGATGTATAACAATGCAGTTAGGTGCAATGTTTTATAAATGAACAATCCGCTATTTGCGAGATCGACGAGAACCCAGCAATACCAGTTTTCGATGAATTTACGAGCCATCATCCAAGTGATGATTAATCCGGCAACGCCCATGCTAGCATCAAAAAAAGGCACATCGGTATTGGAATAATGAACGAGTGTTAAGCCTAGCAAATAGGAGGCAAGGAGAAAGAGAATGGAAAGTGCAAACGCAGTGTTGAGCGGAATATTTCGAACGGGACGATCGCTTGCTTTTTTACCTAACCGATTCCAATTCCACCAGCCAAAGAAACCTATCAAGACGTAGGTAATTTGCAAACCTGTTTCGGCATAGAGAAGACTTTGATAGAAAACCGGAACATAGAGCGCCGATCCAAAAATACCGAAAGCCCAACCGGCAATATGCCCGCGTGCCGTGAGGATAACACCTAAGAGCGCGAGAAGAAAAGCACTAAGTTCGAACAGTTGAGCTCCGAGCATGCATGGGAATGAGATTCACAAACATCGGTTAATTCGTGTGATTTTAAGGGTGATTTACACGGAAGAATCAGAATAAAAAAATGTTGAAATTGGATGCATGAAATTTAAGTTTCTACTCCTCTTTATTTGGGTGTTTCAGTTTGCCTCTGCCCAACGTGAGTCGTATAGTTGGATTTATGGCAATTGTGATACAACAAACAATTGTCAGGGAGTTTATGGTACAGCTATCATCAAGTTCAATGATGATAGTATTGAAAGTGTTAGAAGAGTTGAATTTCCAGTCCCCTTCGGATTTTTATCATCATCAATATCGAATGCTCAAGGCGATTTAATTCTTGCTACTAGTAGAAATTATGTTTTTGACTCACTTGGCAATACATTATTAGACTTTAGGACAAATGACTTTAACAATTTGCAATTAGGCTATTTAAGGCATTCAGCTTTGTTTTTTAAATTGAAAGAAAACACAAATGATTATTACTTTATAAATTTTAAAGTAGCGTGGATTGATTCCGCTGAGAATCCACTAATGAATAATCGTATTAGCAGAATTTACTGTAGCAAAATTAGGGTTGATGAAAACGGTTACGAAGTCATTAAAGTTGACACATTGTTCAGAAGTGACACAATTTTGGGATCTGGAATTCAAGCCTGTCGCCACGCCAATGGTCGAGATTGGTGGATTTTTAGCAATACGTTTAATCAAAAACAATATTTACGTGGTCTTTTAACGCCCTATGGATTAAGCTTTGACATTTATGATGGGCCTGGGCCAAATGTATTTCAGAACAGTGGTCAGAATCATTTTAGCTCCGACGGTACAAAACTTTTCCATTACATAACTACATCCTTCCGCAAAATGCAGATCTACGATTTTGACCGCTGCACGGGTGAGTTGAGTAATTTTCGGGAGATGGATTTTAGTTCCTATATTCCTTATCCACCCTATGATTTTACCCCTTATGTATTAAGTCCGGATGGAAGTAAAATATATATGGGGAAATCGAATTCTGATTATACTAATTATGAAACAATTCAGGTAGATATCGAAACAGGTCAAGTAGCTGTTGTCGCGGATAGTGTATTTGTTCCTTTGCTAACTCCTAATTTAAAATGGGTTATTTCTGGTTATCAAGATGTATTTTCTACAGGAATTGATGATATAAGTGCTATTAAGAATCCTAACAACATTGGTACTGCATGTAATCGTGTTATATTACCTAATTGCTTAACAGTTAATGGTGCTATTAGCGAACCCATCGAATACGCCAACCATATACTTGGTCCAATTGACGGAAGTAGTTGCGACACCTTGGGATTGGACGATGAAACGGGAATTCAAAAACTAAAAGATTACAGCTTTATTCTTTTTCCTAATCCTGGGGGAAATCAATTAACTATTAAAACCGATTTACCATTGCCTGTCAAGCTTATTCTTCGTGATTCACAGGGAAAAAATGTATTCGAAAAAAAATTCAATAAAAATTCATTTTCAATTCAACAGGAATTAGTGGAATTAAATCAAGGAATTTATTTTGTTGAATTAATGAATGTGGCTCAACATAAACGACTGGTTAGGAAGTGGATGAAGGTGGAATGAACTAATTGATATTACCCGTTGTGCGGTTGAATCATCAATTTAATATTTTATTTCAATCAATTAAATAAAGCTGTTAAATCATCCTGTCAATTAATCATTCATGTTTGTCTGCTACGTGTTAATTCTTGTCTTGAAACACGCTTAGACACACTTCGATTAACTCAGCGTAAAAGCTCAGAGTGCATTTTATGAAGTTCAAATCTGGACGATGTTGCTCGAACTTTTTTCAAAACGATTTTGAAACAAGCACTCGGATTGTACGTACAGATTAATTATATTTGCACGTAAACATTTAGAATATGGACGCCAAATTAACGCTCAAGCTTGAGCAATCGGTGATTGAGAAAGCAAAAGACTTTGCTAAGAAACAGCAAACTAGTTTGTCGAGATTGATTGAAAACTATCTGTTGAGCATTACCAATGAAGAAAATAGTGAGGAGAAGATTACCCCATTGGTTAAGAGTTTATCGGGCATAATTGATCTTCCGAATGATATAGATTATAAAAAGGGATATGCTGATTATCTCAGTAATAAATACAAATAATGGAACGTGTATTTGTTGATTCTGATATTATTCTAGATTTATTAGGAGGGCGAGAACCATTTTATAAATACTCTGCCGAACTATTTTCTTTAGCCGACAAAGGAAAGGTTGAACTACATGTTTCCTCTTTATCCTTTGCTAATTTGAACTACATTTTATCTAAGCAATTTTCTGCTGAACAAGCGCGAAAAAAATTATTGAAATTTAAAACGCTCGTAACAGTTTTGTCTGTCACAGATAAAATAGTCGAGTTGTCTTTAGCTTCTGATTTTAAAGACTTTGAGGATGGTTTGCAATACTTTACGGCTATAGAAAATGGAATTAAACTCTTACTAACTCGAAATCTAAAAGATTATAAGACTGCTCAAATTAGTGTAATGACCGCAGAGCAATTTTTAAAGGGCAATTAAAAATCGATTTAGTAAAGAGAAATACAACTAATCCATAATTATTAACAGCGTTTCTATAGATGTAAAAAGTCTGTTGAATAAAAATCTACCTCACATCATTTCTACTAATAAACCAAGCCCAAGCAATTAAAACAAACTGTAGCGGCAAGCGAATGAGAGCAGCGGTATGTGAGCCAATGGCGGGCGATTCGCGAAAGACATCCCAAATATGAAGGGGAAGAAAAAGTATCATTAAAACTAAAATTCCTAATGCTGCTTTTTGCTTGTATTTGGCAATGAATAATCCAATTCCTAAACTGAGTTCAATTATTCCTCCGGCAATGTTTATCGCCAGTTTGGGAAGTGTGTCAGGGATAAATGCATCGTAAAAAGAAGGATTAATGAAATGCATAATTCCACCCAAAATCATAAAAATTCCGAAATACTTGGTTAACGATGGTTTTAGGTTTTTCATGATTTAGAATTTGTACTGGAATGATACATCAATTTAACTTATTCTGAACGACTCCAACGATTTCGAAATTCCCCTTCTGTATCATACTGTTCTGCTTGTTTTTGCATGTTGAAAACACGTTGTCGTGGATCGTTTCCAACACCTGCTAAATATGCCCAATTGCCCCAATTATTGGCTGGATCATAATCGATTAATTGTGATTCGAAGTATTCGGCTCCTAATCGCCAATCGAGTTTTAATTGATGCACCAGATAACTCGCAACATTTTGTCGGCCACGATTACTCATAAAGCCTGTTAAAGCTAGTTCTTGCATGTTCGCATCAACCCAATTATTACCGGTATTTCCGTTTATCCAATTTTGGAAATCTGTTTCAGATTGCACCATTTCTCGAGGCGGATGATAAATTCCCAATCCGTTTTTGAAGAATAGTTTAGCGCCAAATTTTAGCAGCATGTAGCGAAAATAGTCGCGCCAGAGTAATTCAAATTGAAGCCAGTAAGTCGATTTATTTGCTCCAAGTTTTTCTTCTAGTGATTTTAACTGTGCGTAAATAGTTCTAGGAGAAACCGAGCCATTTGCCAACCAAGGACTAAATTTCGTTGAATAATCAGCACCGATTAATCCATTTCGCGTTTCCTTGTAGCGCAACATCTGTTGTGAAAGGAAGAAATAATCTTCGATTCGTTGCAGAGCAGCATGTTCTCCACCGCTAAATGGAAAGGCCGTTCGAGAATCGGGAATTAGGCGGTTTTCTGAAACCAGTTTTTCTATCAAAATTCCTTTTTCAAGATGCGAAAATCCGACAGGTGAACCATACTTAAATGGAGCGCGAATGTGCCAGTTTGATTCACATTGCTGACGAAACTGAGTAAATACATTGGGAACTTCATGTATCGAACAAAACAAGTCCTCAGGATGCATCAAAAAATCGTCGAAGGCTTTATAAATTGTAACGTTCAAGTCTTTAAGTGCATGCGAAACTTCTATTTCCTGCGCCATTTCTTCACTCGCACAATCAGCAGTAAAACTTAGCTGTTGAATGGCGTATTTGCTGCAGATTTGTGGCAGAATTTCCTCTGCTTTTCCAGAAAAGATTAGCAATTCAGTTCCTTGTTGTTTCCAAGAATTGGATAAATCCTGAAGGGTTTGATATAGAAACTGCTTGCGGAATTTTCCTTTTCGCGGTAATCCTGAAAGGGGAAACGTTTCTTCTTCCGGCAGGAAATATACCGGCAAAACCGACCATCCATTATCGGCTGCTTGAGCTAGTGCAAAATGATCTTGTATTCGTAAATCGGTTCGATACCAGTGAAGAAGAACGTTCATGATTTTGAATTTCTACATCGCTCGCTGCAATAAATAACCTGATCCCAACTGCGTTCCCATTTCTTCCGCCAGGTAAGAGGTCGATTACAAGACGGACAAATTTTTTGAGGCAGGTTCGCTTTTTTGACGCCTTTCATTCTTCCACACCCGAAACCTGCAATCCAGCTTTGTATGTGGCTAATGCACGTTCTCTAGCCATTTTATGGTCAACTATTGGTCGCGGATAGTGAAATGGATCGTCGAATTCGGGAACCCAACGACGAATGTATTCCGCTTGAGGATCGAAACGTTCGGTTTGCAACGCTGGATTAAAAACACGGAAATATGGAGCAGCATCGCAACCCGAACCAGCAGCCCATTGCCAGCCACCATTGTTAGCAGCTAAATCGAAATCCATCAGTTTTCGAGCAAACCAAGCTTCTCCCCAACGCCAATCGATGAGCAAATGTTTGGTGAGAAAACTAGCTACAATCATCCGCACCCGATTATGCATAAATCCAGTAGCATTTAACTCCCTCATTCCTGCATCCACAATCGGATAACCGGTTTTACCTTCGCACCATTTTAGGAATTCTTCGGGATTATTTCTCCATTCAATGTGATTATAAGCTGGCTTGAATGCAGAAACTGCAGCATGAGGAAAATGCCACAAAATCATGTGGTAGAAATCGCGCCAGATAAGCTCGTTGAGCCAAACATCACTCAATTCTTTAGCTTGTGAAGCTAATTGGCGGATAGATACTGTACCAAATCGTAAATGCACACTTAAGCGAGAAGTTCCTAAACGTGCTGGTAAATCGCGCTGAGTGCCGTATCGACGAATGATTTCGGTTTGAACAGAACGAGGGAAAGCTTTGATAGCAGAAGGTCGAAAGCCCATTTCTTCCAAAGTCGGAATAGGCTTTTGTTGGACTTTGCAGAAATGAGCGAAATACTTTTCGGTGGGATACGATTTCAAGTAAAAAGCCGAGAGTTTTTCCTTCCATTTCTTGGAATAGGGCGTAAACACGGTGTATGGCGTTCCGTTATCCTTGAGCACTTCCCCCTTTTCGAAAATCACTTGATCCTTGAATGTATGGAAGTCGATACCTTGGGAATTCAGTAAAACTCGAATGGATTCATCCCGATCTTTTGCATACGGCTCATAATCGTGATTGGTGTAAACGGCTTGAACATTTCCTTCTTTCGCCACTTGCTGAAAAACTTCATCCGGCGTGCTGTAATACACATTCAGCGCAGAACCTATAGCTTGCAACTCCTCACTTAATCGGGAAATTTCTTGATAGATAAAACTCACTCGTCCATCGTCATCGTCTTCCAAACGATCGAGGATATTTTTATCGAAAATGAAAATGGGTTGAACTTCCAATCCAGATCGGAGTGCATGATAAAGTCCGGCATTATCGCTCAAGCGCAAATCGCGTCTAAACCAGAATAATGCTTTGTTTTTCATGAGGTTATTATCTAGGAATTTCCTGTGGAATGATACCCGGTTTAGCGTAGGTGAGACGGGAAACTGGATGTGTTAAATAATACGCATCTAAGCCAGCAGAAGTGATTGTTCCAGCTTGATGAAGGTCGATAAATCCATCTTCACCCAAGCAATGGTCAGGCAGTTGAAGAAATTCTATTTTGCCTGTTACAAGCACAGTTCCGTTAATTAGATAGGTTTCTTCTAGTTTTCGAACAGCGTATTTAACTTGACTTTCTTTTACAAACGGAACTAGAATATTTGGTAAAAATTCAGGTGTTAATCCTACTTCATCAAACTCCGAAACATCATCTGGATAACGCGCACTTGTTTGATGGGCTGCTGTAATAAACGATTCTTGAATGTGGTTTATCGTGAACCAGCCAATTGCTCGAATGTTTTGAAGTGTATGTCGTCCAACTGAATCGGGGCGAACAAGCATACCAACCAAAGGTGGATTGGCACCAATGTGAAACAATTGAGAAAATATGGCAAGGTTAGTTACACCATCGGGATTAATGGTTCCGATGAGTGCCACACTTTTAAATCCATGCACCGAATTAATCAGATTTCTACGAAATCTTTCGGGAAGTGTGAGGATATCGTCGAGTTGATAGTTCATGGTTTCAAATCAAACGTAAACTGCCCATACCTCCATCAACTCCTAAAATCTGCCCCGTAATCCAGCCTTCGTTTTCGTTCAATAAGAATTGTGCTACACGAGCAGAGTCTTCAGCTTGTCCGATACGACCGAGCGGATGTCGTTTAGCTCCGGCTTCTTTCTTTTCGATTGTATTGAGGAGTTTTTCAGCTAGAGGAGTTTCGGTTAATGAAGGAGCGATGCAATTAATTCGGATGCGAGAAGAAGCATATTCGGCGGCTAGGGCTCGAGTTAAACCTTCTACTGCACCTTTCGAAACAGCGACAGAAGTATGAAACGACATTCCTGTTTGAACAGCCACAGTACTAAAAAGAACAACCGCAGCACTTCCTGATGCTTTCAAACCTGACAAACATTGCTGAATGGCTGATATAGCTCCCATCACGTTCAATTGAAAATCACTTTGAAATTGTTCCGTTTTGATGCGATGGAAAGGTTGTAGCGTAATAGATCCGGGACAATAAGCCAGTCCATGTATCACTTCTGGCAATCCAGCTAGAGAGAATTCCTGACTCACATCTGCTTCGTTAAAGTGGATTTGAGAAGAAACCTGCACATTTCGGATGTTACGTGCATACACGAAAACCTGATGTCCTTCTTGAGCCAATAGCTTTACCAAAGCTTCGCCAATGCCCGATGTACCACCGAGTATTACATAATTTTTGGGTTCACTCATTTCAGGTTGACGTAAGTGAAAAATTCCTTGCGTGTTTCGTCTTGATTAAATTTTCCACCAAAATGGGAAGTGACAGTTTTAGAGCCATTATCCTGAACTCCACGTGAGGATACACACAAATGCACAGCATCAATTACGACTGCAACATCATCGGTTTTCAATACACGTTTTAATTCGTTGGCAATTTGTACCGTTAGTCGTTCCTGCACTTGCGGACGATGGGCAAAATATTGGACAATGCGGTTAATTTTCGACAAGCCAATAACATGACCGTTGGAAATATAAGCTACATGCGCCTTTCCAATGATTGGGACAAAGTGATGTTCACAATTGGAGTAGAATGTAATATCCTTCTCCACGAGCATTTCTTTGTATTTGTATTTGTTTTCGAAGAGCGCGATTTCGGGTTTATTCTTGGGATCGAGTCCTGCAAAAATCTCCTTCACATACATCTTAGCCACACGTTTGGGAGTTCCTCTAAGGCTGTCATCTGTGAGGTCTAAGCCCAAAATATTCATGATTTCCCGGAAATGCTCTTCTATCCGGATCATTTTGGTTTTATCGTCTATGTCAAAAGCATCCGCACGCAATGGTGTTTCGGCTGCTGTTGAAATATGTTCATCTCCAATGAGGTCCTCAAGAGAGATATCAGGCTCCGTTGTATTCAACAAAGTTTCGTTCTGTTTCATAAAGTCTGACAGTTAAAGCATATCGGTCGTTCAATCTCTCACGTATTCGATTCCAGATTACGACTGCTATGTTTTCGGCGGTTGGGTTTAGGGTTGCAAATTCGGGTATGTCCAAGTTGAAGTTCCGATGGTCGTAACGTTCGATTACTTCCTCGTGGATAATATCGCTTAGAATCTTCATGTCGATCACATAACCGGTATCGGAATCAATTTCTCCGGTAACATGCACATCAAGTTCATAATTATGACCGTGGTAATTGGAATTGTTACACTTACCGAAAATCCGTTTATTGGTTTCGTCATCCCAATTGGGATTATGAAGTCGGTGTGCAGCATTGAAATGTTCTTTGCGAATTACGGTAACGTTCATAGTTAGGGAAGGAAACGGAGGTTTGTATATTTTGTTCATTCGGGAAGATATTTACATCTAATCCGAACTGTTTTGAAAGATACAGGAAATCTCAACCTTTTCGAAACATGCTTGTTCGAGGCACATGTCAATCCTTAATCCTATCTATTTATTTAAGCGAGCTAGCCAAGCAAATCTTCCAGATAGTGCCGATGTGGTGATTTTGGGTTCTGGATTAGGTAGCTTAAGTGCAGCCGTGGTTTTGGCTAAGCAGGGAAAACGGGTTGTTGTTTTAGAGCAGAATTATTTACCTGGCGGATGTGTTAGTTCGTATTTCCGACACGGAGTGATTTTCGAAACAGGAGCAACGACTTTAGTTGGTTTGGATGAAGGAATGCCACTTTGGGAAGTGATTCGGCAAACGGGAATTTCGATTGAAGCGCAACGATTGGATTTACCCATGCAAGTGGTATTGAAGGATGGGACGATTGTTCGGCGGTTTAATGATCCAGAATTATGGATTGCCGAGGCAGAACGAGTTTTCGGAGTGCAAGGACAACGTGCATTTTGGGAAACGTGCATTCGTTTGAGTACGCAGGTTTGGGATATTTCAACCCGTCAACTCAGCTTTCCTCCTGCATCTTTAACCGATATTTTAGGTTGCATTAAAAGTGCGCGAATGAAGGATTTAAGCGCATTGCCTTATGCTTTTAAAACCATTCAGGATTTGTTATTTGAAAACGGCTTGGATTCGAATGAAACATTTGTTGCTTTTGTGAATGAGCAATTGATGATTACAGCTCAGAATACATCGCAGGAAGTGAATGCCTTATTTGGTGCAGCATCGCTCTGTTACACACTCGTGGGAAATTATTATGTGCCTGGCGGAATGATTCGTTTGATTGCACCTTTTGTGGAGTTTATCGAGCAAAATCGGGGTGATGTGTTATTGAAAACTCCTGTTAGCTCGATCAAACGAGTTGCTAATCAGTGGGAAATCCACACGGGTAAAGGAATTATTCGGAGTCGAGCAGTTATTTCGGGTTTACCTGTGAATAATCTTGTGGAATTGGTGCAGGATGAGAAATCGATTCGAAAACTGCAACGGAAATTAATGCCTATTAAAAGCCTGAATGGAGCGATACAAGTGAGTTTCGTTTACCGCCAACGCAAGGAAGTGTCGTGTTTACACCAACAAATTCATCTTAGTGAATCGTTCGAATTTGAGGGTTCTGGGAGTATTTTTATTAGTAAAAGTGATGTAGGTGATCGCTTGCGATCTGAACTGGGAGAGGGTATTTTGTCGGTAAGCATGCATTATCGATTAGGGCAGAAAAGCAACCTTGATATGGAACGAGTGAAATTGGTAATTCAGTCAATTTTGATTCGGGAAGGTTATTTTGAAGAAGATGATATTATTCGGATAAGCGCGTCAACACCAGCTTCTTGGGAAGATTGGACGATGCGAAAAGGTGGGTTTGTAGGAGGATATCCACAGCGGAAAAACATTAAGCCTTGGCAGATGATTCAAGCTCGCGTTGGAAGTGGTTTGTATGTATGTGGCGACAGTGTATATCCCGGACAGGGAATTCCCGGTGTTGCATTGAGTGGGCTGATAGCGGCAAAAAAGCTGGTTCAAGACGGGTATTGAGATATCTTATTCATACAAAATAATGGGGAAGTGTTTTACCTGTTAAAGCGAAAGGATGAATACTATATTTGTTATTCTGCGCTTCGCAGGTATTCACCTCTTTTTAGATTGCATATGAAAAAACCCCTTTTACTTTTTGCTTTGAGCGCTATTCCTGTGCTTAGCTGGGGACAAACCCAACTGAGTCCACAGGTTTTTTCGTCTCAGGGAGGAGATTTCAGCAATGCCCAGTTTGGTGTGTCTTATACGATTGGAGAGATGTCGTCAGTTTCGACTATTTCTAATGGTAATTTCACCCTAACACAGGGATTTCACCAGCCGGATAAATATCAGATTGCTTTAGTGGAATCGATAGATGCTAGTTGGAATGCCGAAGTTTATCCTAACCCAGCAGACGAGCAGTTAACGTTGAAACTCTCTTCGGAGAAGATGCTTGATTTGACACTTGATTTATATGATGCTGAAGGCCGTAAAGTGATGGCAAGTCGCAAGTTGAATCAGGTTCCTGGTACACAGACTTACACCGTAGAAACATCCGATTTAGCCGCTGGAGCTTATTTGCTTCGCATGACAAGTGTTGATGGAAAACACCAGCGCAGTTTCCGGATTACAAAAATGAATTCCTGACCAATTTTTACCATAAACCATGAAAAGAAATTTCCGTTCACTTCTCTTAACTCCTGCTTTAGGGCTTATGCTCTTAGCTGGAACTGTGCAGGCACAAACGCCTGTGCCTAATGGAATTAATTACCAAGCTATTGCTCGAAATTCGTCAGGTAGCGTTTTTGTAAATCAAACCATTAGCGTTCGAATTTCAGTTTTACAAGGATCTGCAACTGGTCCTGTTCAATATTCCGAAAAACACACAGCTACTACCAATTCATTTGGGTTATTTTCCTTTAAAATTGGTGGTGGTACTGCTCTAACTGGAACATTTGAAGACATTACTTGGGGTACAGCTAACCAATATGTAAAAGTTGAGGTTGACCCTACAGGTGGCACAACTTATACAACAGTTGGAACGAACGAATTACTATCAGTTCCTTACGCTCTTTATTCTGAATCATCTGGTAACGGTGGAACTCCTGGCCCTCAAGGTCCTGCTGGTCCTGCCGGAGCAACTGGCCCTGCTGGTCCTGCTGGCCCCGCCGGCCCTGCTGGTGCTGATGGACAAGACGGCCAAGATGGTGCTACCGGTCCTGCTGGAGCAACTGGTCCTGCCGGTCCTGCTGGTCCACAAGGTATTCAAGGTCCTGCTGGTCCTGGAAGTGGTTTAAATTGCTGGGATACGGATGGTGATGGTGTTCAAGATCCTTCTGAAGATGTAAACAGCGATGGATTCTGGAATGCTCTAGATTGCCGTGGAGCTCAAGGTCCTGCTGGTCCAACTGGAGTTGCTGGTCCTGCCGGTGCTGATGGAGCCGATGGTGCTGACGGTGCAACTGGTCCTGCTGGTGCAACTGGCCCTCAAGGTCCACAAGGTATTGCTGGAGTTGCTGGTCCTCAAGGTCCTGCTGGCCCTGCTGGAGCAACTGGTCCTGCTGGCGCACAAGGAGCAACTGGCGCTACAGGTGCAACTGGATTAACAGGTCCTGCTGGTGCAACTGGAGCTACTGGATTAACTGGCCCTGCTGGTCCAACAGGTCCTCAAGGTCCAATCGGATTGACAGGTGCAACAGGCGCAACTGGTCCTGCCGGTCCTGCTGGCCCAACTGGTTTAACAGGCGCAACTGGTCCTGCCGGTCCTGCTGGCCCTGCTGGTGCAACAGGAGCAACTGGTCCTGCTGGTCCACAAGGTCCTGCTGGAGCTGGAGGAACATTGGATCAATCGTATGATTTTGGTGGAGCTGGAGCTGGAAAAACAATTACTGCTGATTCTGGTCCTGTTACTATTAATGCTTCTGGTACTGGTTTAACAGGTATTGGTTTACAAATAAACGAGAGTGGAACAGCAACCTCAGGATTAGCTGTTGTGCTATCGGGAACTGGGACTGCAATTCAAGGGGCATCTACAAATGGGGCAAATACATTCGCAGCAATTCAAGGGACAACAAACAGTACATCCGTTGCCAATTCGGCAATTCTTGGTTTGTCGACTTCTGCAGCATCTGGTGTTTCAGGTCAAATAAATGCAGCAGGAACTGCATATGCAGGTGTTTATGGAAATAACTTAAGAACTGGTGCAGGTGTAGGTGTTGGAGGAATTGGTGAAACTGGTATTGGTGGAGAAAGTTCTTCAGCTACAGGAACTGGTGTATTTGGTATAGGAAACAATATTGCTTTTACTTCAGGAACAGTCTTGGCAGACGGACAAGGTGGAGCATTTAATGGGTTCAATTTTGGACTTTATGCTAGAAACCTAAACTTCGCTCCAGGTGTTGATCAAGCTGCGATTTATACAAATGATGGAGACCCATCTAATACTGGAACGGGTGTAATTAATTGTTGGACTGCTGCAGATGTACACTACAAAATTCTTGGTGGTGGTACTGTCTCAACTATAGTAAAAGATGTTAATGACAATGCCGTAGTAATGCATGCTCCAGAAGCTCCAGAAGTATTATTTGAAGATTTTGGAAGCGGACAACTTGTAAATGGGAAAGCACATATTACGATTGATCCTACATTTGCGATGAACATTACTGTGAATGAAAAACATCCTTTACGTGTTTATATTCAAGTTGAAGGTGATTGTAAAGGTGTTTACATTACAAATAAAAGTGTGAATGGTTTTGATGTAGTTGAATTGGCAGGAGGAAATTCTTCTACTGTTTTTCAGTGGCACATTGTTGCAAACCGTTCTGATAAAAAAGAAGGAAGCCGTGTTGCTCGTTACGAAGACCTTCGTTTCGAATCAACTCCTAAACTTCAAACATTGAAAAATGTTGATCCTCTTCGTAAAAAATAGGAATTGATATTTATTCTTTAAAAAGGGCGTTTGTTTAATAGCAGACGCCCTTTTTGTTTTTAATAGAAGATTGAATAGCGGTATAAAATCGAAGATTCATTATTCGTTTTTATCCTTCGCATTTGAACTTAGAAGAAGTGGTAAGGATTGAGCAAAGAGCCCGCACGAAGGAGGACTCGTCGCGAAAGCCTGGTCACCACCCTAATCTTTATTCTTGGAGCTTAATGCGATGATTGCAGCTGCGTGTCGGTCCTTTTCAGCATTGGATTTTTGACCTAGTTTTTCCCATACTTCGGCACGTCCGAGAAGTGCTTCGGGATCGAGTGCATTTAAGTTGACCGAAGTGTTATAATCGTTGAGCGCATCCTGCAAACGACCCGAAACGCTGTGTTGGTGAGCACGTGCGGAATAATAATATGAGTACTTAGGTTCAAGACGAATGGCTTGATTGATATCGGGCATTCCATGTTGCTCGTCGAATTGATTGAAATACACGACAGCACGTTGATACCAAGCATCGGCAAAATCGGGTTTTAGGCGAATACACTGCCCAAAGTCGTTGATAGCAGCCGGAAAATCGAGGAAAGGATAGGTTGCTGGACGCGTTTCACCTTGCGGAGTGAAAAATCGGGAGAAGAGTAAACCTCGGTAATACCAAGCGAGATGATTGCTCGAATCGGCTTGAATGGCTTGATTCATTGCTTGGATAGCTAGTGGAAAACGGTCGGAGAAGTAATCCATGCGTCCCATTTCGATCCAGGCGTCGGAACGGATTCGACTTGTAGGAGAAATAATGAGTTGGCGGAGAGACTTGCCTGCATTTGTGGTGTCGGTGTAGATGATTTGCAAGCGGGCAAGATCGAGACGGGCGGCGTCACAGTTGGGATTTAGGAGAAGCGCTTGTTTAAAATCGCCCATCGCCTGAGAGTCGTTTTGGATCTTTTGGTAGCAGCGTGCACGAAGTAGAAAAATGCTATCGCTTTGCTGATCTAGACTGATACAAGTATTGAGTTCGATGATTGCACCGAGGTAATCTTTTTGCTCCCATTCGGTTTGAGCCGATTTCCAATGATCTACATCCGATTGACAGGCTGCAAAGCAACAAACAGCCATAAGAATTCCGGAAATAGCAGTAAATCGGAAAAAAGGAATCATGCTGATTATAGCAACTTAATTTTCTTCGACTTGCTCTTCATTACTGGTATTGTCGAGAAGCGGCTGAGGAGCACCACCATTGAGAGAAATAGTAGCTAAGGCTCTAACTTGTTCAAAATCTCGGGCAGACGTATCAATGCCATCGTAACGCAGGTGATGAATAAACTGCCGAATCATATCGGGACTTTCGGCCATACGACGTTGCTGATGTGGAGCGAGGTAGTTGTTAATGTTGACTTCTTCTTCTTGTCCGTTTTCGGTATTCGTACGCCAAATTTGAACTTGAGCTTCTTTTTCGTGCAGGCGAATATCCCAGCTAAAATGGAAAGCAGCATCAGTCCAACGACCATTTCCCCAATAAAGGAAAAGCGTTACCGGAATGAGGATTTGCGCACTTAAGAAAATGAGTAAAATGCTTGGAAAGAGTCGTTTTTTGCGGTATTGCAACATGTATGAACCGCCCGGCTGGAACACTTCTCCTTTGAAACTAAATAGGTCGTAAAGCAGGTAAGAAATGCCTGAAATGAGGCGGTGGATTTTTTCGGCGGGAAGAAAAACCGTGCAGGAAAGGATAGTGAGGATAGGGAAGAAGCCTGCAGGAAAAAGGATTAAAGCTGACAGTTGAATAAGAATTACCATTCGGAAAGCTCCGGTACTGGTGGATTTATCCAATAGAAAATGCGGAATAATGAAATCGAAAAGAATCAGAAACCACGAAATGACAACAGGAAACCAACCAGCCAACATCCAAGCAGGAAAATCAACACCCATGTTCAGGGATAAGTTTTCGAGCCAGATATTCATAGGGCGACCTTCGAAGAGCCAGTCGGCATTCAGTTTCGCCATTCCAGCAAAAATGAAAACGAGTGCTACTTGTAACTGAAAAGCAAGAATGCTCCAACGAGGAATAAAATCGACACGAAGCGATGGTTTTCTAAGCAAGTCGATGGAAAATAGTCGGTGAGCGGGAGAAATGCTCAACATGATCGACAAAAGCAGAACGTAATAATAGTAGCTCAAATAATTTGCCTGATCGATAAGCGAAACGTAAGCAAATGCAATCGTAAAGATGAGCGTTGAGGCGCGAAAGAACCAACCGGCACCAATCATTACTGCCGAAGCGAATAGTAGGATAAACACGCCATACATGCCGGGAGCCGAAAGCGGTTTAATCCAAGAAAGGCCGGGATAACTGAAATAGTAATTGGGTTGGATGAAAAAGTCGTAAACGTTTCCGCTGAACAACATATACAAAGCCCAAAGTGCCATAGCTACACCAAAGGCAACTCGAAAAGCAATTAAGGGATCTAACGCAACTGGCTGAAACAGAAAGGTTGTGCGTTGAGCAAACCAACCAGCTTTTTCATCTTTTTCTGGTTCCATCATGTTCATCCTCTTTAGGAGAGGTGGAAGATACGCGATTTTAGCAAATACCGAAGCCATAAAGGATAATCTCCTTGCATGAATTTCGTTTCTTTGCTAAAAAATTATGAAGCGCTATTTCTTCCTTCTGCTATTAGTATTGCCTTTTTCGGCTTCTATTGCTCAATCGGCCAAGATGCGCCTAGGCTTTACTGCTGGACCAACACTAGCTTGGACTTCTTCCAACACGAATATTACTACTAATTTTTTTACTGTAGGTCGAGCAGGTGTGCAGTTGGGCGTAACTAATTCGCTTGAATTAGGAGATCATTTTTTTAGTTCTGTTTCAGCATTGTATTCACTTCAATCGTTTGGATTAAAACAAACAGGAATTCCAAGTTTTGGGATTGATGCCCGATTTAAATCGAATAACCTTGAGTTTCCTTTAATGTTCGGAACTTGTGGGTATTTGGGCTCGCTTCGTCACCGTGAGTTTGTGGGAGCAGGCTTGCAAATCAATCTGTCGAATGTGCAAACCGTTAAACTAAGTGGCGATAGTTCTACTGTACTAACTTATACCACACAAACGAATTCTCTGAGCAATATAAATCCGGTATTTATTGCAGGTTTCGAAGTAGGTTCTATTTTTAAAAGTGATGCCGCCTTGTATTTCGGAGCAACTTTCCGCTATGCAACTACCGATGTGTATCAAGGTCAATTTACCAGCAACCGTTTTCCTGTTCAGCTCCCAACTTATAACGGTACCTACTTGAGCTTCAACATTACGTATTACCTGCCGCGTTATTCGTACTGGTTTAAACGGGAGTTTATTTACTAATCAACGGGAAATCCACTCCGATGGATTAAGCTTCACTTTCCCTTTCCAGATTTCGAGGTGAGCCTCCGATTTTCCTCCTGAATCATCCTTATCGGCAACACCGATTGCTTGTCCTGTATGCACTTTTTGTCCCTTCGAAACGGAGCTAGAAGCCAGATTACTATATACAGTTAGGTACTCTCCGTGTTTGAGAATTACCGCCATATTAGCACCTGGAATGCTAATTACACCAGTAACTTCCCCATCGTAAATAGCTTTTACGTTAGATCCTTGTGGCGTCGCAATGTTGATTCCGTTGTTGTTGGTGGTGATGCCTTTTAAAACCGGATGTGGATGCGTACCAAACGATTCGGTAATTACACCACGATCTACTGGCCAAGGTAGTCGTCCTTTGTTGGCTTCGAATTTTCCAGATAAGGCACGAGTTTCAGATGTAACACGCATTTCGGGTTCTTTCACCGGCGCTGGTACTGGTTTGCCTGACGCTTCGGCTTTTTTACGAGCAGCTTCAGCTTCCGACTTAGATTTAGCCATTGCCCGATCTCGTTCCCGATTTATCTCACGTTCAATTATTCGTTGAATTTCTCCATCGAGTTTCTTAGCATCCGCTCGTTTCTTATCGAGGTCTTTCTTGAGCGATTTTTCCTTTTTCTGAAGAGCCGTAAGTGTTTGTTCCTGCTCTTTCTTTTCCTCACTTAATACCTTCTTTTCGCGCTCTTCACTACCCAATAAATCGCGTTTAGTAGATAAATCGGTCTTTAGCTGTTTTACCCGACCATTTAGCTCATCCTGTGAAGCTTGAATAAGCAAAGCCTGTTCGCGACGATAATTGTTGTATTTGCGCAAATAATACAGGCGTTTATATGCTTGCTGGAAGTCTTTTGCTGAGAATAATAATACCAGCGATGATTGCTGATTTCGGGTTAGATAAGCCTGTCGGATGAGTTTACCGTAGGATAATTTGAGTCGGTCGAGCTCGATTTGTAGCTCTTGGATTTTTTGTCCGTTCGTGGTGATAGTCGAGTTGAGCATGCCCACTTCCTGTTGAATGGCATTGATCAAACGTTTACGATCGTCGAGTTTTTTATTGAGGATTTTAAGTTGACCGAGGCTGAGATTTTTATTCTTCTTGGTTTCCTTGATGAGTTTATTGGTAAGATCAATCTCTTTTTGGAGGCTCTTTTTTTTTCGTTCCAATTCGGAGCGACTGGTTTGAGCTTGAACTTGGGATCCAAGAACCAACAGAAGGATAATACAGAAGAATCTAGCGACTAGGTTCATAGTTTTCAGGAATGTTGAATGGTAAGTTCAACTCCTTGTTAACGGTAATTCGGGAATATTCCAGCTCAATCTTCACTTGTTTATCGGCCTGAGCATGTACCGATAAAGCATTGGGTACGCGAAATCCTTCCAGATCTTCAAAGCCTTTGTAGGAAACTGTAAACTTCCGAACCGGGCGGTAGTCCTGCATTTCCATCTGTACGATTTTGTTTTTTAACGCCGAAAACCAAATCTCCTGCGTTAAAATCTGAGGGATATCGAGCTCGCTCTCGCGACGTATCCTACGCTTCTTCAAGGTGCTGAGAACAAGCAAATCATTTTCTCGGTCGCTGATATAATTTTCAACACCGTAATGTAGATAGGCGTTACCCAACAAAATTGACTGTACCATTTTGAAGTTTACTTCGATCTGTAACAGACTGTTGAGGTATTGATAATTCCCTTTGAAATACGTGCCGTTAATACGATTGATGAATTTTAACGAATCGGGAGTGATTAAAGCTCGTGCTACTTCAATCCCTAATGCGGGTGAAATCGACATCCAAATGGCACTGTCTTTTTTCAAACGCAAATTGGCTGAGAAGGAATTCGTTTGTTTGTCGATATCGGTATTGGCAGAAACCTTAGCGCTAAACCATTTTAGTGGAACGTCGGCAGCATATAATGCACGAGAAAGACTGTCGGGATTTGAACTAAAAGTACCTGTCGGCTTGGGTGTTGTTTGCTCCGGTAGAGGTGTTACTTGAGCAACTTTTTTTGATTTACAAGCAACGCTGTTAATCGTGAATACACATACTAAAAGCCAGATTGCCGGCAGAATTGCTTTCTTCACTTACTCCGAATATTTTTTCTGACTTATTTTCTGTTCTAGTTTATCGCTTGTTCCACCGAGTTCTTTTGCACGATTCCAAAAATCTAGTGCATCCGTAGTTTTCCCTTGTTTGATTAGAATGTCTCCTTTGTGCTCCATGATGGTGCCACTTCGAATTCCACCATTTTCGATGGCTTTGTCAATCCAAATAGAAGCATTCTCTAAATCATTCATTTGAAACAATATCCAAGCGTATGTGTCTTGAAAAGAAGCATTTCCGGGTTGAAGTTCATTGCATTTTTCTGCCAATTCTTTCGCACGAGGAAGGTTTTCTTTGCGTAATGACAAGTAATACGCGTAATTGTTTAATACGTATGTATTTGCTGCATCATATTTTAATGCTTTCTCATACGCATCGTTGCTTTCGCGGAATTTAGTCATGGAATTATAACTATCTCCCATTGAAGCATAAAACTGCGACGAAAGTGCCGAATTACCAATCGTTACATCGGCTCCTCCCTTAAGTGATTCTATCGCTTTATCGTACTGTTTCAATTGCATTGCGGCAATTCCGTTATAAAGAAATAGCGAAGGCTGATAGGGAAACAACTCAATCGCTTCTTTACTCAAATCGAACATGCTTTGATAATTCTTCAATTCCGAATCAATCAGCAAAATTTGATTCCACACGTTATACCGACTTTTATCAGCCGCTAAAACCAACATGTATTGTTCGCGTGCTTCGTTTAGTTTGTCTTCGCGAAGCAGAAAATCACCATAAACAGCATGTCCTTGAGGTTCTTCGGGATGAGCCGCAACTAATTCGCGACATAATTCCATTGCCTGATATTTCAACTCCGGATATTGTGCTGTGATTTCGAAATAGGAGGAAAGCACCTGCATCTTCAACTCCAAAGAACTCTCCGGGTTTGCAAAAGCTTTCTTCAATTCTTGATACGATTTCTCTTTGTCGCCTTGTGAACGGTAGTATTCGGCTAATGAAAAACGAACGTTGGGATTTTCCGGGTCGAGACGTAAAATTTCGTTGTATTCGGCTAGAGCTTTTTCGGGCTGATTAGTTGCTTCGTATATTTCTGCTAAAAATCCACGATACCCAACTTCTTCGGGGAAAGCAGCCATCAAGCGGTTAATCTCAGCAATGGCTTTATCGGTTTTACCCAAACGCATGTAGAGGTTTTTCTTTTGAAGGATTAACTCTTCGTTAATTCCTACTAATGCCTCTAATTTGTTGTAGACTTTTGCAGCCTCATCAAATTTACCCGTTTGGACAAGCGCTGCGCCTAATCCGTACAAATAGTCTTCGTTGTTAGGCTCTTTTTTATGCAGACTTTCCATGAGCGGAACAACTTCGGCGTATTTGTCATTGCGGGCATAAATATCCGCCAGGGCAAGCTTGTACCATTTGTTTTTCTCATCAAACCGCACCGCATTTTTCCCACTTATTTCAGCTAAGTCTTTGTTACCTGTTTGCAAGTAAACTTGACTTAATTCAAAATGAGCCGCAGCAGCACGAGGGTCAATCCGGATGGCCTGTTGGAATTTTGTTTGTGCCTGACTGAAGTTTCCGAGCAGCTTCTCTTTTTCGGCATCAAAAAACAACACTTCAAAATCGAGGCGTTCCTTTTCGGTTAATGCCGAAGCGGTACTTGGATTCTTATCGGCCGAAGCAACCTGTTTGTTTTTACAGGAGGATAAGGATCCAATTATAATGCAGGAAAAAAGTATCAGGTTAATCGGGCGCATGCTTCAGTTTTAGTTCCCGGTTGAGAAAACGGTATAGTCACCAACACTCAAATCGAGTTTTTGGTTCATGATTTCAACCGAATTTCCAATCATCGAGTTAGCTATAACGCTGTTTTGGATGCGAGTATTTTTCTGGATGATGGAATTCTGGATTACCGAATTTTCAATCAGGCTTCCATCAGCAATCGAAACATGTGGACCAACCACCGATCCGATAATCTTAACACCTTTTCCAATGTAGCAAGGCTCAATTACTAATGCATTTTCTTTTACCAAAGATGCATCAATCAATTGTTCGCCTTTTTTCAATTCCAACCAGCGAGAATGTGTGTAAACAGTAGCGTTTTTATTTCCACAGTCGAGCCATTCGATTACTTTGCCAGGGGCGAATTTGAGCCCTTTTTGCTTCATGTTTTCGAGGGCGTTGGTGATTTGATATTCGCCTTTTTCTTTCAGGTCGTTATCAATCAAATACTGCAATTCGGCACGTAAATTCTCGCCATC
>ENA-UOWO01001298-UOWO01001298.1-activated-sludge-metagenome-genome-assembly--contig:-NODE-1298-length-33744-cov-7.041527_pt1 | contig 33744 bp, 30 predicted proteins | sample MGYA00238148_ERZ761564 | MGnify/ENA primary metagenome ERZ761564 (study PRJEB28885, sample SAMN05720194) | activated sludge metagenome | isolation source: Anaerobic digester | place: USA...
GTTTCTCTTGCCATTATGATTTTGATTACTTACCCTTATTTTTCTGAACTGGTTGTCCCCCTTCGCCAAAGGCTACGGCGGGACGAATGATTCTTTTACTATCTTGTTTCTCTTGCCATTATGATTTTGATTACTTACCCTTATTTTTCTGAACTGGTTGCAATAATTGTAATTCTAACTTCATCTTTCTTTAAATTTTTATCAAAACAGGTTCCAAAAATTATTTTTGCGTCAGATGATATTTTTTTTCTAATAGTTTCAGCAATTTTTTTAATTTCGGAAAGATAAACATTGTCTGTACCAGAAGAAACATTAAATAAAATTCCATTGGTTTTTTCCAAAGAAAAATTATTTATGGGCGAATAAATCGCATTATTTATGGCTTTTAAAATTCTGTCTTTCCCTTCTCCACGACCAATTCCAAAATAAGCAGTACCCCCTTTCCTTAAAACTTCTTTAATATCAGCAAAATCAACATTTAAAATTCCTGGGTTAAGAATAACATTACTAATGCTTTCTACTGCTTCTTTTAAAAGCTCATCGCATTTACTAAAAGCCTCTTCCACCGAAGCTTTAGCTGGAACTAATTCAATCAATTTATCGTTTGGAATAACTACAATTGTATCAATAAATTTTTTAATTTCTTCTAAACTATTTTGGGCTATCTTTTTTCTTTTTTTGCCCTCAAAAGAAAATGGCATAGTCACAATTCCAATGGTTAAAATCCCATTCTTCTTTGCTAATTCAGCAACTATTGGCATCGCACCAGAACCAGTTCCACCGCCCAAACCAGAAGTTAGAAAAAGAATATCTGCTTCTTTTAGTAATTCTTCTATTTCTTTAATATTTTCTTTAGCTGCCAAGGTGCCGATTTCTGGTTTCATTCCTGCGCCCAATCCCCTCGTAATCTTTTCTCCAATTCTTAATTTTAAATGCGCGTCTTTCTTTTTTAAATCTTGTGCATCAGTATTAATGCTAATAAGCTCAACATTTTTTATATCGGCCGAGATCAATCTAAAAATCGTATTACATCCCGCCCCTCCTATTCCAATTACTTTTATTTTTGTTGAATTCATTTTTAATCTCCGTAGCTTTTATTATCTTACGGTGCTAAATTTCTAATAAAATTTCCTATCTTTGAAAATATTTTTCCCATTCCAGTTTTCTCTTCGCTATATTCTGATGCTCCTCCATCTTCTTCAAAATCATCTAACACCAATCCACACACTGTAGAAAAAACCGGATCCATTATTTGCTCATTAAATCCTTTAGGATATCCAATACGACAAGGCAAATTAAATTCTTTTTTTGCTAATTCTACCATTCCTGGTAATTTTGCCCCTCCTCCGGTTAAAATTATTCCTCCTGGTAATGATCCTTGCTTTCCAATTTTCTTAATTTCATTACCTATTAAATCGTAAATCTCATTCACCCGCGCATCAATTATTTTTTTCAACTGCTTTTGACTAAAACTTAAATAATTTGACTTATCTTTTTTTACTTTGACAGTGGATTTTGTTTTTTTTGAACTTATATCAATAGTTTCAAAAAAATTATCTTCAATGTCTTGAACTGGATTTTCTTCAACTTCAGAAAATGAAGAAATATCTATCTCTATTTTTTTAGATCCTGATGGCTCTCTAATAGAACAAGCCCCGTATTCTTTTTTAATTTTTTCTGCTATTTCTATTTCTGTTTTAAATCCAATAGCAATATCATTGGTAATATTTGCGGAACCTACTGGGAAAACCGTTAAACTTAAAAGCTTGCCATCCTCATAAACGCTTACGCTTGTAGTTGAAGAGCCAATGTTTATAAGGGCTACACCCAATTCTTTCTGGTCAGCAGTTAAAATAGATCGAGCATCAGCTATGGGCGAAGCAATTACATCTCCAGCGTCAATCTCCATCCCCGATCCATTAATAGATTCAATTAAATTTTCTAGGTCAGAAGAAAAAATTGATAAAAGATAAGCCTCTAACTCAAGACGTGCTCCGTGTAAATTTAAAGGATTTTTTATATCACGCTCTCCATCTAAAATCCATTCTCTTGGAAAAACTTCTAAAATTTCTTTATTAGCAGATTGTAAATTCATAGCTCTCGCATTTTGATAAATTCTTTGAATATCTTCTTCCGCAACTTTTTGGTCTGCCCGTCCTACTAAAATTAATCCACGACTTGGAAATAATTGTAATTTACTTCCATTAACACTAACAAAATAATCTATAATTCCTAATTTTTTTGAACCTTGTGTTTGTTCTATCTTTTCAGTAAGCCCTTGTAATTTTTTTATAACCTCTGAAGGATTTCTTACTCTTCCTTTTTGAACTCCAGAAGATTTGATTTTATCTAAAAAAATAACATCTAAAATTTTCCCGGTTTCAAAATCTTTTTTAACGGCCAAAACTTTGATCACAGCTGTGCCAATGTCTATACCTATAGTAATTTGGGTTTTTGCCATTTTAAATTATTATTTTTTATTTGTTAGAATTAAAATCAAACAAGGATAAATATTCCTCTTGCTTTTGAAACATCTTCTTAGCAGAATTTTCTCCTCGCTCATGATCGTAACCAAGCAGATGGAGTATCCCATGGACCAAAACTCGCGCTAATTCTTTTTTAAACAGTTCTTTTTCTTTTTTTGCATTGCCCCAAACCTCTTTAGGGCAGATTATTATCTCTGGTTCTGAAAAATCTTTAAATTTTACTGGTTCATTTTTCAATTTTCCAAATGAAAGCACATCTGTCTCCTTATTTTTTCCTCTATAAATCTTATTTAATTTTTTTATTTCACTTGCCTCAACTAAAGCAATCGATAAATTTCTTTTTGCGCTAATTTTTTCTTTTAATAAAACTTTTTTTGCAACTTTTATTAAAAACTTCTCATCAATATTTTTATACTCGCTTGCGAGGTTATTAATTGCTAACATTTTGGTACTCCTATTTTACTAAATCTAAAAGAATAACGCAAGTTTACAAAACTGCAAGAAAAATGTCTAATTTTTTTAATAATTTTAACCTTTTTTATCCTTAATTTACAATCTTTTCCGTCTAATTTGACAATCTTCAATGATTATATCAAGAATTTATCAAAAAATTGAGTTTAACATAACAAATTTCAAATAATAAATTTTCAATCAAATTCAAAATTTAAATTTCAAATTTTATATTTAAAAAAATCCACCCTTAAGGGTGGAAATTATTATTTAAGTTCTAAATTTGATTTGATATTGGGTAATTTATTATTTGAAATTAATGTTCGTATATAAATAATACTTGTATTTTTCTAGTTTTTACCTAATAACACAAACTCTCTTAATTTCCCAATAATTCTTTAACTATTTTACCCACTAAATATCCATCTGCGCGTCCTTTTGTTTGTGGAATTACTTCTTTCATCAAAATACCAATATCTTTAGCGCCGTTAGCACCCGTTTTAGCAATCGCCTCTTTAACTATTTTTCTTATCTCTTCATCGGTTAATTCTACAGGTAAATATTTTTTTAAAATTTCCAATTCTTTTTGTTCTCGCTCTAATAAATCTTGACGCCCACCATCCTCAAAACTAAAAATGCTATCTCTCCTTTTTTTAGCTTCAGAAACTAATACTTCGATTATTTCATCGCTATCCAATATCTCTCTTCTGTCTAAATCAGCATCGCTAAGATCTGGCTCAAGCGCACCCACATATAATCGTTTATCTTTTTGTTTATTTATAATAGAAGATAAAACCATTCGCAAAACCGAAACCTTAATTTCATCTTTGGCTTTTTGCGCTTCTATTAAATCTTTTTTAATATCCTCGATAGACATATTTAAAAAGGATAAATCCTGACTATGCCTCTTAGAAGTCCTGAGGTCAAGCTTAAGACTTTCCCATTTTTTTTAATTTTGCAAACTCTTTCTTTTTTCCTTCTCTTACGAGAGCAGCTCGTTGTTGAAGATTGTGGCTTTTAACTCTTTTAGTAAATTTTCTTTTTCTGGCCTCAACCAAAACTCCGCTTTTTTGAACAGCTTTAGTAAAGCGATAAACTAAGGATTGGGAAGTTTCTTTTTGTTGTTTTTGAATTTTCATTTTTACCCTGTTAAATACAATTTAAGCTTTGCTTAAATTGTAAATTTTAAATTTTTATTATTTTTTTATTTTATTCTTACCCTAATATTTTTAAAACTTCTCATAGAGAACATCTCTATTTAAAATTTTATTTAACAGGGTTAATTTTCTTTTAATCTTTGTTTAATTTCTTTAACTATTTCTTCTTGTTTTACTTCTGATTGTTTGCCTGTTTCCATATTTCTCATCATTACCGTTCCTTGTAAGGCCTCTTTTTGGCCTATAATCAGAACATTATCAATGCCTAATTTGCTAGCCAAGCCAAGCTGAGATTTTAAGGAATCTTTACTAAAAGATTCGGCAACTTTTATGTTCGCACGCCTTAACTCTTCCATAATCGCCAAGCTTCTTTTTTTTGCTACTGGGCTTATTTGAGCTAAAAAGACCTGAGAAGGAGAATATCCTTTGAGCTTATAATCCGTAGCTTTCATTAAGGCAATAATCCTTTCTACTCCCCCAGCCATACCACAAGCAAGCACCTTTGTATTACTCCCTAACATCTTTGCTAAATTATCATATCTTCCTCCTCCTGACAAGGAACCATGTACTTTTTGCTCTTCGGCAACAGGTTCTATTTCAAAAACTGTCTTACTATAATAATCTAACCCACGAACCAAATAAGGATCAAGAATATAAGGAATTTTCATTTCTTCTAGATATTCTAAAACCTCTTTTAAGTGTGTATGACATTCTGAACAAAGAAAATCAATACTTTGAGGAGCTTCTGCTAAAAGCTCTCGGCATTTTTCATTTTTACAATCTAAAATTCTTAAAGGGTTTGTTTTTAATCTTTTTTGGCAATCACGGCAAAATTCTGTTTTTTTTGATTTTAAAAATTTATTCAAGGACTTTCTATATTCTGGACGACAAGATTCATCACCAATTGAATTTATTCTAACAATTAAATTTCCTAATTTTAAATCCTGTAAAATTGCGTAATTAATTGAAATTAATTCTGCATCTGCTAAAGCATCTTTTTCTCCTATAATTTCTCCTCCAAATTGATAAAATTGGCGATATCTTCCTGCCTGCGGACGTTCGTGTCTAAAAAATGGACCAAAATACCATAACTTTACTGGCTGTGGTAATGACTGCAATCCGTGTTGAATATATGCTCTCATTATAGGTGCTGTTCCTTCTGGCCTTAAAGTTAAAATATCTTTTCCTCCTTTGGTTTTAAAAGTGTACATTTCTTTTTGAGCAATGTCTGTCTCCTGCCCTACTCCACGATAAAATAATTCTGCAACTTCTAAAATTGGGGTGTCTATTTTTTTAAAATGATAAAATTCAAAAACTTTTTTAGCTGCCTCAAGCACAGCTTCATAATATGGCTCATCCTCTGGCAAAATATCATGCATCCCTTGCGGGGTTTGAAATTTTATTTTACTCATATTATTAATAAGTTGATAGTATATCTTTATCTTTTATTATGGCGTTAAAAATAGAGAAAGTATAAAATGTTTTACCAACAATATTCTTCCTTGGCAACAAACCCCAAACTCTTGAATCAGAAGAATTGTCCCTATTGTCTCCCATTACAAAATATTGCCCCTCTCCTAAGGTAGTTAAAGGGTAATCGGTCATTCTTTTCCAATTCTCGTAAGTATCAGCGGATAAATAAGCACTTTCGTCTAATTTAGCAGTTGATCCATCTTTAGTAATAAAAACCCCTTTATTTCTAATTTCAATAGTTTCGCCTGGCAAACCTATGATTCTTTTTATATATTTAATGCTTGTATTTTTAGGATATTTAAATACAACCACATCTCCTCGCTTAGGATCATTAAATCTATAAGAAACCTCGTCTATAATAAGGTAGTCAGCGGAATGATAATTTGGCTCCATTGATTGGCCATTAACAATAAATGGCTGAAAAACAAAAAATCTAATAGGTATAACTATTAACGCTGCCAAAACTGCTAATTTTACGATATCCCAAAGATTGTTAAATATTGTTTTAGGTTCCATTAGCTAATAATATACATTAAAAAAGGGCTTCTGACAAGCCGCTAAGAATAACAAAATTTTGCCAAAATCAATTAAAAAAAGTATAATCAAGATATGATTTTAATAATAGGCCTGGGCAATCCAGGAGAACAATACAAAAATACTCGTCATAATATTGGATTTATGGTTTTGGATGAATTAAATGAACTGGTTGGATTTCCATGTTTTGAGCTTTCAAAAAAATACAATGCAATGATTTCACAAGGAATTTTTGCTGAAAACGAAGTTATACTCTTAAAACCCCAAACCTTTATGAATGAATCTGGAAAAGCTGTAAAAGCTGCGGTTCATTACTTTAAGATAAAACCAGAGGATATATATGTAGTTCAAGATGAGGCCGATGTAGATTTGGGAAAAATAAAAATTAGCCAAGAAGCAAATTCGGCTGGACATAAAGGCATCCAATCAATCATTGACGAATTAAAAAACAAAAAATTTACTCGCTTTCGTGTGGGTATTAATTCTAAAGATCCTCTTTATGAAGCAGCGGTAAAAAAAGAAGGGCTTGAAAGCGTGGTATTAAAAAATTTTACTAATGAAGAAATTCCAGTGATTAAAGAATCTATCCAAGCAACAATTGAACTTATAATTTCCTATTTAACAAAAAACAAGTAATGGATTTTGAAGTAAAAAAAATATCAATTGATGATGAGTTTTTTCCTATTTCTCTAAAAACAATTAAAAACCCGCCAAAAGAATTATATTATTGCGGAAAACTTTTTAAAAAAGAAGATTGTTTGGCTGTAGTTGGAGCAAGGATTTGTTCAAAATATGGACAAGAATGCTGTTTAGAAATTTGTTCTGCTTTAAGCCACGCAAACCTTACGATTGTTTCTGGATTAGCAGAAGGAATTGATACCTACGCTCACTTAGCAGCGGTAAAAAATAAAAAAAGGACTATTGCGGTTTTGGGCACTGCCATAAACCAAAAAAGTTTTTATCCCAAGAAAAACCTTTCTTTAGCTTACGAAATTTTAGCAAACGATGGCTTAATTATTTCCGAATATGAAGCAGGGGTTAAAACGCAACCCTATGCCTTTGCTCAAAGAAATAGATTAATTGCTGGCCTATCCCTTGGAACCTTAGTCATAGAAGCGCGAGAAAAATCAGGATCTTTAATTACTGCTCAAAACACGCTTGAACAAGGTAAAAAAATATTTGCCCTGCCAGGCAATATTCACTCTCCCCTTTCTAAAGGCACGCATAATTTAATTAAAAATGGCGCCAAGTTAACAGAAACAGCGGAAGATATTTTAAAAGAGCTACAAATTAACTATTTGCCAAATATTATTAAAAATGATAAACCTACCCTAGGTTGCGACACAGAAGAAATAAAAATTATAGAAATTTTATCTGAAAAATCATTGGACATAGAAAATCTAATCAAGGCCACTGGCTTGCCAGCCCAGAAAATAATGAGCGCGCTTGCTACTTTGGAAATAAAAAATAAAATTATTGATTTGGGTGATAATACTTTTTCCCTAAATAGAAATTAGAAAGTAAATATTTATACTCGCCTCAAATTTATGGATTTAATCATTGTAGAAAGTCCTACTAAGGCAAAAACTTTAAAAAACTTTTTGGGTGCCAATTACACGGTGCTATCTTCGTATGGACATATTCGAGATCTACCGAAAAGCGAATTGGGAATTGATGTTGAAAATGATTTTAAAATTAAATATGTTATCCCCACTAAGGCCAGAAAAAATGTTACTTTACTTAAAAAAGAATTGGCCAAAAACGATTATATTTATTTGGCCACTGATCCTGACCGTGAAGGTGAAGCCATTTCTTGGCATTTAATGGAAGCACTTGATTTAAAAAAGAAAAATAATTTTAAAAGAATTACTTTTCATGAAATCACTAAATCCGCGATTAACGAAGCATTAGAACATCCCATGGAATTAAATTTGGATTTAATAAATGCCCAGCAAGCTCGACGCGCACTAGATAGAATTGTGGGCTATAAACTTTCTCCATTTTTATGGAAAAAAATAGCTAAACGCTTATCAGCTGGACGGGTTCAATCTGTAGCTGTTCGCTTAATTGTGCAAAGAGAAAATGAAATTAAAGCTTTTAAACCAGAAGAATACTGGTCTATCGCTGCTATCTTAAAAAAACAAAAGGAAACAGCTGAATTTGAAGCTTTTTTAAGTAAAATAAAAAATAAACCTATCCCAAAACTTGGGATTAAAACTAAAAAAGAAAGCGAAGATATTTTAAAAGAGCTAAAAGGCGCGGATTATAAAATTATAAAAATTGAGAAAAAAGAAACCGCTAGAAATCCCCTCCCTCCTTTTACTACTTCTACTTTGCAACAAGAAGCATCTAAAAAATTGAAATTTCCGGCAAAAATAACTATGCGCGTAGCGCAAGATTTATACGAAAAAGGTTTTATCACTTATCATCGTACCGATTCTCTTAATTTGAGTAGCCAATCCTTGGCAATGGCTAAAAGTTTTATTATTCAAGGATTTGGAAATAATTATTATCCTAGCACAACCAGAAAATTTAAAGCTAAAGGACGAACCCAAGAAGCCCACGAAGCTGTTCGTCCTACCAATGTAGAAAATACTCCGGAAAAATTAAAATTAGAGCCAAGGCAAGCTAAACTTTATAAATTAATTTGGTCTCGATTTGTTGCTAGTCAAATGAAGGCTGCAATTTTTGATTCGCTCCGTGTGGAAATTCAAGCTGGTAGCAATTATGTTTTTCAGGCTAATGGATCTACTTTAAAATTTGACGGATTTCTAAAAATTTATCCTTTAAAATACGAAGAAAAAGAATTACCAAATTTAAACGAAAAAGAAATTTTGGATTTAATAAAACTAAAACCCGAACAACACTTTACCCAACCCCCTGCTAGATATACCGAAGCAGCACTAATCAAAGAGTTAGAAGCTAATGAAATTGGCCGTCCATCTACTTATGCACCAATTATTTCTACTATCCAAGATAGAAATTATGTTCAAAAAAACGAGGATAAAAGATTTGCGCCAACAGAAATTGGAATTATGGTAGACGAATTGTTGGTTAATCATTTTCCCGAAATAGTAGATATAAAATTTACAGCTAAAATGGAAAAAGAGTTAGATAAAATAGCGCAAGGAGAAGAACCATGGACCCAAGTTTTAGAAAAATTTTATAAACCGTTTTCAAAAAACTTAGAAACTAAATACACTGAAGTAGAAAAGAAAAAAGTAGAAGCAGAATTAACAGACAAAAATTGCCCAAAATGTGGTAAACCCTTGGCTATTAAATTTGGCCGATTTGGTAAATTTTTAGCTTGCACAGGATTTCCGGACTGCCGACATACTGAACCCTTAGAAAGTAAAATTATTAAAACTGGCATTGTTTGCCCAAAATGCGAACAAGGTGAAATAATTGGCAAAAAAACCAAAAAGGGTAAATTATTTTATGGTTGCTCTAAGTGGCCAGATTGCGATTTTGCTTTATGGGACAAGCCCACTGGAGAAAAATGTAAAAGCTGTGGTTCATTAATAGTTGAAAAAAATAAAAAAACAAAGTGCTCCAATAAAAATTGTGGCAAGGACTAATCCGCCTTCGCCACAATACCATACGGTATGTGGCTACGGCGAGGCAAAGCAAAACAAAAACAAGGGAAAGATTCCCTTGTTTTTGTTTTTGGACCGGTAATCCCGAATGCTTTTACTTGTGCAAAACTTTCTTAATCCAATTCTTTAAATCATTTTCGGTATCAAATTCTGCCACAATCTGAATTTTCCCTTTCTTGTAATCAAGCTTTGCTTTCTCATAGTGAAGAACTTCTTTAATTCTTTTTTCAAGAAAATCTTTATTAGGAATTGCGTAACTTCCCACATCACCCAAAGAACGGCTAGATTTTTTAGAAACACTCATCCCTTTAGACGCTTTTTCTGTTTCTCTCACAGAATAATTATTTTCTAAAATTTCCTGAAAAATTTGTTTTTGAATACTTTCTTCTTTTACTGCCAAAAGAGCTTTGGCATGGCCTTCGGTGATTTTTTCTTTTTTCAAGGCCTCCACTATTTCTCTTGGTAAAGTTAAAATTCTTAAACTATTAGCCACCGCTTCTCTAGAAACACCGGCTACTTGCGCAATTTCTTTTTCTAAAAGATTAAACTCCACTCTTAATTGATCGTAAGCCTCGGCTTTATCAATTGGATTAAGATTTCGCCTTTGCACATTTTCTATCAAAGCAATTTCTAATTTTTCACGATTGCTAGGACTTTTAATAATGACTGGGATTTGCTTTAATCCAGCTCTTTGACTGGCACGCCATCTTCTCTCCCCTGCGATAATCTGATATTCAACTGAAATTCCAGTTGAGGTTTTCTTTTCTAATTTATGAACAATAATTGGCTGTAAAACTCCATATCTTTTAATTGAATCGGCTAATGCGTTTAAACCCTCTTCATCAAATTCTTTTCTGGGTTGATAAGGATTTGGTTTTATTTTATTTATTTCAATCCAAAAAATAAAATCTTTCTGAGTTGATTGTGTTTGTGTTTGAGTATTTGTTTGTTTTTTGGGAATCAGAGATTCCAATCCTTTTCCGACCATTTCTGTTTTATTAAATTAATTAATTATTTAAATTAAATTTGGGTAACCTTTAATTTTATTATCTCTCAAGGCCTCTTTGTTGGCTTTATTAACAATCTCTCTAGCTAATTCACGAAAAGCATGCACTGCGCTTGAATTAGGAGAATGTCTTAAAATCGTGCGACCAAAAACTGGCGATTCGGATAAAGAAACCGTGCGAGGAATAATAGTGTCAAAAACATAACCTGGAAAAGTTCTCCTTAGATCTCTAGCAATTTTTTGGGACAATCTATTTTTACGAGTATACATGGTTATTAATGCGCCCAAAATTTTAATATTTCTTTCTAAGTTTTCGTTAATCATTTTTACATTATAAACAAGCTGGCCCAATCCTTCCATAGCTAAATATTCTGCCTGAACAGGAATAATTACTTCATCGCAAGCAACCAAAGCATTTAAAGTTAAAATTCCCAAGCTGGGAGGACAATCAATAATCACAAAATCATAATCATCTTTAACCATATCAATTACTTCTTTTAATTTGAATTCCCTATTTTCCATACTTACTAATTCAATATTGGCTCCAGATAAATTATGTGAAGTTGGCATTATGTCAAAAGATAAAAACGGAGTTCTTCTGATGATCTCCCTTGGTGAAATAGTCCCCATAATGGCCTCATATAAAGAATCGTTTAAATCGCGTGGCTTAATGCCAAGAGAAAAAGTGGCATTAGCCTGCGGATCAGTATCAACTAAGAGAACTTTTTTGCCAAACGCAGTTAAAAAAACCGGCAGATTAACAGCCACGGCTGTTTTGCCTACCCCACCCTTCTGATTTGCGATTGCAATTACTCTAGTCATTAAGATAATTTTATCACAAGTAGATTAATTGTAAAGACAAAAAAGTAAAAACACTTTAAATTTACAAACAGGTCTTTTTATGCCCCGAAGTAGAGTTCTGGCTTCGCCAAAACACACTACGGGGCTACCTTGAAGTGTGTTTTTAAAAACCGTAAGGGTACGGTTTAAAAAACTCTACTTCATGGTGCCGAAGGGGAGACTTGAACTCCCACATCTTGCGACATAGCGTTCTGAACGCTACGCGTCTGCCAATTCCGCCACTTCGGCCTGAGCTTTGTGATATATATATTTAAAAAGGGGCACGAGCCCATTTTCTTTGGATAACTGTGCCGAGGGAGAGACTTGAACTCTCACGGGATTACTCCCATAGCATTTTGAGTGCTACGCGTCTGCCAATTCCGCCACCCCGGCCTTATCTCGCCGTAGCTTTACACGAAAGCGAGCTTTATAAATCTTCTTTAATAATATAACCTGTTTAACATAAAAAAATAAATTTGTAAATTTGGCCAAAGAGAACTATTTTCCAATCAATTTATATGCCTCTTCTTCAAAAACAGGCCTTTGCTTTTTAAAAATTATGCCAACAGGTATTTTTGTAGCATCGGCGTAATCCCACTCATTAATTAATTCTAAGGCTTTAATTTCTGACTCGTTTTTATTATTTTCAATTTCATAAATGCGTTCATTATAAAATTGAATATTGTTAAAAAATGAAACGCAAGGTTGTAAAACTTCTATAAAAGCAAAACCATCGTGTTTATCAGCTGATAAAATTAAATTTTTTAAATGCTCTATTTTTGCAGAATATCCTCGAGCGATAAAGCCAGCATCCGAAGCCAACATTAATTTTAAAGGGTTGATAGGTTCCTCAATTGCTCCAAAAGGAGTAGAAACACTTTTCAATCCTTTTGGCGAAACCGCTGTAAATTGACCAGTAGTTAAAGCAAATAAACGATTGTTGTGCAAAATAACTTTAATATTAGAATTTCTTTTGGCTGCGTGAACTAAATGAGAAACACCTTCGTCCAAACCTGCACCATCCCCAATAAACACAAAAACTTTTAATCCTTTTTTGGCTAATTTTATTCCCTCGGCAGTAGCTACTGATCGACCATGCAAACCAATAATACTATTCAAATTAAGATAATCCGCAATTTTTGAATTACATCCAATATCTCCAACTACTACTATTTGTTCTTTTTTTGTCCCGTTTTTTATAATTTCATCAATGGCTTGCTTGAAAGCATTTAAAATTCCAAAATTACCACATCCCGGACACCAAGTGTTTGGTGATTGAGTGTTTAAATTATTGTTTTGTGTTTTCATATTTCTTTTTTTAATTTGGCTTGTAATTCCTCGGTTGAAAATAATTGAGCATCATACCTTAAAATACTTTTATCAATTTTAAAACCATTTGCTCTTAATAATTGCGTCATTTGTCCGGTAGCATTTGTTTCTACACAAATTATTTTTTTAGCTCCACTAAAAGCTTTTGTGATTTGTTTTTTAGGAAATGGAGAAAGCATAATTGGTTGCACCATTTTTATTCCTAATCTTTCGGCTACTTCTTTTGCAGCTAAAACAGTTGACCCCCAAGCCACTAAAATAGTTTTTGAATTTTTATTGCCAAAAATTTTAATCACATCTAAAGTGTCGGCTTCTTTTTTCATTAATTCAAATTTGGCTAATCGCTTATCTTGCATTGCCTTAATAACCTGCTTATCTACCTCTTCACTAATACCAAATTGGTTATGTTCATAACTATTAACTTTAACAACTGCCTCTGAATTTCCCGGATAGGCCAAAGGAGATAAACCATTTTTTGTAATCTCATATCTTTTATACTCCCCCTTTCCTAGCCAAACTAATTCTTTTTCTTTTTTAATTTTTTTAAAAATGTTTTTAGAAACAGAAAAAGTTCCCTCTGAAACATCTTTGTCTGTAAGTAAAATAGCCGGAGTTTGATATTTCCAAGCTAAATTTAATAATTTACCAGACCAATAAAAAGATTCTTCTCCATTGGCTGGAGCAACTACAAATTTTTCAAAATCACCATGCCCAGGATTAAGTGTAAATAATAAATCACTTTGAGCTCCATAAGTGGGTACACCAGTAGCTGGGCCCATTCTCTGACTATTGATTGCCATAAAAGGAACCTCGGCTTGAGCAGATAAACTAATTGTTTCCGTCATTAAAGCAAATCCACCACCAGAAGTGCCAACCGCAGAACGCTTGCCTGCATAAGCTGCACCAATGGCTTCGCTCGCAACTGCAATTTCATTTTCAGATTGTATTGCAATTATCCCAGTTTCTTTTTGTTTAGATGCAAAATAATGCAAAATGCTTGAAGCAGGGGTCATAGGATAAGCAAAATAAATATCTAAACCACCTGCTTTTAATCCCAAAGCAGTTGCCTCGTTGCCAGTCATTAGCTCTGATTCAGAATGTTTAATTTTTTCTATTTTTATAACTGTTTCAACTATGGAATAAGATTTCTTAGCCACACTTAAATTTTTTTCCACTTCTTTAGGTAAATCCTCTCTCAAAATTGTTTCCAAAATATTCCAGCTAATTCCGATTCCTTTGGCTAATCCTGCAATTAAAGCAATATTTGCCATTACGGGTAAACCATTTAATTCTTTTACAATTTTATCAGCCGAAATTCCTATTCCTTTTTCTTCTATCTTATCGCTATTAAAAAACAAAAATCCGTCCTTTTTTAATTTGGATTTATGTTTTTCAATTGCCTGTTTATCCATAGCTAAAAGAAAATCTATTTTTTCTTTTTTATTTGCCAGACCCCCTTCCGTAGCTGTAATTTGTGAAAAATTATGTCCACCCCTAATTAAGGACTGATAATCCTCATAAATATAAATTTGATAGCCCAATTTATTAAAGAGTTTCGCGATAATTAAACCGGCCTTTCGACTACCTTGCCCAGCTGCCCCACCGATAATAATAGAATACTCTTTTGGTATTTTTTGTTTTTTCATTTATCTTTTTTGTATTAATTCTAATTTTTACTATTTAAGTATACTATAATCCCCTCCTAAAATAAAGAATGTTTGAGAGTAATACCCCCCAAACATTCTTAATTTTATAATATTAAATTAATCTTTCTTTTCTTTGATTTCTTCAAATTTATTATAAAAATTAGTATTGTTTGCAATATTTTTAAAAACCGCGGAATGTGAACCGATAATACAATCATTTCCTATCATTACACCAGGCATAAGAGAACAATGAATTCCGGTTCTGGAATTTTCTCCCATTAGAACTCCTAAAGATTTTAACCCCGTTTTAACCTTATCTTCTTTTACGATTGTGGAAATTTCGCCACGATCTATTCTTGCGTTGGCTGTAATTGTTCCCGCTCCAACTCGGCATCCTTTAGAAAAAACTGAATCCCCAATATACCCAGAATGGACATGAACATCTTGTTCAAAAATTGAACGGGTAATTTCCATATTTGCCCCAATCATAGCGCTTGACCCTAAATTAACATAATCTCTCACAACTGCATTATTTCCAATAATAGAATTATCCCCAATATAGCAAGGTCCCTTGATAACCGCGTTCTCAAATATTTTAACATTCTCGCCTATAAAAACCTTACCTACAATTTTTACGCTTTTATCAATTTGTGCGGTTTTAGATTTTTTATTTTCTAAATAATTATCGAAAATATATTTTGTAATCTCAAAAATATGCCAAGGATACTTTAATGGTAAAGTTTCATCTTTTGTTTCAATCCATCGACAATCATTATTCTTCACATAAGCATCTATTGAATCTTCAAAAGCATACATATGCTCTTGAACTTTTTCGTAATAATCAAAAAAGTCTTTGGGTAAATAATAAATTCCCACTACTTTAATCTTAGAGGGTTCTTTTCCTTTTTCCGGCTTTTCGACTACACCTATTATTTTATCCTCCTTGTGAGAAATTATCCCGTACAATTGAGGGTTGTCTGTTTCAGATCCTAAGAGAATTAATTTTGAACTAACTGATTTTTGTTTATTTAAGATCAAATGAATATATTTTTGAGCATCAATTCTTTCTGCATTAAGTACAAAAAATTGATCTTGCAAATAATTTTTAGCATAAAACAATGCATTCCCCATTCCTTTTGGTTCTGGCTGAATTACATATTTTAAATTCACTCCCTTAAAAGTAAAACTTTTAAGTTCTTCTTCGGCTTGCCTATTTTGCCCCTGAACAATGATAATATCTTTTATTCCTGATTTTATAACGCCTTCGATTGTATAATAAATTAAAGGTTTGCCCATTATCTTAAAAAGGGTTTTGTGTTTTGAGTTTAACGGCCAGAAACGAGAAGATTCGCCAGCCGCAAGGATAACGGCTTGATTCATAAAATTATAATTTTATTTATAATAAAGGACTTATTATTTTGATAATTTTTTCTGGATCATGTTTTATTTCTCCAGAATCTAATAGAACATCTGCTCCAATAAATTTCTCGTTTGGCTCTACGTCTGCTCTTACAACATCTATTAATTCTGAATTTCCCTTTTTATATTCCGCTATTTTTTCTATCTCAATCTCTTTATTATTATAGATAACGTAATCCAACGCTCCAGCATATTTTTCTATTTCTTTTACAAAGTCGGAAACAAAAAAGCCATTTGTTTCTCCCAGTTTATTCATTGCATTACAAATTAAAACTTTTTTGGCCTTAGATTCTATGATGGCTTCTTTAATTCCCCTTGGTAAAAAACAAGCAATTAAACTGGAATATAAATCGCCTGGTCCAAAGATTATGAAATTAGCTTCTTTAATTGCTTTAATAGATGGATCATATCCTTTGACTTCTGGTTCTAAATAAACTTTTTTTATTTTCAAATTTGGATCGTGTTTTTGCGGAACATCAATTTCATCTTCTCCATAAATAATTTGTCCATTTTCTAATTCAGCCACTAATTGGGCTTTTTCAATTGTAGCAGGTAGGGCCTGATGATCTTTTATTTCCATAAACTCGTGCACTATTTTTAAAACTTGTGCATAATCTCTAATAGTATATTCTAATCCAGCAATAAATGCGTTGGCAAAATTATGACCCTTGTGCCCTCCATCAAATTGCTCTTGTCCAAACCTAAATTGCCAAAGCTGTTTTTTCCATTCTGGCGCATCTGAAAGAGCTAAAATGTGACGACGAATATCTCCGGGAGGCAAAACCCCAAAATCATTTCTTAATTGACCGGTGGATCCCCCATTATCAATCATCGAAGTTATACTACTAATTGTTACTGGATATTTTTTTAACTGGGCGATAATCAATTTTGGAACCACATTTCCTCCACCAAAACAAACCACTTTTTTATTCATATTTTTATTACTAAAAATTTTATAATCTAAAAATTATTCTACGGTTACACTTTTGGCTAAATTTCTGGGTTTATCAACATCCCTACCCAAAGCATCGGCAAAATAATATGCAAACAAATGCAACACAGCTGTAGCTAAAATTGGCGTTAACATTTCTAAAGTTTTTGGAATATAAATAACATCGTCTACTATGCTTTTAATTTCTTCATTGCCTTTGGTAGCAATCGCAATCACCAATCCTTTACGGGCTTTAATTTCTTCAACATTATTAATCATTTTTTCATAAACCGAATCTGTAGGACAAATTGCCAGAGTTGGACAAGTTTCATTAATTAAAGCGATTGATCCATGTTTTAATTCACCCCCAGCAATACCTTCCGCATGAATATAAGAGCATTCTTTTAATTTTAACGCTCCCTCCATAGCAATTGGAAAATTATATTTTCTGCCCATAAACCAAAAATTATAATATTCTTTGTATTTTTCCGCAATTTTTTTTATTTTTTCTTTTTCGCTAAAAATTTCTTCTATTAATCCTGGGATACGAATTAATTCAGAGATTATTCTTTTACCAGTGATTAAAGACATATTTCGCTGACGTCCCAAATAAACAGTAATTAAAACAAGGGTAGCTAATTGTCCTATAAAGGCCTTAGTGGAAGCAACCGCTATCTCTGGACCAGAACGAGTATAAACTCCGGCATCTGTTTCTCTGGCTTGAGTTGAACCAACTACATTGGTAATGCCCAAAGTTAAAACTCCTTTTTCTTTCATCTCTCTTAATGAAGCCAAAGTATCAGCTGTTTCTCCAGATTGAGAAATAAAAATAGAGGCCAAGTTTTTATCAATCACTGGTTTTCTGTATCTAAACTCAGATCCAATATCAACGTCTGTAATAATCCCAGCATATTCTTCCAACATATATTCTCCTGTTCTACAAGCATAACTGGCAGTACCACATCCTATTAAAATTAATTTATCTATTTCTCTTAATTTATCACTAATAGAATCAAAACCTCCCAGCTTAACAATTCCCTCCTCTTCTATAATCCTGCCACGAATAGCATCTTTAATGACGCTTGGCTCTTCCATAATTTCTTTAAGCATAAAATGTTTGTATCCTCCCTTCTCCGCCTGCTCAATATCCCAATCAATGGTTTCTATTTCTTTTTGTGATTCTTGATTGTCTTTAATTATTAAAAATCCATCTCTTTTTAGAACCGCTATTTCGCGATCGTCTAAATTAACTATTTGTCTGGTTTTGGTTAATATAGAAGAAGCATCTGAAGAAACAAAAAATTCTCCATCTCCAATACCAATAATTAAAGGCGAAGATAACCGGCTCACAACTAATTTTTCTGGCTCTCTCAAAGACATCGCCACTATTCCATAAGTACCTCTAACTTTTTTTAAGGCCTTTTTAACTGCTATTTCTAAATTATTTCCTTTGTAATATTTTTCAATTAAATGCGCGAGCACCTCTGTATCTGTTTTGGAAGTAAAAACATGGCCTTCTTCAATAAGTTTATTTTTTAGTTCTTTATAGTTTTCAATAATACCATTGTGAACAACAAAAATTTCTTTTTTGCAATCACAATGAGGATGAGCATTTTCTTCGGTTACAAGTCCAGTTGTGGCCCAACGCGAATGGCCCATTCCAATGTTTCCATTAAAATTTTGTTCTAAAAACTCATTTTCTGTAGCATCAATCCTGCCTATTCTTTTAAAAATATTTACTTCTTTATTGTCTTTTATAAAACAAAATCCGTAGCTATCATAACCACGATATTCAAGCCGCTTCAAGCCGGATAATAAGATGTCGGAAGCATTATTTGGCCCAATATAACCTACAATTCCACACATAATTGCTTTATTTTATTAGCTTTTCTCTTGTGGGCATTATAGAACAAAAACAAGGCAGAATCAAGTTTAAATAAAAAAAGGCGAAATGGTTAGTTTCGTCGTTTTACGGAAGAGGATCTGGAGTCCAATTCTTTGCCCGGATAAGCTCCAGGTTTGCTCGAACGCCTGGTATCTCAAGGATCACTACATGGCCCATTCCCCATTCTTTTTCTTCTTCTAATGTTTTGGGTCCATAAAGGGTTAAAGCTCCTCGGACCGATAAATTAGCTAAAACAATGGGCTGACCCCTGAATGCTCGACAAAGATCTCGATAAACCCTGGGGGCATGGTCCATACTGCTTACTGCGATAATCTTGTATGGATTGCCTTTTAGAATTTCCTTTAAGGCCAAGGATTCCTCCCAAGTATTTTTGGGTCTCACTGGAAGATCGACAATTTGAATATTCAAAGTGGCGATAATATCATCTACGCTTATCTTCTTTAAGATATCAAAGCAGGTAAATTCGCCAAATTGATCGCAGTGATCTTCCCAATACTTGATCATCATGGGCCCGCTACCATCTGTAGCGTGGAAAATCATTAATTCTCCATTCGATTCTATAGCAGCTGCGACTGCCATGGGAACTCTGCCTGGCTTATCTGGGGGCTCTCCCCAAATAACTCTCTCCCAGTTAGGTTCATTTGGATTATATCCATGAAGCAATACTTTTGTTTTCATCTGAACCTCCAGCTTTGCTGGCTATATATTTTATAGAATAAAACTAAATATTTGTCAAACAAAAATTCCACCCTATCTGGTGGAATTAAAAAAATAAATTTATATTAAAATATTGATGATTTTGTTAGGAATAAAAATTACTTGCTTAATTTTTTTATCATTTAGCCATGATTTAATTTTTTCATTTTGACTAACAATAGAAAGGGCTTCTTCTTGGCTTATGTCCAATCCTACTTCTATTTTATCTCTCACTTTTCCATTAATTTGGACAACCAATGTCGTATTACTTTTAAGAATCATTTTTTTATTTACTGTTGGCCAGCTTTCTAAAACAAGATTGTTTTCATTACCAATTAAATTCCATAATTCTTCGCAAAAATGCGGAGCAAAAGGAGAAAATATTTTTAGCATTTTTTCAATCTCTGATTTCCCCCAACCTTCTTTTCTTTCAGAAATAAAATTAATATATTCCATAAAAAAAGCCACGCAAGTATTAAATTTCATTTTCTCTAAATCCTCGCTTACTTTTTTTATCAATTTTTCGGTTTCGGAAATAACTTCCTGACTGCTTTGTGGATTATTATAACAATCTAAAATTAAATCCCAAGTTTTATTTAAAAATCTAAAAACACCCTTTACTCCTTGCTGATTCCAAGCAATGGCTTGATCAAAAGGGCCCATAAACATTTCGTAAACTCTTAAAGTGTCGGCTCCAAATTCATTAATAATTTCATCTGGAGAAACTACATTCCCACGCGACTTAGACATTTTTTGACCATCTTGCGCTAAGATTAAGCCCACGTTTCTTAATTTTTGAAATGGTTCACTGGTTGAAATTATTTTTTGATCAAATAAAAACTTATGCCAAAATCGAGAATATAATAAATGTAAAACTGCATGTTCTGCTCCGCCAACATACAAATCAACTGGCATCCATTTTTTTTCTTTTACTTTGTCTGTTAAATAATCGTTATTTTGCGGATCAAGATATCTTAAGTAATACCAACAACTTCCAGCCCATTGTGGCATTGTATTTGTTTCACGTTTAGCTTTACCACCACAAATAGGACATTCTACATTAACCCAATCTTTAATAGTAGATAATGGTGACTCCCCTGTGCCAGTGGGCTCATATTTTTCTAATTTGGGTAATTCTAGGGGCAGGTCTTTTTCTTTAAGAGGCACTATTCCGCATTTAGCGCAATGAATAATAGGAATTGGCTCTCCCCAATATCTCTGACGGCTAAAAACCCAGTCACGCAATTTATAATTTATTTTTTCTATGGCTTTATTTTCTTTTCTTAATGCTTCTCCAATCTTTTTTCTCGCCTCTTCGGAAGTTAATCCGTTAAAATCTGTTGAATTAAAAACTACTCCATCTTCAACAAATGCCTTCTCTTCTTTTAGACCATTTTTAATTGGCTTAATTACATAAACAATTGGCAAACTATATTTTTTAGCAAAATCAAAATCGCGTTGATCATGCGCTGGCACAGCCATTACAGACCCTGTACCATAATGACCTAAAACATAATCTGCCACAAAAATCTTTACAGTTTGCTGATTAATGGGATTAATTGCTAAAATCCCCCTCGCCTCTACTCCGTTTTTATCTTTAATCTCGCTAATTCTTTCCCGATCACTTTTATTTTTTGATTTAATTATATAATCCTCTACTTCTTTATAATTTTGAATTTTATCTTTTAATTTTTCTAAAAGAGGATGCTCTGGTGCTAAAACTAAATAAGTACATCCAAAAAGCGTATCTATTCGCGTAGTAAAAACAGATATTTGCTCAGATTCATCTTTTAAAGGAAAAACAACTTCCCATCCTTCGCTTCGGCCAATCCAATTTTTTTGCATTTCTTTTATTTTTTCTGGCCAATCCAATGAATCTAAATCTGCTAATAATTTATCAGCATAATCCGTAATTTTTAAAACCCATTGCTCAATTTCTTTTTTGGTGGTCTCTGTTCCACATCTTTCACATTTCCCTTCAACCACCTCTTCGTTTGCTAATCCTGTTTTACAAGATGGGCACCAATTAATAGGCAATAATTTTTTATAAGCCAAGCCATTTTCGTAAAGCTTTATAAAAATCCATTGTGTCCATTTATAATAATTTGGATCCGTGGTATTAATTTCTTTATCCCAATCATAACTTAAACCAGAAATTTTCATCTGATCTTTGATATTTTTAATATTTTTCTCGGTGGTGATAGAAGGATGAATTCCGGTTTTAATAGCATAATTTTCTGCTGGTAAACCAAAAGCATCCCATCCCATAGGATGGAGAACATTAAACCCTTGCATTCTTTTAAGACGCGCTAAAATATCTGTGGCCACATAACCCTTGAAATGACCAACGTGTAGCCCAAGCCCAGAGGGATAAGGAAACATATCCAAACAATAAAACTTGGGGCATTTTTCTTGCTCGCTAGTTTTATAGATTTTATTTTTTTCCCAATAATCCTGCCACTTTTTTTCTATTTTTTGTGGCTCATAAATTGTTTTCATAAAAAGTTTAGAGAATTATCATCGCCAAAACTCCCAAAAAAATAGAGATAGCCACGCTTGTCCAATAATAAGTATCTATATTAAAAAATTTCATTAAAATCGATCTTTCTACTATGGTTTTACCAAATAAAACAATCCCAAAAAAGCCAGAACCAACCAAAATTCCGAATAATATTTTCCTAATTAATATAATAAATATATTATCTAATAACATATTTAAAGATTAACATAATAAGTACGATTTTAAAAGCCCACCCCAGCTAAACGATTTTTATAAATTTTATGATAAAACTAATCTAGAAAAAATAATTTCTGGGCATTAATATCTGTTATTTCTATTATTTTTTCTAGGGAAACATTTTTTATCTTCGCAATTTCTTCCCCAATTATCGGCAAAGACAAAGGACTATTTCTTTTTTCAAATTTAGGTGGAGATAAAAATGGACAATCTGTTTCTAATAAAATATTTTCTAAGGGACATTTTTCAATAATATCTTTTAGGTTCATTTTAAAAATAATTCCATTAATTCCTAAATAATAGCCCAATTTTAAAAGTTGTTTGGCTTGCTCCCAATTACCCGTGAAACAATGAATAACTCCCCTATTTTTTCTAGTTTGTAGAATATTGATTAATTCTTCAAATGCCACCCGACAATGAATAATTATTGGTAAATTAAATTCGTCTGATAGTTCTAATTGCTTAATAAAAATTTCTGTCTGTTTTTTAATCTCTATTTTTTTATCTTCTTCTGTTTTAGGCAAGCTCCAAAAATCCAAACCCGCTTCTCCAATTGCCACTACCTTTTTGTTAATTAATTTTTTATAATCTTCGTAGTTAAATCCATCTGCAATATCACCTGGATGTAACCCTACGCTGGCGTAAATATTTTTGTATTTATTAGCGAGATCTATAGCTTTAATCGAGGTTTCGTAATTTGTACCAGGATTAATTATTTTTATATTAGATTCTTGACATTTTTTAATTAAAAAATCCCTGTCTTTATCAAAATCAGGAAAATCAAGATGAGCATGAGTATCAATCATTTTAAATTCTTGGGAACAAAGCGTCTCCCTTTTTAAGATTATAGATTCCGTTTTTTTCGTTTAAAACTTCAAGCATTTTTTGGCTAGTATAAGGTAAAAATGGATAAATAAAATCGGCAATATTTTTTAAACAATAAAGTAAATTAGAAAATATTTCTCTTTGTTTTGACTTATCTTCAATTGCCCATGGTTTTTCTTGTTCAATATATTTATCACAAGAAGATATTAACCCCCACACCTCCGAAAGCGTTTCGTTAAGGTTGATAAAATTATCGTTGTATTTTAATTTTAAATTTTCTACTTCTTTTTTTGTGAAATCGTTTGGTTCTATTTTAAAATTGTTTTCTAATCCAGCTTTTTCTACCATGGCTATAATTCTAGAAAATAAATTACCCAAACCGCTAGCTAAATCAGAATTATATCTTTTCTCTAATTTTTCAAAAGTAAAATCTCCATCTCCTAGGGCTGGTATTTCTCTTAGTAAAAAATACCTAACCGCTTCTGTACCATATTTTTCTACTAAATCATAAGGATCTACTACATTGCCAATAGATTTAGACATTTTTTGTCCATTAACTGTAAGATATCCATGACTAAAAATTGCTTTAGGTAAATTTAAACCCGCAGATAAAAGCATTGCTGGCCAATAAATAGCATGAAATCTAGTAATCCCCTTTCCAATAACATGCAAGCGAGCACCATCGCCTTGCCAAAATTCGTTAAAATTATTTTCATCTTCACTTCCATACCCTAAAGCGGTAATATAATTAGCCAAAGCGTCAAACCAAACCCATATTTTTTGGCTTGAATCGTTTGGCACGTCTATTCCCCATCCCTTAGCTCGAGTAGCCGAACGAGAAATACAAAAGTCCTGTAAACCAGAATTAATAAAGCTTAGGTATTCATTTTTTCTGATAGCTGGAATTATTTTAAGCTCATCTTTTTCTATTATTTTTTTAAGCTGATCAGCATAATTAGTAAGCTTAAAAAAATAATTTTCTTCTTCTACTAATTCTGGAGCAACTCCATGTTCTGGACAAAGGCCATCCTCGGTAAGTTCTTCTTTTTTATAAAATTCTTCGCAACCCACGCAATAAAGCCCAGAATATTTCTTTTTATAAATATCTTTTTCGCAAGCCATCCAAAGTTTTTGAGCGCCCTTAATATGTTTTGGATCAGTAGTTCTAATAAATTCATCAAAAGACAAATTAAGGGCTTCCTTTAATCCAAAAAATTTTTCAAAATTTTTATCTACCAAATCTTTTACTTTAACACCTGCCCTTTCAGCACTTTGCACATTTTTTAAACTATTTTCATCTGTTCCAGACAAAAACAAAACCTCATCTCCAAGATTGCGATGATGTCTTGCTAAGGCATCTGCCTGAACAAACTCCAGTGCATGACCCAAATGAGGCGAAGCATTAACATAAGGAATAGAAGTGGTAATAAATACTTTTTTCATTCAAATTATTTTTTATTCTTGATTTTTTTTATAAATAAAATAATTGTGCAAAGTTTCATACAAGACCGCAAATAAAGGTATCGCCAGTAAAGCACCCACTACGCCCATTAATTGCGACCCAATTAAAATTGACAATAAAATCAAAAAATTAGGAATTCCGATTATTTTTTTAGTAATTAAGGGTGTTAAAATATAATTTTCTATCAACTGGATTAAAATAGCAATAATCACTATTAAAACTCCCGCGGCAAAAGAATTTAATAATCCCAAAGAAAATAAAATAATAGCGGCAATAGTTGGACCAATTAAGGGAACCAAATTTAACAATCCTGCCAAAACAGAAACCGAAACTGTAAATTTTATATTTAAGAAAAAACAAGCAATAAAGGTAAGAACTCCCACAGCTAAAGAAGTGATCAATCGGCTAGCGAACCAGCCCATCACCTGATCCTGACTTTTTTGCCAAGATTTTAAAACTGCTTCTTCCCATTTTTTAGGAGAAAAAGACCTAATCATTTTAGTTAATTCATTTTCTTCTATAGAAAGGAAAAAGGCCAAAACAAAAACCGTGAAAACAGATGATAGTCCAACCACGAAAGAAGTTAAAAAATTAAACACCCCCCTAGAAACATCTACTAAATTTTCTCCGATTCCTGGATTTTTGGATAAGAATAGATTTAAATCTAAGAAGTTTATTCCTGAGATTGCAGAAATTTTACCCGCAAAATTTGTAAGATAGTGAGAAAAATTATTAGAAAAATTACCCACCTCGCTTATAATTGGCGGAAAAACAAGGTAAACAATTAATACTAAAGTTAATAAAAAGGCCCCGTAAACTAAAATTGCAGAAAAAGTTCTTGGAAATTTTCTTTTAGTTAAAAAAGAAATAGCTGGATTAAAAATAATAGAAACTATTAAGGAGGCCAAGCCAATCAAAAGAATGCTTCGAATAAGAAATAGCGTATAAGCCAATATAACCACCAGTAAAACCTTGAAAATAAGCGACCAAGTAATATCCCATTTTGTTATTTCTTGTTTCATATTTTTAATATTTTTTTAAATGGTTTTTCGTCTTTAAATTTGCCAATAATAGCTAAGTTTAATTTTGGGGGAACAAAAATATCTTGAGCTACTTTTTGAATATCTTTTGTGGTAACTTTATCAATTTTCTTGATAATTTCCTCAAGAGGTAAAATTTGTTTTCTTAGTAATTCTTGATTTGCATAAAAAATAGCTTTTGAATAAGATGATTCTAGTCCTAAAATCATATGCCCCTTAATATAATCTTTGGCCCTTTTTAACTCTTTTTCGCTCACTCCTTTCTCTGCAATTTTTTTATATTCATTTAAAATAGTTACTATGGTTTTCTCTGCCTTTTCTTTATCAATTCCAACAAAAGTAGCCAAATAACCAGTATCTGTGTCGCTATCGTTAAAAGTTTCTAAATCATAACCAGTGCCAGAATCCACCCTAATTGCCTTATAAAGACGAGAACTTGTCATTCCTCCTAAAATTACAGAAAGTATATCAGCTGCATATTTTTGCGGATGGAACATACTATAAGTCCTTGCTCCTAAGGCAAGATTAGCCAATTTTTGATCTTTATATAAGATTTTTATTTCTGGCTTAGTTTGTTTTTCTACAACCTTAACTTTGTCTTTAAAATTATTAGTTTTAATTTTATTAAATCTTTTTTTAATCTGCTCTAAGGCATCTTTTTCTTTTATATTCCCGGTTACACAAATAATTGTATTTTTAGCCACATATTGCAAATTGCGATAATCAAGAATCTGATTTCTTTTAATTTTACTTACACTTTCTGGAGTTCCACCAATATCCCAGCCAGCTGGCTGATCTCCATAAAGTAAAATTTTCCAAAAATCATAAATAAATCTTCTAGGATTATCTAAAAACATTTTTAATTCACTGATAATCACACCCCTTTCGGTTTCTATAGATTTGGCTGGAAAAGTAGGATTAAAAAAAATTTCAGCCAGCCAATCGATTATTTTAGAAGTGTGTTCCGAAGCGGCTGTAGCATAAAAACCAGTATATTCTTCTCCAGTAAAAGCATTATGAGAAGCACCTATCTCGTCTATTTCTTTATGAACACTTATAAAATCTTTAAATTTTTTAGTGCCCAAAAAAAATGAATGCTCTAAAAAATGAGAGATGCCAGAAATATTTTTCGTTTCATATTTAGATCCTGTTCCCACTAAAATCAAAACCGTGGCCGCCTTAGTTTCTTTTTGCGAAACTGTAATTATTCTAAGGCCGTTTTTGAGAGTTGTTAAATTGTAATCTTTTTTCATTTACCCTGTTAAATAAGATTTGAGTCTTTGTTTAATAAATTGTTTACCATGATATGTCTTTAAATATTTTTCTCTATGTGTTGCATCCTGTTGATTTAAGCAAGCTTCGTAGTATATAAGAATCAACGGCCTTCTATTTTTTGTGGCTACCACTAATCCTTTCTTGTGTTGCTCAAATCTTAATTTTAAATTTTTAGTATAACCTACGTAATTTTTATTATCTTTTTTACTTTTTAAAACATAGACATACTGCATATACATTTTAAAGAAATTTAAAATTATTTAACAGGGTGAATTTTATTTTTTTCTATCTGCTTTTTTAATTCAACCATTTTCATTTCTCTATTAACTGCGATATTAAAAAATTTTTCTAACTCTTCTGTGCGGCTTTCCATTTCTTCTTTAGCCAAGAAAGATTCTTTTTTTGATTTTAACACCTTCTCCCCCGCTTTATTTAATTCTTTTATCAAACTAATAAATTCTTTGTCTACGCTACCTGTGGTAAAAATTTCTTTCTTTTCGGCCACCATTTCTTTTACAAAATTTTCAACTTCGAAAAACGATTTGGTGATATAGATGAAAAAAACCCTATCAATTATTAAAACCATAAGCATTCCAATCAAAGAAAGAATGGCTACATTTAAACCAAACGGAAAAACACAGATTAAAACAATAATTGTAGTAATAATTGGAAAAATAAATAAAAAGTAAAACTTTGATCCAATACTATCAAAATTAATATCCGGAACTTCATCGCCTGCTTCAATTATTTTTTGACGAAGATCTTTAACTATTTTAAAGGTGGCTTGCTCGGAATAAAACGAAGCAAACACAGCTGATAAAATTGTTGCCACGATTCCACCAGAAATTATAATCAAAGCGTCTGTATTAGAAACACCTTTAAAAACTTTCATTACTCCCGTAATCAATAAAGAGAGAAATAAGCCAATCCAAATAATGGAAGTAAAATTATTTCTGCAAAAATGCACTAAATAATAAAATGTTTCTTTTGCCTCTTCTGGATTAATTTTTGAATTTAGAACCCCTTTAGAAATATTTTTATTGATAATTCTAATCCCTTTAGAACTAGAAATTAAATTCCCCATTTTAAAAATAGTAAGACCTAATAAAATTAAACCCATAGCTATTAAAAGATAAAGGAAAAAATAGCTAGCACCGGGGGTATTTAATTTTGCGTTTGTGTCAATAATCTCATATGCAAAAAAACCACACAATCCCGTCCATCCTAAAATAGGAAAAATAATTTTTAAAGTATAGGGAATTTTTTTTATCATATAAAAATTTATTTAAAGAACGCGTTAATTAAAATTATTTAAATGGGTAAGAATATAATTTTTTAATTCGCTTATTTTTATTCTCTCCTGAAGCATAGTATCCCTGTCTCTTAAGGTTACCGCTTTGTCTTCTAATGTTTCAAAGTCTATAGTTACACAATAAGGTGTGCCAATCTCGTCCTGACGACGATAACTTTTTCCAATATTACCACTATCGTCAAATTCGCACATTAAATCTTGCTTTAAAATATTATAAATTTCCCAGGCCTTTTCTTTAAGCTGTGGTTTGTTTTTTAATAATGGGAAGATAGCCACTTTTATTGGAGATAAACGCTTATCTAATTTTAAAACTATTCTTGTTTCTCCTTTCACTTCTTCTTCAGTATAGGCCTTGTCTAAGAACATAAGAAATAATCTATTCAATCCAGCGGAAGTTTCTAAAATATGGGGAACAAATTTTTCTTTAGTTTTTTCATCTAGATAAGATAAATCTTCTCCAGAAAATTTTGAATGTTGGGTTAAATCCCAATTTCCCCTTGCGTGGATACCTTCAACTTCTTTAAATCCACCTAAACATTTAAAATTGTACTCTATGTCGTAGGCCTCAGAAGCATAGTGGGCCAATTTTTCGTGCTTATGCCATTGAATATCTTTTTTCTCTATCCCATATTCTAAGTACCATTTATATCTTTCTTCTTTCCACTCTTCATATTTTTCTTTCATTTGATCGGGATGTAAAAAATATTGCATTTCCATTTGTTCAAATTCTCTGGTTCTAAAAATAAATTGACGAGCAACGATTTCGTTTCTAAAAGCTTTGCCTATTTGAGCAATTCCAAATGGCAATTTAACACGGGTTGAGTCTAAAACATTTTTATAATTCAAATAAATTCCCCCACAAGTTTCTGGACGCAAATAAGCTATTTCTGCTTCATTTAAGGCCTCTGTTGGCGATCCTAAATTTGATTTAACCATTAAAGAAAATCTTTTAGCTTGGGTTAAATCTTTTGAGCCACAAGCTTGGCATTTTAATTTTCCCAATTCTCTTAGCTTATCAAGCTCAAGATTAATAAATTCCAAAGGCGCTTTGTCTGCATTAATCCCAAATAATTCTAAAACTTGATCTGCTCGCATCCTATTTTTACATTTTTTACAATCAATCTGGGGATCATCAAAACTATCTAAATGACCAGAAGCTTCCCATGTTTTAGGATGCATAAAAATAGCACTATCTAGGCCTAAAACATCGCTTCTCATTTGAACCATTTGTTTCAACCAAGCATTTTGAATATTGTTTTTTAATAAAATCCCATAAGGACCGTAATCATAAACAGCAGAAAAACCGCCATAAATTTCGGATGATTGAAAAACAAACCCTTTTCTTTTGCAAAACGAGGTAATTTTATCTAAATTTTCTTCCATAAATCTTTATATTAAGCCATTAAAATTAATGTTTATATAAAATTATTATAACAAAAAACACATAAAAACACAAAACCTGTATTTCAGAATATGAGATACATAATTGATATTAAAAATCAAAATAAAAAAGAGCGCTAAAAAATGCGCTCTTCAAAATTTATAACTATTATTCATTCATTTCTATTGCCTTGCAAAGCGAATTAATCTCGCTTGTGCAACCATTTAAAGCTGGGCCAGAATATCCAGTTGAATCAACACACCAGGTCTGTTTCTTTTTTGATCCAGAAAATTTAGATTTAGCACAATAATTATTCTTTTTGAGATTAATATATAATTCTAATTCCCCACCTAAAACTTTAATGTCTATTTTTTTTCTAATAATCTCTATATCATTCGCTAGGCCAGAATAATTACCTTTTTTAATTTTATCAATTTCTGCCCAATTTTTAATTGTTTCTAAATCTCTCTGAATTAATACATTATTGGCCGATTCTTTTAAATTATTAAAAACAACTATTGGTATGGTAAAAAAAACAACAAAAACAACAGTGAGAGCTACTGCTCTTAGAAAAGTTATCTGTGGTAATTGAAAAGCTTGACTCATTCGATTTTATTCATCATTCTTCCGTAGGAACATAGCTTGGCTCTGTTTGAGATCCAATTTGTTTTCCGGTCCATTGATCATTTCCAGTAATATCAACCGATCCGGTAATTAAAGTGCTTTCGGCTAATTCTGGAATTACCGAAACTTGAAATGCACACTTGGTATCCTCTTTTAAAAACCCTGCGCCCGCTTCAAGTGGCCCAATTAAGCAAGTTATTTCTCTGGTTTGTTGGTCATAACTAATTTTTGAATTCTCTGGCCAAATTTTATTTTCAAAATAAACATTGGGTGCTAAAACTGCTTTTAAGATTACACCCTCCATATTGTTATAATAATTTTTAGCAGTCCATTCTACTGTTAAATAAGTTTTTTGTCCTATTTTTAAAGGATATGGACCAAAATTATCAAAATACTTATCTTCATTGTAAATTTTTTGCTCCACTGAAAGAGAAGAACTAATTTTGGTTATAAATTCCTGTGTGTTTGGACCAACGGTTACATTATTTTTTATAACTGGATTAGTGTCATTAATGCTTGTAATCGCCCAGCGTTTATTTACATTAATCCAAAATTCTACTTTCCCTCCTTGTCCAGGAGCCAAATATCCTAATTCTGGAACTTGGGCACTTTCCCAAATAATTGAATTGTCTCCTTGTTGATAATTGCCGTTTGGAACTCTTATAGAATTTAAATCAACATCCTTACTATTTAAACGACTAATTAAAACCATATTCTGTATTGCCTCCTGCCCCATATTTATAAAAGATATTTCGTAATGTAACTGGTCTCCCGGAGAGGCAACATAGGTTTCACTATTATTAATTTTTTGACTTACATAAATTGAAGGAGCAATAATTTCAACACTTCTAACTGCTTCTTTCAAAATTACAAAATTTCCATTTTGCCAAATTCCTAATTGCGCTTTAAATATTTTATTATCCTGATCTTGGCCAGCCAATGATCCTATAAGTTGAATATTACCACTATCCAACTCATTTAAAACTGAAATTGACCACTCGTTATCTACTCCTTTGGGTTTTTGATTGATAATGGTAAATCCGGTTGGTAATTGCATTTTAACCATCAAATCATTTAAGGGATAAGAAACATTTGAAGAATAGGTCGTACTTACTGTAAAAGTTTTGCCGTTTGCAACTTGATCTGGCATCTGAATAGTTAAATTTATTGGCACATTCCCCAACATTGTTGTAAACGTAGTAGCGACTTCATTTTTTGTTCTTATTCCACTTGGCTCAAAAGACATTCTCGCTTCTGCAATTTTAATTTCATTGGATTTTCCTAAAAGACGAGCTGAAAATGGGAAAGACCTCTCCTCTCCAGGATAAATATCTCCCTTTAAGACAACCGAATCCATGTGCACTACTTTCTGACCATCATCTGTAATCGCTCCATCTGGATAAGTGAAAAATAATTCTGGAGATTCTAAACGAACACTTCCATTGTTTTTAAATTTTACAGTGTAAACAATATTTTCTCCAACATCGGCTTTATTGGGGCCTAAAATTTCTAGCTTTAAAACTTCTTTAGAATAAGCCATTCTGTATAAAGAAAAACCCACGATAGCTAATATCGCGATTATTACTAAAATAATAATATTTCTTTTTTTCATTTTTTAAAAAACTTTACTTTATAAAATTTTAAACGTTTTTCTTCTTTTTCTAATCCTTTTTTATTTCCAGCTACTGCCGCTAATTTAATGATAGAAAGGTTGTCTTTGTTTTTATCGATTTTTTCAGCTGTATTATTTTGAACTTGTTTAGAACTACTTGGTGCCGGACCAGATCGCTTATCCCAAAAACTTTTTACTTTGTCTGGCTTCTCTTTTTCACCAAGCTTTAGTTTTCCTCCATGCTCCCCCCTAGTTCTTATATTAGAAGCTACAAAGCTATGCCTCACGCCTGCTTTTTCTATTGGAAAATTAAAATCTGACATAGTTTATTAAAAATTAATTTTTCCTTACTCCTAAGAATATCTGTTCGTTACCAATCTCAACGGCTTTACTATTTTCAATCTTATCTAAAACAATAATATCATCAGCCAAAACTTCTTTTAGGATTATCTCTTTATTCCTATTTAATATTTTATCAAAAAAATCTGAATTTTGGTAGAGCACGGTAATCCTATCCGCTGGTACAAGTTTCATTTCTTTTCTTATTTGTTGAACCTGTCGAATAATCTCTCTAACAATTCCCTCTTCTTTTAACTCTTCTGTAATTTCTGGATTTAACCAAATATTATTTTCAATTGACTTATCAATTACAACCTTTTTAACATTCACCTCTTCCTCAATTAATGATAATAATTCTAAATTTAAATCTTTATTTTTTATCTTTAATTCTAAAAGTGGCTGACGAACTTTAGCTCCTATTTTTTGTCTTTCCGCCAAAGCGATATTAATTACATCTCTAATATCTTCCATCTGCTTTTCTAATTTTTCGTCAATTAATTTTTTATTTGCTTTTGGATAATCACAAAGATGAACACTTTCTAAATCATTTTCAAATTTTAATTTTTGATAAATTTCTTCCGTAAAAAATGGTGTAAACGGAGCCATTAATTTAATCAGCTTAAATAAAACATAAAACAAAGTATTATTGGCTTCTTGTTTTTCTTTTTCTGTTTCTGATTTTTGAAAACGACGTCTAGAACGACGAACATACCAATTTGAAAGATCTTCAATAAATTCACCAAATAATCTAGATGCTTTCGTAAGCTCGTATTTACCCATCCATTTATCAACTTCTTGATTTAGTTTTTCGGTTTTTGAAATAATCCATTTATCTAAAATATTTGTTGAATCTATTTTTTCAACTCTTATTTTATCGCTATAAGTTTCATAAAAAACAAAACAATTATTTAAGCCGGAAATCACCTGACGCCACACTTCTTTTACTTTGTCTTCTGAAAAACGATATTCTTCTCCGATATTAGTTGAAGCCAAGAGAAAATATCTCATAGCATCTGCCCCATATTTATCAAAAACTTCTTTTGGATCTGGATAGTTTTTTAATTTTTTAGAAAGCTTTCTTCCACGGTCATCTAAAACCAAACCATTAACAATTACATTTTTAAAGGCTGGGTTATTTTTACCAAGCCCAAGATTATCCAAAGTTAAAATTGTAGCCAAAACATGCAAAGTATAAAACCAACCTCTGGTTTGATCTAACCCTTCGGCAATAAAATCAGCGGGATAGGTTTTCTCTACTAATTCTTTATTTTCAAAAGGGTAGTGCCATTGAGCGTAAGGCATAGAACCAGATTCAAACCAGCAATCAAAAACATCTCCAATTCTTTGCATTTCTTTTCCGCAGTCACATTTTATTTTTACATCATCAATATATGGGCGATGTAAATCCTTAAAATCATAATCTTTAACTGCTTGTTCTTTTAATTCCGTTAAACTACCTATGCATTTCTTTTTTTTACAATCAGAACATTCCCAAATTGGAATCGGTGCACCCCAAAATCTATTTCTCGCAAAATTCCAATCCCTTGATCCTTCTAGCCATTTTCCAAACCTCCCCTCTTTTAAATGTCCAGGCACCCAATTTATTTTTTCATTGTTTGTAATTAACTGATTTTTTATTTTTGTAACCAAAATATACCAGCTTTCTAT
>ENA-UOWO01001299-UOWO01001299.1-activated-sludge-metagenome-genome-assembly--contig:-NODE-1299-length-33744-cov-5.839235_pt1 | contig 33744 bp, 41 predicted proteins | sample MGYA00238148_ERZ761564 | MGnify/ENA primary metagenome ERZ761564 (study PRJEB28885, sample SAMN05720194) | activated sludge metagenome | isolation source: Anaerobic digester | place: USA...
ATTAATAATAAGTTTTGGATTTATTATTCCACTTGATACGTTATCCATAGTTATTATTTTGCTATCTTGATTAGCATTTGAATTAATATTACCTTTTTCTATCTTAGTTTCAATATCAAATTCTAATTTGCCATTTTTAATAGTTATACCACTATTTATTACATTACTATAAGTATGCTTATTATTATGATTTATATTTATTTTAATTATTTGATTTTCATTTGATATTGTAGATATAACAACCTCTGCATGAGATCTTTCTCCATTTAAATTAACTTCTATCTTACTATTAATTATATTTTTATTACAAAATCTATTTAATATTAGTCTTGAATCTTTACCCAAATTAATAATTGTTTTGTTATTATTATCTATATTTACTAATTCAAATAAGTTTAATGATACATTATCTTTAATATTAATTTCTATATCTTTTTTATCATAAGTAATAGATAAATCTTGGTCTTCATCAATATTATATTTTTTCATTTTTATCTATTTCCTTAATATATTTATACCCATCTTTTTCTATTTTTGTAGCAAGATCATAATTACCACTTTTTACAATTTGTCCATTTATCATAATATGTACATAATCTGGTTTTAAATATTTTAATATATCTGTATGATGCGTTACTACTATTATTGATACTTCTTTATGTTTTTCTTTATAGTCTTTAATATTTTTACCTACTAGTTTTAAACTGTCAATATCAAGACCAGAATCAATTTCATCAAGTAATATTAGTTTTGGTTCTAGTATCATTAATTGTAATATTTCATTTTTCTTTTTTTCTCCACCAGAAAAGCCTTTATTTATTGAACGATGTACCATTGCTTCTTGCATATTTAAGTCATTTGTATATACATCTATTTGTTTAATAAAATCATATAAATTAGTTATCTTATTATTTTTAATATTTAAAGCTGTACGTAAAAAATCAGAATTTGTTATTCCTTCTATTTCTGTTGGATGTTGCATAGCTAAAAATATTCCTTCTTTTGCTCTTTCATCAACTTTAAGTTTTAATAACTTTTTTTTATTATAAGTTATATTACCACCTAATACTTTATATTCTGGATCACCCATTATTACTTTATTTAATGTACTTTTACCAGAACCATTAGGTCCCATAATAACATGAGTCTCTCCATCATTAACATCTAATGAAAAAGAATTTAATACTAATTTGTTTTCTACTTTTACAATAAGGTTTTTAATATTAAGCATTATTCTCACCCCATAATAGATATTTTATCATTTTTTTAACATATTTTGTAAAAAATGTTAAAATATTAAGTGAGGTGATAATATGGACTGCATATTTTGTAAAATAATAAGTGGTGAAATACCAAGTAATAAAATATATGAGGACAATAATGTGATAACTTTTTTAGATATTCATCCAGATTCTAATGGGCATACACTTATAGTACCTAAAAAACATATTACTGATATATATGATATTGATGATCAAACTTTATTATATATTAATGAATCAATAAAAATGGTAAGTAAATTACTAAAAGATAAATTGTATTTTGATGGATTTACTGTAATACAAAATAATGGAGATATACAAGATATTAAACATTATCATGTACATATAAAACCATTTTATAAAATAGAACAAGATATACTAAATGTGAAAGAAATATATGAAAAAATAATGAATTAGATTGTTATTTTTAATATATTTTGATATCATTACTAAGGGAGGATTTATGAAAAACAATAAGAAAAATGCAAAAAAAGAAAAAAAAGTTATAAATGTGAAAGTTACTAAACCAAGAGAAAAGAAACATATAATTAAAAATTTTATGTCGAATTTAACTCTTGAACAAATTACTATGATCGGTCTTGGAATAATAATACTACTGCTTGTTATAATAGCAATTATTAGTAATATAAAACCAACAATTAAAAATGGAGAGCAAATAGTTGCTAAAGTTAGTGGCAACACAATTACTGCAGATGAATTATATAATAGTTTAAGTAGTAAGTATGGTCGTGATCTATTAATTGATACAATAGATAATATTATATTAAATAAATTATATAAAACTACTAGTGAGATGGAAGCCTCAGCAGAAGCTACTATTGAACAATATAAAAGTACTTATGGAGATCAATTTGAAGCATTTCTAGAATATAATGGTATATATGGTGGAGAAGATGAGTTTAAAATAGCATTAATTAAGAATACTAAGATATCTACTGTGGTAGATGAATATATAAAAGATTTAATAACTGAACCAGAAATGAAAGCATATTATGAAGAAAGTATATATGGAGATATTAAGGCTAGTCATATATTAATTAAGTTTACTACAACAGATAGTTCAACAGATGATGAAGTAAAAGCTGATCAAGCAAGAGCACTTGCAAAAGCTAAAGAAATAATTACTGAACTTAAGGGTGGTGCTGACTTTGCTACTCTTGCTAAAAAATATTCAGAAGATACATCTAACGCATCTAGTGGTGGTGATTTAGGATATTTCAATACAGGTACTATGGAAGAAACATTTGAACAAGCAGCTTTAAAATTAAGTGTTAATTCTTATACTAAAACACCAGTTAAAACAACATATGGATATCATATAATACTTAAGACTGGTCAAAAAGATAAACCAACATATGCTAAATCTAAAGAAACTATTATTGAAAAATTAGTAGCTCAATACAAAGCTACAGATACAAAGATGACTTATAAAGCATTAATTAATATGAGAAAAACAAATAAATTAAAAATATATGATCCTGTACTTAAAAAAGCATATGATACATATATGAATGAGTTATTAAATTCAACAACTACAAACTCAACAACTTTAGCACAATAAAAAGGATATTAATCCTTTTTTATTTTATCTAAATCATCAATACTAAATCCTTTTTGATATAATTTATTTCTAATAAAATTTTCTAAATATTCATCTTTATATTTTTTATTATATTTAGAATATAACTTATTATATTCTTTTTTTATATAATCAGCATTAGGATTTATACATACTTTATCTAATTCATTTATTACTTGTTCTTTTGAATACCCTAAATTAGCAAAATAATTTAATGCTTTTATTTTTAATATAGAACTGGCTTTCTTATTATTTAATCTAAAATATTTATTAATAAGATTAGATAATTTATTAATAAATATATCATTATCTATATCCTCAAATACTTCGCTTATTATTTCTTCAGTAATACCCTTATCAAATAAATCTCTTTTAATCTTATATGGCCCATAATTAGTAATATTGATTCTATCATTAATAAAACTCTTAGCATAATTAAAATCATTAATATATTCTTTTTTAATTAATGTCTTAATTACATCTCCAACTAGATTAGGATCATATCCTTTTTTTATCAAATACTCTTCTATTTCTTTTTTACTTCTTAATGATTTAGAAATATAATTATATGCCAAAGAGTAGATACTTGCTTTATAATTATCTTTTATTAATTTATTTAATTTATCATTTGTTAATTCTTTATTTAGTAATAAATTATTATTTACTATTACATCTTCATAAAATATCTCTGTTTGACCATTATCAATATATATTTTATACTTACCTATTCCTACTTTTTTGAACTTAGTTATCTTCATAATTGCCTCTATACTACGTGTATTAAATCCTCTGCTACTTCTTCTAAAGCCCTACCCATACCCTTTTCATTTTTATATTCACTAGTTTTTTTCTGTAAGTGACCTGTCTTATTAATTTGTTTACTTCTTCTACTTACAATATGTACTAGCATATATTTAGAAGGTACTTTTGTCAGCAATTTATCAATTGATGGATAATTCATATAATTTCCTCCTCATAATTTTAATGTATCACTTTTTTAATCTAAAAAATAAAATAAGTGTAAATATTTTACACTTATTTACGTTTTAATTGGTCTGTTTGTCTTATTATTGCTTCTTTTATAAACTTATTTAATTCTATCTCTAAATTGTCTAGTTTCTCTATTCCTTCAACTTCCTCTGGTGAACTACCAAAGAAACATAATCTTTTTCTATTTACAATCCAATTGGAAAATTTATTACCTTTTTCTATAATTTCTTCTGGTGAGAGATTTGCACTGTTTATATAATTTTTAAACATTTCAAATGCTATTAATTGTATTTTTACTATACTACTATCAGTTTTCACATTCATCATATTCCTTTAAAAATTCATCTGCATCTCCATATTTACTAAGCTCTAACTTTAATCCTTCCAAGTCTTTACTAAGCATATACTTCGCAATAGTTTCATAAGGTATAATTGTTTCTATCTGTCTTAATATCATTCTTTTAAATATATGATCTGGTTTATCACCTTTAAATTTTTCTTCATAATCATATTCTACAACATCTAAAAAATTCATATTTTTATCTCCCTATTACATTATACCACTAAAACGGTAATTTTAGGTTCCCATTTTTAAACATCTTTAACATTTGTTTCATTTGTTCAAATTGTTTTAACAATTTATTTACATCTTCTACCTTAGTACCAGATCCATCTGCTATTCTTATTTTTCTACTTGCTTTAATAATGTCTGGATCTTTTCTTTCTTTTAAGGTCATTGAACTTATTATTGCTTCAATCTTACTTATTTGTTTTGGATCAACCGATATATTATTTAAACCAAGTTTAGATGCTCCTGGTAACATTTTTAATATATTTTCTAGAGGACCCATTCTTTTTATTTGTTTTAATTGACTCAAAAAGTCATCTAAATCCATATTACCTTTTTGTAATTTTTTGGCAACTTTTTCAGCTTCATCTTTATCTATTGCTTCTTCTGCTTTTTCAATAATAGATAATATATCTCCATCACCTAGTATTCTACTTACCATTCTTTCTTTATCAAATAAAGTAAGACCATCTATTTTTTCACTATTACCAACATACTTTATTGGAATGTTTGTTAAATGCTTTACAGAAAGTGCAACACCACCTTTAGTATTACTATCCATCTTAGTTAAAATAGTTCCTGTTAATTTTAATTTGTCATTAAATCCATTTATTACATTTATTGCATCTTGTCCAATCATAGCATCAATTACTAAAAGAATTTCATTTGGATTTGAAACATTAATAATATTATTTAACTCTTGCATTAATACTTCATCAATATGTAATCTACCAGCAGTATCTATAATAATTACATCATAATTATTTTCTTTTGCATACTTAATACCATTTTCTACTATTAATACTGGATTAGTATTTTCATTATATACATATATATCTAATTCTTTACCTAAAGTTATTAATTGATCTATTGCTGCCGGTCTATATGTATCTGCAGCAATAAACATTACCTTTTTATTTTCTTTTTTCTTTAATAGATTACCAAGTTTAGCTACAGTTGTAGTTTTACCAGAACCTTGTAATCCAACTAACATTATTACTGATGGTTTTCTATTTAACACTAATGAATTATCTTCATTACCTAATATTATTAATAATTCATCTTTTAGTATCTTTAAAAATAATTCTGCTGGTTTTAAACTTGATTTTACTTCTTCACCAAGTGCTTTTTCCTTTACATTATCAGTAAACTCTTTCACTACTTTATAATTTACATCTGCTTCTAAAAGAGCTAGTCTTACATCTCTAATAATATCACTAATATTACTTTCTGTAATTCTACCTTCCCCTTTTATATTCTTAATAACTTTTTCTATTTTTTCTGTTAGACTTTCAAACATTTCTATCACCAATAAGATTATAACAAAAATAACACTTTTTACAAAGTGTTATTATAATAATGCTGCTACAAATATTAGAATAAATGATATAAATACTATAACTAATATTGCAAAATCAGTAAAAACATCAAATACTGCTGTATCACTTATTTTAAATGAGTCACTAGCATTACTAAATAATTTACTTTTTTGTTTCTTTTTTCGTTTAGCCATTTAATCACCTTTTATTCTATAAATAAATTATAACAAAAAACACTTTTTTTTCAAATGTTTTTTAATATTTCCTTTACAATTTTTTCATCTTTAATATTATTAATAACTTTCATTATATTATTATTCTTTTTATAAAGAGACAGTTTTTCTTCATAAAATATCAACTTCTTTTCAACTAGATTAACTGCTTTACTAACTGCATTTCTACTTACCTTTTCATTTTCACTTATTTCACTAAGTGTAAAATTATTAAAATAATAATCTTCAAAATATTTCTTTTGTTTGCTCGTTAATAAACTTCCATATATATCATATAGTAATATTAAATAGTCTCTATCCATACTAAAACATCTCCTTAAATAATCCATATATATATTCTTCAATATCAAATGGATATAAGTCATTAACTTTTTCACCAACTCCAATATACTTTACTGGTATTTTTGTTTCTTCTTTAATTGCTATTACTATTCCACCTTTTGCTGTACCATCTAGTTTGGTTAATATTATTCCTGTAATATTTGTTATTTCCATAAACTTTTTTGCTTGATCTATTCCATTTTGACCTGTTGTTGCATCAATAATAAGTAGTGTTTCATGTGGGGCTTTATCTATTATTTTCTCACATACTTTATTTATTTTTGAAAGTTCATTCATTAGATTAACTTTATTTTGTAATCTACCAGCAGTATCTATAAGTACATAATCATATTTTTCATCTACTGCCTTTTCTAAAGCTTGATATATTACACTTGCTGGGTCTGATGTATTTACATTACTAAATACATCACAATTAATTTTCTTACCCAATTCATGTAGTTGCTCAATTGCTCCTGCTCTAAATGTATCTGCTGCTACCATAAGTACTTTTTTATCTTTAAATTTATGAGCAAATTTTACAATTGTAGTTGTTTTACCTACTCCATTAACACCAATAAATAGTATTACTGTAGGTCCATTTTCATTTATATTTATTTTATTAGTAATAATATCATTATCTACATATGCAATAAAAAGTTCATCTACTATTATTTCATTTAAAATACTAGGACTTGTTATTTTTTCTTTTGATATTCTATCTTGTAATTTATCCATAAATTTCATTACAGCACTAATACCAATATCAGCATTTATTAATATTTCTTCTAAATCATTAATATAATTATCATTAACTTCTGAATATTGTTTTGATAACTTTGATAATTTATTCACAAAGTCTTCTCTTGTTTTTGATAATCCCTTTTCATATTCTGGTTTTACAAATACATTTTTAATTTTAGAAAATATTCCCATTTAAATCACCTAATGATATTTTAACATATAATATATTATTATTGGACAAATTATTAAAAAAGTAATATAATATCAGTTGTTAATATTCTTTAAAATTAACTTGAAAGGAGAATTATGGAAAACAAATTAGATACTAAAGTGTTTGCTTTAGGTGGCCTTGGGGAAGTTGGTAAGAACATGTATTGTATTATGCATAACAATGAACTTATTATTATAGATTGTGGTGTTATGTTCCCTAAGGATGAATTGTTAGGAATAGATTATGTTATTCCTGATTATTCGTTTTTAAAGAAAAATGAAGATAAGATAAAAGCATTATTTATTACACATGGACATGAGGATCATATTGGAGGTATTCCATTTTTACTTAGTACAGTAAAAATACCTGTTATATATGCTCCTGATCAGGCGTGTGGTTTAATTAAGAAGAAATTAGAAAGAAAAGCATTAAGATATGATAATTTGGTAACATATAAGGAAGATGATGTATTTAAGTTTAAGAACTTTACAGTAGAGTTTGTATCAACAACACACTCTGTACCAAGTTCATATTTGATTGTTATTAGTACACCAAATGGAAAAATAGTACATACAGGAGATTATAAATTTGATTTAACACCAATAGGACCTGTTGCTAATATTCATAAGATGGCAGAGATTGGTAAGAATGGTATTAAATTATTACTTAGTGAAAGTACTAATGCACTTAGTGAAGGGTTTTCTAAAAGTGAATCAAAGGTTGATGAGGCGCTTGGTGAAATGTTTGCTAATAGAAAAGTTGGTAGAATAATTGTTGTTACTTTTGCATCGAATATTTATAGATTAAAACATATTATTGAAACATGTAAAGTTAATAATAGAAAAGTAGTACTTTTTGGCAATAGTATGGAAAATAATATTGAAATTGCTATTCAAGGTGGATTTATAGATAATAGTGATAATATTCTTATTGATCAAAATGATGTGAATAAATATAAAGATGAAGAATTATGTTTATTATGTACAGGATCACAAGGTGAAGCTTTAGCTGCTTTATCTAGAATAGCAAAAGGAACTCATAGACAAATAAAAATTAAACCTAATGATATGGTTATATTTTCATCTAATCCAATACCTGGTAATTCTGCAAGTGTTGCTAAAACTATTAATGCTTTATATTTACAAGGAGTAGATGTTTACACTACTTCATTATTAAGTGATATACATGCTTCAGGGCATGGATATCAAGAGGAATTAAAATTAATGATTCGTTTATTTAAACCTGAGTACTTTGTACCAATACATGGTGAATATAGAATGATGAAAATACATAGAGATTTAGCAATAGATTGTGGTATTAGTAAAGATAAGATTTTCTTACTTGAAAATGGAGATGTTATATCACTAGGTAGTGATGGTATTATTAAAAAAGATGGTAATGTTGGTGCCAAAGATGTATATGTAGATGGTAATAGAATTGGTGATATTGGTAGTTCTGTTATTAGAGATAGAAAAGTACTTGCCAATGATGGAATACTTGTAGCAGTATATAATGTGGATGTTAATAACAATACATTAATTGGTAGAGTAAATATTATTACTAGAGGATTTATATTAGTAAATGAAAATGATGCATTAATTAAACAAATAGAGAGTTATGTTACTAATATTATTAATACATCATTATCAAATAAAGAATTTAATATTAAAGATTTAAAAAATCAAATAATAGCAGATCTATTAACTTATATATATAATGAAACAGGTAGAAAACCAGTTATACTTCCAGTAATGCTAGAAATAAATAAAAAATAAAAAAGTCTATATAGACTTTTTTTATTTATCTTTTTTTGTCATTGCTTCTTTTCTAGACAAATTAAGTTTTCCATTTTTACCATAACCAGTTGCTTTAACAAGTATTTCATCTCCTAGAGATACAACATCACTTGTTTTTTCTACTCTTTTATCAGATAACTGAGAAATGTGTACTAAACCTTCACATCCTGGCCATATTTCTACAAAGCAACCAAAATCTTCTATCTTAACTACTTTACCATTATATATCTTACCTATTTCTACTTCTTTTACTATATCTCTAATCATATTAGCTGCTTTATTAATTATCTCTTTATCTGTATGATATATAATTACTCTTCCATCATCTTCTAAATCTATTTTAACAGCATTTACATCATTAACAGAAATAACATTACTTGCTTCTTGTATTATTCTAGTAATTGTCTCTCCACCCTTACCAATAACTTCTTTAATACGATTAGAATCAATCATAAATGTCATTGTCTTTGGAGCATATTTACTAACTTCTTCTCTAGGTTTACTAATTTGTTTTTCCATTACTTTTAATATTTCAAATCTTGCTTTCTTTGCTTGACTTAAAGCTTCTTTTAATATTTCTTTAGTAACACCTTTTATTTTAATATCCATTTGAAGTGCACATATACCTTCTTTAGTACCTGCTACTTTAAAATCCATATCTCCTAAATGATCTTCTAATCCTTGAATATCTGTTAATACTTTATAATCTTTACCTTCAGTAATAAGTCCCATTGCAATACCTGCTACTGGTCTTTTAATTGGTACACCTGCTGCCATAAGTGCCATACATCCAGCACATATACTAGCTTGAGATGATGAACCATTACTTTCTAATATTTCAGATACAACTCTAATTGTATATGGAAATTCTTCTTCAGTTGGTATTACTTGAAGTAGTGCTCTTTCTCCAAGTGCTCCATGCCCTATTTCTCTTCTTCCTGGTGCTCCATATCTTCCTGTTTCACCTACTGCAAAAGAAGGAAAATTATAATGTAACATAAATCTTTTTTCATCTTCTATTCCAAGACCATCTAGTATTTGATGTTCTCCTAATGCACCAAGTGTTACAACAGATAAACACTGAGTTTCTCCTCTTGTAAATAATGCAGATCCATGTGTTCTTGGAAGTAAATCTATATCAGTAGATAGTTGTCTTATTTCATCCATCTTTCTACCATCTGCTCTTTTCTTTTCTTTAACAACTATTTTTCTAAAGATATCATACTCTATTTGTGAAAGTATTAATTTAACTTTAGTTAATAATTTATTTCTATCTTCTTCAGTTAGTTCTTTATTTTCTAACTCATATTTATCTACTATTTCTTTTTTAATTAATTCTATTTCAGCATATTTTTCTTCTTTACCTTTTATTCTTAAAGCTTTATCAAATCTTTTTTCTGATAATGCTTTAATTTCATTAATTAAATTATCAGTAAGTTCAAGTTTTTCATATTCCATTTTTTCTTTACCAATATCTTGAATTATTTCTTCTTGAAATTTAATTAATTCTTTTACTGCATTATGACCAACCATTAATGCTTCAAGCATTATTTCTTCGCTAACTTCTTTACTTCCTGCTTCAACCATATTAATAGCATCTTTAGTACCTGCTACAACTAAATCTATTAAACTCTTTTCTGATTCTTCTACAGAAGGATTAATAATAAATTTTTTATCTACATATGCAACTTTTACAGATGCTACTGGGCCATTAAATGGTATTTTACTAATGCATGTTGCAAGTGATGAACCAAAAAGTGCTGCCATTTCTGGAGAATGATCTCTATCAACTGACATAATAGTATTTACTATTTGAACTTCATTTCTAAAATCTTCTGGGAATAAAGGTCTCATAGGTCTATCTATCATTCTTGCTGCTAATGTTGAATTCTCTGTTGGTCTTCCTTCTCTTTTAATAAATCCACCAGGTATTTTACCTACTGAATATAGTTTTTCTTGATATAAAACCATTAATGGAAAATAATCTGATAATAGATTAGCATTTGAACTAACTACTGCTGATGTAAGTACTACTGTGTCTTCATATCTTACAAGTACTGCTCCATCAGTTTGTTTTGCAAGTTCACCAGTTTCTACTATTATATTTTTACCATTAAAATTATACTTATATATTTTCTTTGACATATTACTTCTCTCTTTCTAATAAATTATATCATATTTCTAAATAAAAACACTCAAAAAAGAGTGCTTACTTTCTAATTCCTAGTTTTTTAATTAACTCTCTATAACGATTAATATCTTTTTCTTTTAAGTAGTTTAATAAATTACGTCTATTACCTACCTTCATTAAAAGACCACGTTTAGAATGAAAGTCATGTTTGTTTTCTTTTAAATGTTTAGTTAATGCATCTATTTCTGCTGTTAGAATTGCTACTTGTACTTCTGGAGATCCAGTATCATCTTTATGAATAGCAAATTTCTTTATTAACTTTTCTTTCTCATCTTTAATTAAAGTCATATTTCCTCCTTATATATTAATTCGCCTAAATCTTAGTATTGGTTGGAGACTCCATATACCAAGATTTGGTAACCTCTAATAATATACATTACTTTTATATATAAATCAAGTAATTTTAAAACATTTTATATGGTTTTACTTTAGTTTTATCTTTATCATATGTTTTATAGATAGCAATTGCTTCTTTATTTGAATTTAAATACATAATTAAGTCTCCATTAAATGTCTTCTCTATTATTTGACCATATCTAATCTTTTGTTCTTTTTCTATATCTACAATTTCTTTATTTATATCTATATCAGTAATATCCACTAATTTATAATTATCTTTTTCTATATCTTCAAGAGTATAGGAGTCTTCTATTTTATATTTACCTTGAGATATTCTAACAAGATCAGTCATAATACCAACTGTACCTAGTTTACTTGCAATATCTTTAATTAAACTTCTAATATAAGTACCTTTTGATACTTCACATATAAACTCTATTTCTATTTTATTATTATTTCTTTTAATACTTAATAACTTAATATTTTTAATATCTACCTCTTTAGATGGTAATTCTACTTCAATATTTTTTCTTGCATATTCATATAATTTTTTACCATTTATTTTAGTAGCACTGTAAAGTGGTACCATTTGATTATATTTACCAATGAAGTTATTTATACAATTTCTAATATCTTTATCAGAAATATCAATATTTTCCTCTTTTAATATTTTTCCTTCAATATCAAGAGTATCTGTTTCTATACCTAGTGTTGCATTTGCTTTATATGTTTTGTAACCAGATAATAAATCTACTAAACTAGTAGCTTTATTTATACAGATAACAAGAACACCAGTAGCAAGAGGATCTAAAGTTCCAGCATGTCCTACTTTTTTAGTATTAAATTTCTTACCAATTATATTAACAACATCTCTACTTGTTAATCCTTTTGGTTTATTAATTATTAATATTTTATTCATAATATCACCAAAAATATTCTAACATAAAAAAAGAAGATTATCTTCTTTTATTTTAATATTAGTAACATTACTATTATTCCTGTTATTATTGTAATTACTGATAGTAATATTATACCTGCTTTACCTTGTTTTTCTTTTTCTATTTCATTTGGTTTATATAATTCTTCAACATATTTTTCATATGCATCTGATAAATATAATCTTTGATTTTCTTTAAGAATTTTATCATAATATGTTTTAATACTAATTGGTAAATTTGGTTTACTCTTTTCATATCCTAAAATTAGTTCTTCTCTAGTCATTTTTTCATCAATATTTATTCCTGTAAGTATTTGTAATATTGTAAGTGCAAAAGCATAAATATCTGTTTCTTTTGACACATATTCGTTTTGTGGATCTCTATATTGAATATTTATTTTATTATTTAATACATGTTCTTTTATTACAAAAGAATCACAATCTATAAATCTTATTTCTGATTTATCATCTACAAATATATTATCTGGATTTAAGTCACAAATATATATGTTTTTACTATGTAATTTCTTCATTGCATCTTCTATTTTTTTAATTATCTCTATTTTTTCTTCAAAACTATATTTATTATCTTTTAGTTTAACTATTGATTCTCCAACTGGTAAATATTCCATTGTATAACCTGTGAAACTACCTTCAAAATATACTAATTGTTTTGGTTTTATTACTTCTTTAACATCTAATTTCAATAATTCCTTTAATGTCTCTTCTCTGTCTTTTAAGAATGTAAATGATGTTGATGTAAACATTTTTAAAGCTTCATTATTGCTTGTTAAATATAAATCTGATGATTTACCAGTAGATATCTTTTTTGTAATTACTAGGTCTTTATATTCTAATGCTGAGGGATCTATTTGTCTAAACTTAGATAATACTTTTCTTTGTATTGCTAAACTTTGTACACTAGCACTTAATATATTTTTATTTTCAATATTTCCATATTCATGAAATCCAAAAGTTTTATAAAAATTTTTTTCTTCTTCATTTTCTTTATTACATAATACTTCTATTTTTTTAATACCAATTTCATTTCCAATATATATAACGCTTTCATGCAATAATATTTTCATTTGATTCTTATCAAATTCAGTATTTATATTTATATCAACAATATTTATATAATTAGATACTAAAGTATCTACTGAGTTTTTAATTTCAAACACTATATATCCAATTAAAGATGTTGATGATAATAATATTACTACTACTTTATTTTTATAATATTCTGGGACTTTACCTTGTTCTATTTCTTCAAACATTGTTTTTTTATTAATACTATCTGGAGCAATTAATAATATTTCTTTATATAAATTAATATCATTTTCTAATATACCAAGTCTTATATTATTTTTATTTATTAAAGTAATCATATTATCATCTCCTACATATCATTGTAATAATTATACAATACTTTTGTATTAAAAAAAAGAAAAATTAATTTTCTTTTTTAGTTTCTTCTATTAATTTTTCTATTCTATTACCATAATCAATTGATTTATCATATAAAAACTCTAGTTCTGGCATCTTCCTCATTCTTATTTTTCTTTTACATAATTCAGATTTAATAAAACCTTCTGCTTTATTTAAATCTTCTAAACACTTATCAATATTACTCCTATTAAATACTGTACAATATATTTTTGCTAAACTTAAATCACTTGTTATAGTAACTGCTGTTATTGTTACAAATTTAATATCTTCATCATTAATTTCATTTGCAAGAATATCACTAATTTCTTGTTGAAATACACTTGCTAATCTTTGTGATTTTATACTCATATTATCACCTATCTTTTCTTTTCAATCATTTCAAAAGCTTCAATAATATCTTTTTCTTTAATATCTTGAAAGTTTTCTATAGTAATACCACATTCAAATCCTTTTTTAACTTCTTTTGCTTGATCCTTTTCTTTTTGTAAAGAACCTATTTTTCCAGTAAATATTACTTCTTCATTTCTAATTACTCTTGCCGAAGCATTATTTTTAATTACTCCTTCAATTACCATGCTTCCTGCTATTACTCCTGTTTTAGAAAATGTATATAGTTTTCTTACTTCTGCTTTACCTAATATTTTTTCTTCATATATAGGATCTAAAGTTCCTTTCATAGCATCTTCTATTTCTTCAACTACTTTATATATAATATTATGTAATCTTATTTCTACACAATAATCTTTTGCAAGATCTATTACTTTACTATTTTCTTTAACATTAAATCCTATTATTATTGCATTTGATGCATTTGCAAGTATTACATCATTTTCTGTAATTGCTCCGACATCTGATCTAATAATATTTATTTTTACTCCATCAACAGATACTCTTTCTAGTGCATTTTTTACAGCCTCAGCACTACCTTGAACATCTGCTTTTAATATAATATTTACTTCTTTTAAGCCTGAGTTTATTTTACTAAATAAGTCCTCTATTGAGGTACATTTATCAATACTATGTGTATCTAATTTAGTATTTAAACTACGTTTTTCTGCTACTTCATGTGCTTGTTTTTCTGATTCAAAAGCCATGAATTTCTCACCTGCTTTTGGTACTCCAGATAAACCTGTTACTTCAACAGGTGTTGAAGGACCAGCATCTACTATTTGATTTCCTAAATCATTTTTAAGACTTCTTACTTTGCCAAAATGTTCTCCTACTACAATTGCATCACCTAATCTTAACGTTCCATTTTGTACTAATAAAGTAACTATTGTGCCAACATTCTTATCAAGTCTTGCTTCTATTACTGTACCTAATCCATATCTATTTGGATTAGCTTTTAATCCTTGCATTTCTGATACTAATATAATACTATCAAGTAATTTATCTATTCCCTCACCAGTTTGAGCAGATATTGGTACAAATATTGTATCTCCACCCCATGTATCTGGTGATATACCATTTTCTGCCATTTCTCTTGTTGTTTTTTCTATATCTGCATTTGGTTTATCAATCTTATTTATTGCTACAATTATTGGTACTTTAGCTGCTTTGGCATGATCTATTGCTTCTTTTGTTTGAGGCATAACGCCATCATCTGCTGCAACTACAATAATAACTATATCTGTAACACTAGCTCCTCTTGCTCTCATTTCTGTAAAAGCAGCATGACCTGGAGTATCAATAAAAGTTATTTTACTATTATTATGAATTATTTGATATGCTCCAATATGCTGAGTTATTCCACCATGTTCTTGTGATACAATACTACTTTTTCTAATAGTGTCAAGTACCGATGTTTTACCATGATCTACATGTCCCATAATTGTTACAACAGCTGGACGCTCACATAGCGATGATTCATCATCACATATTTCATACTTCTCAAAATTACTATAATCTTGAGTCTCTGCTCTTTTTAATGTTTTTTCATATTCAAGAGCTAAAACTTCTGCATCTTCAAAACTAATAGCAGTATTAATATTAGCAACTATTCCAAGTGATAATAACTTCTTAATAATATCTGTACTTGGTTTAGATATACTTGTTGCAAATTCATTAACTGTCATTTTATCTTTATATACAATAATATTTTCATCACTTGATGAGATATTAGATACTAATTTTTCTTTACTCTTATACATTTCTTTTCTTTTTAAATTAATATCTTCTGGTTTTTCTTCTACTTCAACCTTTGCTTTTTTTTGCTTCTTTGCTACTGCAATTTTTTCTTCAATTTCATCTTCTTCATATTCTTGAATAAAATCATCTGCTGTTTCAACTTCTTCTTCTACAGTCTCTTCATCCTGTTTTTGAAATACATTATCCAAATCTATTACTTGTTCCTCAGTTAAAACTGTTTCTTCATTTGCATTAAAACCTAGTTCAATGCACATTTCAATAACTTCATTAACTTCTCTAGAAACATCTTTTGCATATTCAATAACACTCATCATAGATATCACTTCCTTTAATTTTCTTCTATATATTTTTCCAATTCTTCAAATAATTTATCTGATACTTTTACTTCTAAAACTCTATCTAAAATTTTTGATATTTTCGCTTTTCTTACTACTTCAATCTCTTTTTTTAAATAAGCTCCTCTTCCATTTGCTTTACCAGTAAAATCAATATTTACATTACCATCTTTATTTCTTACTACCCTTATTAATTCTTTTTTTGGTAATTTTTCTTTAGTAACTACACAACTTCTAAGTGGTACTTTATTTATTTTCATATTTACCTCCTACTTCTTGTATATACTTAAATCTGTTTTTTCCTCTTTTACTTGCTCTGAACTTTTTATATCAAGTCTGTAATGAGTAAGTTTTGCTGCTAAGCGAATATTTTGTCCTCTTTTACCAATAGCAAGTGATAAATCATCACCATCTGCTACTACAAGTGCTGTTCTTTGTTTCTCATCTGTAATAAATACTCTTACATTCTTAGCTGGATTAAGTGCATTTTGAATAAACTTTACTGGTTCTTTTGAGTATTCAATTACATCAATCTTCTCTCCATTTAATTCTTTCATTATTCTATTTACTCTAGATCCATGTTCTCCAATACATGCTCCTACTGCATCTACTTGAGAATCTTCTGAATATACTGCTATCTTACTTCTTAATCCTGCTTCTCTAGCAACACTATATAAAATAACTGTACCATCATTTAATTCTGGTATTTCTAATTCTAATAAACGCTTTACGAATCCATAATGTGTTCTTGAAAGTAATATTAATGGTGATTTGCCTGTATTATCTATCTTAGATACATAAACTTTTACAGAACCTCCCATTTTTAATACTTCTCCTTGTACGATTTCTGATTTTGGAAGAATACCATGTGTTCTACCTAAATCAACATAATAATTTGAAGTATCTTCTCTAGATAATGTACCAATTAATAACTCTTGATCTTTATTATTAAATTCAGTCATTATACTATCTCTTTCAGCTTCTCTTATTTTTTGTACTAAAACTTGTTTAGCAGTTGATGTTGCTACCCTACCAAAATCTGTTGGTGTTATTTCTTCTTCTATTGTTTCTCCAACTTTCATATCTGGATTTATCTTTTTAGCATCTTTAAGTAATATTTCTACTTCTTCTGCTCTTTCCTCTTCACTATACTTTTTAACTACTGTTTTAAATGAGTATACTTTAATATCTCCAGTTACTTTATCAATAGTTACCCTGACATTAGTAAGAGCATTAAAATGCTTCTTATATGCTGCTTCAAGAGCATGCTCCATAGCTTCAAATACAATACTTTCTTCTATTTCTTTTTCTTTACATAAATTTTTTAATGCTTTAATAAATTCTTTTCCGTTCATTTTAGTCTACCTCCCCTGATGAACATACATCTAATACATATGATTTATTTAAACTACTTATATTATCAATAAGTGGATTAATAATATTTGATGCTAAAACACAAGTATCAACATCTACATATGGTTTTTTATCAATATATACTCTTAAATAATATATATTATTTTCCTTTACATATTCTATCTTTTTAATAGTAATACTTTCCTTTTTTAAATCATTTTCTATTAACTTTCTAACTTCTTCTTCCGTATACATCAACCTTTCAAACATAAAGAGCAGGTTTTTGACCTACTCTTTGCTGCTAAAAGTATTATAGCATAATTTTAATAGTTTACAACATTTTTATAATTAAATATAAAATATTTTTTTTATGATATAATTTAAATAATAGGAAGTGATATTTTGACAACTAATGATAAGTTTATTAAGCTAAAGGCAACACTAGCAATATTTATGTACATATTTTATGAAAGTATTACAAATTATATTGTAAAATTATTACATATTGATATTGATGCATTATCTAAATCTATGAAAGTAGTTTATGTAGCGTCTGGTGAAGTCTTATGTTTATTATTTATAATATTTTTATATAGGAAACAAATAGTAAATGGTTTAAAAGAAATTAAAAAAAAGTTAGAAGAATATGCATTCTTTGGTGGTAAAGTATGGTTAATTGGTGCTTTTGCTATGAGTGTATCAACATATATTATTGGGGGAATACTTAATAAACCAATATCTGATAATGAGACTGCTGTTAGAACTTTAATTCAAATGTATCCCGCATATATGCTTTTTTCTACTTTTATATTTGCACCTATAGTAGAAGAATTAGTAGCTAGAAAAGCTATTAGAGATTTAATAAAAAATGATAAGATATTCTTAATTGTGAGTGGTTTATCATTTGGAGTATTACATGTAGTATTTACTGCTAAAGTACCACTTGATTTATTATATGCAATACCATATAGTGCAATGGGAGTTGCATTTGCATATATGCTATTAAAGAAAAAAAATATTGCACTACCTATTACTGTACATATGCTTCATAATGCTGCTCTTGTACTAGTACAAATAATTGGAGGATTAGTATGAGTAAACCAAAAAAAGAAAATAGAAACTATAAAAATTTATTTTTATTCTTATTTGCTATAACAATAGGTGTACTTTATTCAATGTATGTAGGTACTTTAGGTATGTTTACAAAAGAATATAGTATTACTAATAGTAAATTACCTAAAGATTTTTATGGATTAAAAATAATACATATATCTGATCTTCATTATGGAGATTATGTAAATGAATCATTCTTAAAAAAGTTAGTTGCTAAGATTAATGCATATAAACCTGATATTGTAATATATACTGGTGATTTATATAAGAAGTTTAGTGCACCTGTTCAAGAAGATAAAGTTATAATAATAAATTATTTATCAAAAATAATATCTAAATATGGTAATTATTATGTTAAGGGTAATCATGATAGAAAAGGTTATGAAGATATTATGAATGCTGCTGGTTTTTATAATTTAAATGAAAAAGAAGATATTATATATGGAGAAAATAATAATCAAATATTACTAATTGCTAGTAATAATGCTAAAAAATACTTAGATAAAAATAAAGATATAAGTGGTTATAAAATATTAGTAATGCATAAACCTGATGATATATTAGCATTAAAAGATTATAACTTTGAATTAGCTTTAGCAGGTCATTCACATAATGGACAAATAAATATCCCATATATTAAAGAATTATATATGCCTAAAGGATCTAAGACATATAATAAACCTTATTATAAAGTAAATAATACCGATTTATATATATCTAGTGGTCTTGGTACATCATTATTAAATTTAAGACTTTTCTCACATCCATCATTTAACTTATATAGAATTACAAATAAATAAAAGACTCATATGAGTCTTTTTAAATATCTATTTCATCTATATATTTTTTTAATTTCTTAGCATCTTCTTTTAATATTATTTTTAATTGATTATCAATTTCTACAATACCTTGAGCACCTAGTTTCTGTATAGCAACTTTATTAACTAAACTAGTATCCTTAAGTGTAACTATAAATCTTGATACATTAACTTCAATATTAATAATATTGCCTTTACCACCAAGATACTCTACTAATTTATTAGCTTCTAGACTAAAGTCTTCTTTACCTGCTTTCATAACAACAAGAGCTATTACAATAAGTACTACTGCTAATATTAAATATTTAATTATTACAAACGACATATCTATCACCTTGATACATTATATCAAAAAAAAATAATATTAACAAATATTATTTTTAATCTTCCGTCTTCTTCTTTGGATATTTTTTTATCTTTCCTTTTCTTCTTACAATAATAAAATCATCTGGATTCTCACCGGGTTTTAAATGTTTCATTTTAGGTAAGTCTCGTTTTATTTTATATATTTGCTCTAATGTCTCTAATTCATATTGTTTTTTTATACAATCTTTTTTAACTTCAACGTTATTATTATCTTTTTCTATTATTTCTTGAAGTTTTCCTAATAATTTATATATATCCTTATATTTACTATCTAGTTTATTTCTTGATAATTTAATATACTTACTGTAATCATAAATCCATTTAAGATTCTTAAAGTACTCTACATCTTCTTTATTAGAAAATTTCATATATGCACTTTGATTACCTTTATCAATAATTGTATGTTTTTTTGCAAGAATTGATAATATTGATTGTGGTATTTCTCCTTCAATATAAATAAGCATTGTAATATCAATTAACTGTACATATACAACTTCTTTATCATTTTCTAATTCAAATATTTTCATGTCATACTCCTTTTATTTAAATAAACAAAATTACTCGATTTCAAGTTCCTCTTTTTTATTTTGAGTCAAGTCAACATAATTTTGATTTGTAATTACACTAGTCTTTAATTCTTTTTCTAATTCTGTTCTTGCTTTTTTAATAACTTTATCTGCAATGTTTACATCTTTTTTCAAATTGTTCATACCAATTGAATTGTTTTTTCTATGTATTTCAACAGCAGAAGCCTCTCCTAAATTGGTTAAAGCAAGCTCGATGTTGGTCATTGAATCTCTAAGGTTCCTGCTTCTATGTATGCCTTTAATTTTTTCATATTTACTAGCTGTTAAATCAAATCCAGACTTATATATCTCATTTGTAAGAATTGCATAATTTTTACTTACAGTTATTCATCTTTCTTTCCACTCATCTGTTAAATTGTGTCTTGTTACTATCCCCTTTTCTCTTTGTAAAATCCAAGACTTTGAATATCCCTTTTTTTCATATAATTCTTTCATTCTATTCATGGCTATTTCTGGATTATTAATTTCCTCTATTCTCTCGCTGCCAACATGAGCTAACCACAATTTAAAAGGTTCTGCCTTTTGTGATGGTATAGATTGAATAATACGTAATACTCCATTGGTATCAGCACAATCAGTTTCATATTTTTTTTCCGTCAGAAGATTGTACTTTTAGTTGTACGATAATTTCGTACAACTCAATGTTATACCCTTCTCTTTTTAATTTTATCTTTAAATCACTCCAATATCTTCTTGGATTGTTACTACCTGTTAATACAAAAATTATATCTATAATACTAAAATACCACTTATCATTTTTCCATAATTTTCTAATTTCTTTTTCTTCAAAAAGAGCTAAGCTATTACTTTTCATAAAATCACCTTCTATATATATTATACTACATAAAAGCGATAAACTCCTCTTAATAAAAAAATCACTTATATTTAGTGATTTAATTTTTAAACTTTGGTGGAGCTTAGGGGATTCGAACCCCTGACCTTCTCGGTGCAAGCGAGACGCTCTAGCCAGCTGAGCTAAAGCCCCATTAATGCACCTGAACCCAGATGCATAAATAATGATACCAAAAAGTAGTTAAAAAATCAAGTTTATTTATTTCTTATCATAATCATCTAGAAAATTAGTTTTAATATTATCTTTTGTATATCCAATTATTGCATTTAAATTAATATTTGAAACACTATTAAATATATTATTTTCAACATACTTATTATCTGTTTGTAATTCTTTTATTAATTCTTTTATATCTTTTCTTTTTGATTTATGCTCTTTATTTTCTACTTCTTCTGTAAATTTACATGCACAATTAATAAATTGTAAATCATTATATTTTGCCCAAGAAATTATATCCTTTTCTCTTACAAAGTACATTGGCCTTATTAATTCTAAACCTTTAAAGTTTTTACTTTTTACTTTTGGCATCATAGTTTTAATTTCTCCAGCATATAATATATTAAGTAATATTGTTTCTATCACATCATCAAAATGATGACCAAGTACTATCTTATTACATTCTAATGTCTTAGCAATATTATATAGATGCCCTCTTCTCATCCTAGCACATAAATAACAAGGTGTTTCTTTACTTATTTTATCTGCTACAGAAAAGATATTAGTACTAAATATTTGTGCATTAATATTTAGTTTTTTTATGTTATTTTCTACTAATTCTAATACATTATTATTATATCCTGGATCCATAATTATATATTTTACTTCAAATTTTATTTTATTATGTTTTTGCAATTCTTCAATACACTTAGCCATAAGAAAAGAGTCTTTACCACCAGATATACATACTGCTAGTTTATCATTATCATTTATTAACTTATATTCTTTAATAGCTTTAATAAATTGACTCCATATTTCTTTTCTATATTTTTTTATTATACTTTTTTCTATTTCTTTGCTATTCATTATACTTGTCCTTCTTACTATACTCTATTTAATATATTTTGCTGTTTTTTTAATAAAGTTTCAACTTTTTCTTTGTCTGTAGGAAAATAATATATATGATAATATTTAAAGTATTCATATAAGAAGTCTTTTATACCCTTTATTAAATCATTCTTATATTTATAACATTGACTACTTTTGTTTTTAAATATTTCTTCTATCATATTAATAATTATATCCATATCAAATTTATCAGTAGAGATATATAATCTTTCAATCTCTTCTTTTATTACTTTTCTATATGCTGTTGCTATATCTTTAGGAATAATATTTTTATTTATTGTTCTAATAAATGAATTTGTTAAATTATTATATTCTAGTTGATTACCATGACAATCTAATACTAGTTTATTGTTCTTTTTATGTAATAATTCTATTCTTGTTGGATAAGTAATATAACTATTTGGTATTTCTCTAACACGATTTGATATTATCTTATTATATGGATCAATAATTGGTGAAAATAAAGGTATATTTTTTAGTGTGAATTTAGGTATTGATCCAACGGTTATAATAATATCTTCATCTTTATTTAATAACTCTGTTAATATCTTTGAAAGATTTATCATTTCTAGTTTTAAATGACTTCTTGTTTCAAATATACTTCCACCTCTAAATATTGTATCCATTAATTCACCAGTACATCCATTAAATATAACTATATTTTGAGTACTACTATTCTTGCTTTTTATTATATTATTAATAGTTATATCTTTATCTTCTTCTTTTATCTTATAATACTTCTCATATATTTCTTTTTTAATTGTAGATAGTGGTATAATTCCTTCCTTTCTATACATAATAACATCTTGAAAATAAAAGTCTCTTTCTAAGTCAATTGCTTTATCAAATTTTAGTTGTCTTGCTAATACTTGTTTAATATATTCAATACTTCTATCTTTATTAATATTATCTAGTATAATCTCATTACTATTATTAGTAGGTGTTGCAAAATTATAGCTATTTACTTTTATTCCATTATTAATTAATACTTTCTTTAAAATATCATTTTGATCAAAAAAAGGTGCAATAGAATCACTCATAGAATATCCAGTAGATAATGAATTTCCAATAACAATAAAATTAACACATTCAATATTTAGTGTCTTTAAAACCTTTACTAATTTTGTTGAAAGAAAACGTTCTATGTTTTTTAAACTTTGTATATCTTTTTCCATGTTCCACCTTAAAAATAAATATTATTTTCTCTTACTTAATATCTTATTTATTCTAAACATTTTTAACTTTCTTAATAACTCAGGAAATTTATTTCTTAAAAACTTCTTTATTTTTCTTTTTGTTACATTTTTTAATTCTTCTTTTTTAATTAATATTTTCTTAGGAACCAATTTGCTTGTAAATGTCCAATCAAGAAATTTCTCTATTGGCCCTCCAATAATTTTAGGCATTTTAGCTACTTTTTTATATCTTCTTATATATTTATTAAAATATGTTGCTGCAAATAAAACTTCTGTTTTAGAAAATCCTTTTTGTTCAAAAAACACTTTGTCTTTTGATTCAAGATTTTCATTAATAATACCTATTTTTCTTGCTATTTGTTCCAATTCTGTCTGAGGAAATGGGGTAAATATATTTGGTATCATTTCATCTGCTTTTAGTTTTGCATTAAGTTTTATTGTTTTTAATACTTTATGTAAATTCTCATATGGTAAACCAACTATATTATATGTTAATGTTTTAATTTTATATTTATTAAACCAATTACATGAATTTATCATTTGTTCATCAGTTGTAAATCTCTTTAAGTATTTCTTTCTAATTTCTTCATCTCCACTTTCAAGTCCAACGTCTATTTGATAACACCCTGCTTCTGCAATCTTCTTAACAACACTCTCTGTTAAAAGATCAAACCTTAAATTACATGTAAAAGGTAATTTAATTTCTTTATTATATAATTCAATAAACTCATCAAACCATTTTGCATACATATTAAATATTGCATCTCTAAAATTAATTATTTTTGTTTTAGGATACTTATTTAATAATACTTTCAAATATTTAATAGCATTTTCTGGACTTCTAAATCTAGCATATTTTCCTTTATTAGGATATATACTTCTAAATAAAGAATTACCACAATATGTACAACTAAAAATACAACCTCTACTTACCATTACAAGTAATGTATTAAGTTTAGTACTAATTAAATTATCATAATCAAATAATTCAAAATCTGGGAATGGTAATGTGTCTAAATCTTCAACTAGTGGTCTAACCTCATTTATTATTTGTCCTTTAGGAGTATTAAAATAAAAACTCTTTACATCATAATAATTCTTATTCTTACTCATTTTATCCATTAATTCTAATGTTGGATATTCTCCTTCTCCTACACATACTGCATCTATTTTTTCAATATTTAATAGTTCAAGAGGAGCACACATTGCATGATAACCTCCAGCATGTACAAAAGCTTTAGGGCATGCTTCTTTTGCCCATTTAATTATACTTTTAGAATATAAAAACATAGTAGTTCTTATACTAAAACCTATTAAATCAGCATTATATTTTTTTATTTCTTTTTTAAACTCTTCTTCTTCGTACTGGTAATGCATATGAAATAATTTAACATTGTATCCACCTTTTTTAATTACTGCAGATATAGATGCTAAACCTTCACTATAATTACCACCAGTATGATTTTTTTTAGTATCAATTTCAGTAAAATCTGGATATACTAAAAGTAAAGTTAACTTTTTATTACTATTTTTCATTTAATCACCAATAATAGTATAACATAAAAAAAAGAAAAAGATTCTCTTTTCCTATAAATTAAATGGCTCTGGACATAAATACTTAACTTCATATTCCTTTATATCACCAGTACTATTCATACATACTATTTTTTTATCTGTTTCAAAAAACTCTGTTATTACTTGTCTACATATAAAACATGGAACACTAATATCATTAGTATTATTAATAATATACATTGTTTCAAAATCATTCTTTTTATATCCTGCAGAAATAGCGTTATATATTGCTACTCTTTCTGCACATACAGTAGCTCCATAACTAGCATTTTCAACATTAACTCCATTAAACTCTTTTCCATCTTTCATAACTACTATCGCTGCAACCTTATATTTAGAATATGGACTATAACTATTATCTAATAACTTTATTAATTTATCTTTCATCTTATTCTCCTATAAAAATTATATCATAATTTTTCTATTGTTTTTACTTATCATTATTTTGGGACAATAATTTTTATTTTTTTTGCTCCTTTAATAATGCCATAATCAACTATTTCCAGTTCAATTCTACTTAGTTTGTCATAAATTTCTTCTGAATTATTAATATTTGAGAAATCAGATTTTGATATTCCAAATAAGGCACAATTTTCATCAATATAATCTAAAAAAGGATTTATATATATTGGAACTTCCGTCTTATATAAAACATTTATTGCTCGAATTCCTTCTATTAATAGTGCTTTCATTTTATTTTTTTGAGATAAATATTGTTCAACTTCACTATAATTTTCAATAACTTTTCTAAATTATTCTATAAAATGATGATTAGGAGAAATATTTATACTATCAACATTCTTTAAATTATATAGCTTATACGCATAAATATTTATAAAACTATCAACCAACTGATTTACTCTTTTGCTATTTTGATTCGTTAATAAAAAATTAACATTATATAGTTCTCTTTTCATAATTCTCACCTCAAAATAATTATAATATAAATTAAAATATTAATATACTTTTTTTACTGTTTCATAATAAAAAATATATTAATACTATTATACCAAGTACTATACGATACCAACCAAATGCTTTGAAATCATTTTTCTTTATATATTTCATTAAATATTTAATTGTTATTAATGATATGGAAAATGCTACTAACATACCTGTTAGTAGAAGTATTATTTCTGTAGATGAAAATATAAAACCAAATTTTAATATCTTTAATAAAGATGCTCCAAACATAATAGGAATAGCTAAAAAGAATGTATATTCTACTGCTACTACTCTATCCATACCTAATAATAAACCTCCAAGTATTGTAGTACCACTTCTTGATGTACCAGGTATTAATGATAGTAATTGAAATAATCCTATACATATTGCTAACTTAGGAGTTATATCTTTAATAGATTTAGTAATGGATACTTTACCTTTACGATTATTTTCAATAATAATAAAAAATATACCATATATTATTAATGTCAGTGATACTACTACTGAATTATAAAAATGAGCATCAATATAATCATCAAATAATACTCCAATAATACCAGCAGGAACACACCCTATTAAAACTATTATCCAGAAATTAATTATTTCTTTTCTTTTTGCCTTATCTTTAATAAATGGATTTAATTTATTAAAAAATAAAAATACTACTGCAAGAATTGCTCCAAGCTGTATTACAACTAAAAACATTTCTTTAAACTCTGAAGATACATTTAATTTAATAAATTCATTTACTAAAATCATATGTCCTGTTGAGGAAATAGGAAGCCACTCAGTTATTCCTTCAACTATTCCTAAAATAATTACTTTTAATATTTCTATAAAAATCATATTATCACCTATTCCTATTATATTAATATATATACTATTATAGTTTAACATAATAAACCTTAATTTTTATAAGAAAAAAATTAATTTATTATCATATAATCATAATAACATTTGCTTCTTTAAATATTTATTAAAGACTTTACTAAATTCAATTATATTAATATTATTTATGTACGGAATATGTATTAATATTATCTTAATTTTTAAATTATTATCTGTTATATATTGCAATCCTTTATAATAAATATTATTACACAAATAATTACCTGCTTTATCTGATAATTTCACTTTATAATATTTCTTAAAATAGTTTAAAATTTTCTCATAATTATAATCTGTTTTTATAATATCTCTAATATCTCTTGCATTTTCTTCTATATATATGCTTTTAATTAAGGGTTTTTGTCCAAAAGCATAAATAGTATTATAACTATTTAAATTAATTTTTTCTATTAATTGAGTTTCACTTATTCTAAAATCGTTATCCAAATATAATTTATCAATACACTTGTTTTCTTTAATACTATCTAATAATACTTTTGATGAGTTATTATCACCTTTAAATCCTAAAATTAATACTTTTTTCATTTATTACACTAACTTCCCCTTTTTAATTATATATCATTTTAATTGAAATAAAAACCGTGTACTTTTATTTCCACAGTTTTTCATTCATCAATGGTCGGGAAAACAGGATTAAAAATCGTCATTTGTCAAAAAATTAAATAAATTAATATGTTTTATTCCATTTTTGGACATATCTAATCGATCAAGACTAATGACAAATTTCTCATAGTTATCATTAATACTTTCATAAGCCCCGAATTCTCTTTCTATAGTTTCTTCATTAGTCAAATAATAACAAACTTGTATATATTTAAATTGTTTATTTTTTGTTGCAACAAAATCAACCTCTCCTTTTTTTGTTTTTCCAATGTAAACATCATATCCTTTTGAAATCAATTCATTGTATACAATATTTTCCATACATAATGAATAATTAACCTCTTTATTATTCATTTTTAATTTTTTTATTCCCAAATCAGAAGCATAATATTTATTAAGTGTTTTTAATACCGCTTTCCCACTAACATCATACCTATATACTTTATTGATAATAAAAGTAGAACACAAAGATTCTATATAATTATATAAAGTTTCAGTTCCAATTTCTCTATGCTCTGATTTCAAATAATTCATTATATTATTCGCAGAAAACTCTTTACCCTCTGTTTCTAATATATATTGTAATATTAAATTAAATGCAGTTATATCTTTTATACCAATTCTTTCCACGACATCTTTTAATACTATAGAGTCATAAACATCAGAAATATAATTGGATAGTGCTCTTTCGTCTTTAAACGAAAATCTTTGAGGCAAACCTCCCCATTCAAATATATCAAACAATAACTTCTCATAATTTTCTGGTTTTGTATCCGTAAATTCTATAGCTTCTTTGAAAGTTAAAGAATTAATTCTAAAACTTATATATCTGCCAGATAAATCAGTTGATAATTCTTTAAATGTCATCTTGCTATTTGATCCAGTTATAAATATACTATATTGGTTAGTTATTCTAAGAGAATTTATTGCTTTTTCAAAGTTATCAATTTTTTGAACTTCATCTAAAAATATATAATACTTTTTCTTATCCAGTGTAAGTTTTTTTATATAACTATCCAAATCTTTAGCATTTTTAATAAATTCAAATTCCAAAGATTCAAAATTTAAATATATAATATGCTTATCATCAATACCATTTTCTTTTATTTCATCAATTATTTGAGTCAAAATAACCGATTTCCCGCTTCTCCTTAATCCATATAATATTTTAATCAAACTATATTCATCATAAAAATTTCTAATTTGTCTTAAATAAATTTCTCTCTTTAACATAGTTTATCACCTCTGATACAAGTATAACAAAAAAATCACGTGATGTAAAGTTATTTCGTTATATCGAAATAACTTTTGTTTTTGTGTATTTGTTTCGATTAGAAATTTAACCAAGATTTACTAAAAATTCAAATTCGAGTAATTTTTATACTTTCTATTTTACTTCTCAAAAATAGAAATTCCGGAGTCAAACTGGAGTCATTTATCTCTAGACAAAATAAAAACCCTTGTAATACAAGAGTTAATAAACATCTGGTCGGGAAAACAGGATTTGAACCTGCAACCTCCTGGTCCCAAACCAGGCGCACTACCAAGTTGTGCTACTTCCCGTAGAAATTGTACTTAAAAGTACAACGTAATTCTATCATAAAATATTTATTAAATCAATAATTAGTTAATCTTTTTAAATAACTTGAATCCATATTTATTTAATAATTTATTTTCTATATATATTATTATTATAGATATTAATACTGTGATTATTATTGTAATATTAAAGTTAATAATGTCTATATATTGTGATATTATTCCTATTAAGATCACATTAATAAATAGTGGTACTAGTATTGTAATCATTACACTTAAACTTTGTTTTACTACTACTGTATCATTTTGAGCATCCATTTTATGGAATTTAAGATTTATTAATAAACCAAAATATGCAGTAATAATTGAAAATAGTATTGTAAGTAATATTAGTAATAAGACTTCTATAATTGTAATACCTAGAGTGAATTTAAATATTATTATTGATATTATTGCTGCTGGTATTATTACTATTAAGTTTAATAGGATTTTAATATTAAATATTTTTTTTATTTCTATTGGCAATGATTTTATTATCCAAAAGTTTTGACCTTCTAGAGATATAGATACTGATGTTGTATTAGACATAAATGTAACCATTAGAATAAGTGCTAGTAGTAATTGAAAATTATTTACATTTATATTTGACATTTCTAGAGTCTCCATTATTTTAGTTTTATCATAGAATATTGTAACAAGAGCAAGACCAAACATCATTATTACTCCAAAAGAAGTATTTAATAAATATATTGGTGATGAGAAGTATCTTTTTATTTCTTTTATTAATAATGCTTTACTTGGCTTTTCTATTTTTAATTTGGCCATTTTATAGTTAGATTTAGTTTTATTTTCACTTAATTTAGAAATAATATTCTTATATTTAATACTCATAATATATGTAAATAGTGATATAAATAATATATTTATTGCTATAAATATAAATAGTGACTTAATATTATTTTCTATAAATACTTCAATTATTAAATATACTGGATAAAAAGTATATTTAATTATATTTAATACTGTTTCTTTATCATTAATAAAATACATAAGTATTTTTTGACCATTATACATTCCATAATATATTCCAAATATAAATAGTAATGATAGTAGTACTTCTGCTATGTTTTTAAAATTAGATTTAGATGTTAGATATGCTACTAGATATCCAAATAGTGATGCTAGTGTAGTTGGTATAATAGTTACAAATAATAGAGTTAATATAGTATATAAATAGAAAGTAGTATCAACATGTACTCTTGATATATATATTATTGATGAAGGTATTAGTATAAATAAAGAAAGTAATAAATTAATACCCAATAATTTAATAATTTTAGATGATAATATTGTTATTTTTTTTATAGGCATAGATAGTAATAAGTTATTATCTTTTGATTCAAATAAACTTGCTTTAGCATTATATATTGTAAACATAAATGATACAAAATATATTAATAAAAATATCATAGGTATCATAAATATAGTCATATTATATTTAGCAAGATTATCCATTATTAATGCAGTATAAACACATATAGATGTAGTTAATGATGCTAGTATATAAACTACTAGTAATATTATTGCTAGTTTTTTAAATAACTTATATTTTCTTATCTTATTTATTCCTAAATCATTAATAAAATTAATCTTTAATAATTCAAATAACTGTTTCATACTTTTTCTATCTCCAAGAATATAGATTCAAGACTTTTATCACCTTTTATCTCTGATACAGTACCTACTTTAACTAATTTACCATCTTTAATAATACCTACTTTATCACATAGTTTTTCTACTATTTCAAGCACATGAGAAGAAAAGAATATTGCTGATCCTTCTTTACATAAATCTTTCATAATATCTTTTAAATTATGTGATGCGATTGGATCTAAACCTACAAAAGGTTCATCAAGTACTAATAACTTTGGACTATGTATTAATGCTGATATAATTATTAATTTTTGTTTCATACCATGAGAATAAGTAGATATTAAATCACCTAAATTAGGTAATATCTCAAATATATTAGCATACTTACTTATTAATTTTTCTCTTATCTCTTGTGATACTCCATATATATCTGCTATAAAATTTAAATAACCAATACCTGTTAATGATCCATATATATCTGGATTATCAGGAATATAAGATATTACTTTTTTACACTCTATTTCATTATCCTTAATAGATAATCCGTTTACTAATATATCTCCTTCATTAAAATCTATTATTCCTACTATTGATTTAATAGTAGTAGTTTTACCAGCTCCATTATGACCAATAAAACCAAATATTTCTCCTTTTTTAACTTCTAAACTTAAATTATCCACTGCCTTCTTCTTATTATTACCATATCTTTTTGAAAAATTAACTATCTTTAGCATATTACACTTCCTTCTAAATTATTATAACAAAAAAACACTTCTTTTTAAAGAAATGTTTATTTTATTTTGGCGCGCCCGATAGGAGTTGAACCCATAACCTCTTGATCCGTAGTCAAGCACTCTATCCAATTGAGCTACGGGCGCATAACATATATTAAATATACGTTAATTATACCATAAATAATATTGTTTATCTACCACCATTTGCAACTATTGTGTCAATTTTTTTAGTTAATACTCTACCTGAATTACATCTACGATAACCTGTAACTATCATGTCATTTCTTCCTTGATTTAATAATGCCTCTTTTTGTAATTCGTTTTGTCCCTTTGTTGCTAATTTATAACTGTTGCACCCAAGAATAACATATGTACCATCAGTTTCTTTTTTTACTTTAAATATAAATGGAAATTTTTTAAATGTTTCAATACTTACTTTTGTACCTTTAAGAACTTCTTGGATATATGGGCAAGTTATTGCACTTAAGTTATCACAAACATCTTCCCCACTACCACATAAATGATTAACAACATTATTATAATTATTTTTCACTTTCTTTCCCCCTTTCAAAAACATGTTGCATACTATAACATATTATTTTATCTTTGTAAAGTAAAAAAGAATATAATTATTCTTTTCTTTTAAATGGTGGCTCCGATTGGAATTGAACCAACGACACAAGGATTTTCAGTCCTCTGCTCTACCGACTGAGCTACAGAGCCATAATGGCGGTTCCGACGGGACTTGAACCCGCGATCTTCTGCGTGACAGGCAGACGTGTTAACCTCTACACTACAGAACCGAATTGACTACTTAAGTATACAAGATATTTGTTATTATTGTCAAGCATTAAAAAAGATATATTTCTATATCTATTATTCAAATGTAGTCTTTTTTGTAATTGGCTGTATTTGTACAAATGTATTACCATCATTAACTGTAATTTCTTTACCTGTACTATCTTTATATACTGTCTGAGCAGATCTAGATGTCTTTTCATAAGTAATTGGTATTGCATATCCATTTGTAATATAGTAACCAGTACCAGTACCAATATTTGCATAATCTTGGACTTTTCCTCCACCATTTGCAAGTGGAAAATTACGAACATTAATTACTATAATATTTTTTACAGTTACTTGTTTATTATAATTTCTATCTTTATACGCTTTATTACTTACAAATCTATAATATACCTTTTCAGCCGTATTATATTCATAACTTGGAGTATAAATATTATAAGGAACTCTTACTTTATTAGCTACGATCTTATCAGAATAATTTGCAAGAGATACTTCATCAACAGAATAATTTAGTACTGGATCATAACCAGTATCTATATCATATTTTTTTGCTGCTCTTTCTAATATTCTAGCACTACTAGTAAATGCATTATGTGGTGCTTTAGTTAGAGAAGAATCTCTCCAAAATATTGAATTATCACTTCCAGTACCACTTAAGTTATTTATACTTAATGCTCTTAAATCTACTAATGCTCTATCTGAAAATCCATAATGAACATATATTGCATTATTTTCTAAAGCATAATCTAAATAATTATGTCTTGCACTTCTTACAGGCCCTATCTTAGTAACATTTACATCTTTAAATACTGCAAATAATCTAGTTAATCCACCTTCTACTGTCATTTCATATATCATGAATGCATCTTGTACTCCTGCTTGAGGAAATGCAGCTGGAACATTATCAATCATAACACCAAAAGGTCTTGCATCTGACTCTTCATCATATATTTGTAATGGTGTTTTTGTTGTAGTAGTTGTTGTTGTAGTTTTCTTAATTTTATTTAAAACACCACCATCAGTAGATAACTCAAAATATAATAGCACTGCTATTGATATTACTATTAATATTGAAAGTATTATTATTACTATTTTTAATTTCTTTAATTTATCCATATTTACCATCCTTTACCATATAAGTATACTATTATTATTGCTATTTTTCAATATTATTTTTATTAATAATACTTT
>ENA-UOWO01001300-UOWO01001300.1-activated-sludge-metagenome-genome-assembly--contig:-NODE-1300-length-33734-cov-10.334452_pt1 | contig 33734 bp, 28 predicted proteins | sample MGYA00238148_ERZ761564 | MGnify/ENA primary metagenome ERZ761564 (study PRJEB28885, sample SAMN05720194) | activated sludge metagenome | isolation source: Anaerobic digester | place: USA...
AACCTTCAAACCCTATTCCTGTGAGCTTAATTCAAACGTAAAGGTTTCCATAATCAGGTTGGCCAATAGTTTGCGGCAGGCGTTGTCTACGATTTCGCGGGCAGCTTCTTCCGTTTCGGCTTCCAGGGTGAGGGTGATGTGTTTGCCGATTCGCACATCGGATACTTCCTGGATGTCGATGTTTTTGAGGTTATTGGAAACTGCTTTGCCCTGGGGGTCAAGCAATTCTTTATGGGGCATAATGTCAATTTCTGCAACAAATTTCATGGCAATGGTTTACGCTTAAAGAAATGAATGAAACAAGAAGATATGATGTACAGCAGCACCACAGCAGATAAGCCAGCCACCTGCCAGCTAACCACCAATGCCACTGAAATCGCCGCAAAGATAATCCTTATCTCATTGCCTGTCCATTGTAGGGTTTTGAATTTAAAACTGAACATGGGAATTTCTACGACCATCAGCGCAGAAAACAGCAAAGTGATGCCATAAAGTACGCCTGCATGAAAAAGAAAAGCCAAACCAGGCGCAGGAGAAAGGTACAAACCCAGTAATCCAATCATAAATAAGGTACATCCTGGAGTAGGCAAACCCAAGAAACCTTCTGTTTGGCGTTCATCCAGGTTGAATTTGCCCAAGCGAAGGGCGGCAAAAAGCGTGAGTAAAAAAGCCGGGAGCGCCCGTAGTTCCAAATCTTTTGGCCAATGTCCCTGCCATGCTGCAGCAATAAGTCCATATACAATCAATCCTGGCACCAAACCAAAAGAGACCATGTCGGCCAGTGAATCCAGTTGTTTGCCCAATTCAGAGTGCACATTTAACCATCGCGCCACCATTCCGTCCAATAAATCGAACAATGCCCCAAGTGCTACCAACCCGATGGCCCATTCCAAACGTCCGTAGATGATGCAAAGGCTTGCACAAGCACCACAAAAAAGATTCAATAGTGTAACAGCGTTGGGCAAGTGATGGAGCATTTGGCTTTTTTTTGTCATTCAATGCACAAAAATATCATCCTCTTTGCAATTCGAGTGATATAAATATCGGCTAATGGCGTTATTTGTAAGAGCTTCGGTAAATTTTTAAATTGAGAGGCCAAATCGTTAGGCTATGAGAAAAATATTTATGCTGTTTTTTTGCTGTTGTGCACTGAGTAGCCTGCATGCTCAGGCTCCTGTAAACGACAATTGTGCCAATGCAATTGTGTTGGATACCTTAGATGGGTGGTGTTCGATGGTAAGGCAATATACTACTGTTGGGGCAACGCCCACCGTTGGGCTTGCCACTCCGGGGTGTATGCCAGCATCTAATGTTCCAAATGATGTTTGGTTTGCGTTTGATGCAATTGGTTCTGATGTCAATATTAGTATCTCTGGTGCTACACGGCTAAACGCAGGAGGGACTTTACGATCGCCACAGTTTGCACTTTATACAGGTACTTGTGGTAATTTAAGAGAGGCCAATACTTGCATCTCGGATGCATTCAATCGTAATTCCATTCAAAGTTTTTCATCCAGATTGATTATTGGACAGCGTTATTACATTCGCGTCAGCTCGCGTGTAAACGGGAATGGTACTTTTCAACTTTGTATCAATAACTATTCTGCTACGCAACAACCCAGTAGTGACTGCCCCACTGGCAACATCCTTTGTAGCAAAAAAGCCCTTAGCATCCCTTTTGTACAAGGGGAAGGTTTGGACACTACTGAAATTGACGGCGTTTGTGGTAGGCTGGGCTGTAACCCTAGTGAATCCCAATCAAACTGGTTCAAATGGACTTGTGATGTATCGGGAACCTTAACTTTCAACATCAATCCACTTAACCCAGATGATGATATTGATTTTGTACTTTTTGAGCTTCCCAATGGCGTGAATAGTTGCTCAGGAAAGCGGGCCATTAGCTGTATGTCAGCAGGGGAAAACGTAGATCGCCCTATGAGTACCTGGATCCGGTGTACTGGTGCCACTGGATTGAGAGAAGGAGAACAAGGAAATGTTGAATATTGCGGTTGTGAAACAGGCTATAATAATTTTCTATCCGCTGTAGCAATGGAAAAAGGCAAAGCCTATGCTTTGGTAATCAATAACTATAGCCAATCTGGCTCAGGCTACACCATTACTTTCGGGGGTACGGGTACTTTTGTAGGCCCCAAAGCCGATTTTAACCTAGATTCCAGCCCAGCCTGTATTGGACAGGAAGTGAGTTTTACCGATGCGTCTAGCTTTAATGGGGGATTCACCAAATGGGAATGGTTTTTTGGCCCGACATCTAACCAAAGTGGTGTGGTAAATGGTCAGGGCCCTCATAAAGTAGAATTTACCCGGCCAGGCAAAAAAAATGTGGTGCTGAACGTAACCAGCACAGACGGCTGTCAGGTTACTCAGGTTAAAGAGATTGAAGTAGAATGTTGCAGGGATCATTTTACCCTCAGTGGCCAAACCCGGGACGAGAACTGCCCGGGTAGTCTTACTGGGTCCATTGACGTAGGCGTGAGTAATGATTATGGGCCCTATATTTATGCCTGGAACAATGGTACCCGCAACGAAGACTTGCAGAACCTCGCGCCGGGCACCTACTCCATCAACATCACAGATCAAGCCACTTGTGATACTACCCTTACTTTCACCATAAAAGGCCCAACGCCATTTGTGCTCGCCGCACAAGACAAAGAAGCAACCTGTAATGGTGGCCGAGATGGCGAACTTTCTGTTCAACTCACCGGCGGCACCGCACCGTATCAATACAGCTGGAACAATGGGCCCTTAAGTCCTAATCCATTCCTTCGCAACGTCGCTGCAGGGGATTATACCTTGCGTTGGCGCGACCAAAATGGCTGTGAAAAAGATACCTTGCTCAAGGTGCGCGAAATTACCTTACGCCTGGACCCTTCGGTAGACGCCATTACCCGGCCTACCTGTTTTGGGTTTGATAACGGTTCCATCATCGTCAACCTGGGCAATGGCCAAGGACCTTACCAGTACAACTGGAACGATGGGCAAGGTTTTCGAGGAGACAATTCGCTGCGCAACATTCGAGCGGGCACTTACCGGGTTGCCGTGCAGGATCAAAACTTGTGCAAAGGGGAGTTCAATTTTTCGGTGGAAGATTTTCCGCGCCTCGTTTTACAAATGAATAGCAGTGACCCCAGTTGTTTTGGAGCCAAAGACGGTGCCGTAGACATTGCGGGTGAAGGTGGAACCGGAACCTATACTTATGTATGGGACAATGGCTCAATAGCCCCTTTTCGTTCCGATTTGCTGGCAGGCACATATCGGGTAACCCTGACCGATGCCAACGGGTGTAACCGAGATACCCTTGCTACTTTGGTAGACCCTCCTCTGCTCAGTATTGGTGACATCCAGCCCATTGACGTGATATGTTATGGGGATGCATCAGGCATCATTAGCCTGCTTGGTGCGGGGGGGCGGCCTCCTTATAAATATGGCATCAATGGAGGTCCTTTCCAAAGTGACAATAGGTTTATTGGTTTATTAGCTGGCAATTATACCGTGGCCGTGGAAGATGGAGGAGGTTGCACGGCCACACAGGATGTGGTAATCAACCAGCCCTTGCCCTTATTGGTTGATGCTGGTTTGGACTTATCGATTGATTTGGGTCAAAAAATCACCCTTTCGGCTTCTTCGAGTAATGCTGGGGTGACTTACCAATGGTCTCCTGCTGATTTGGTGACTTGTTCTACTTGCCAAACCACCTTGGCCGGTCCTTTGCGTACCGTACGTTTTCGGATTGAAGTGACCGATGGGGTGGGGTGTAAAGCGGAAGATGAATTATTGGTAACCGTGATTAAAAACCGACCCATTTATACTCCTAACGCATTTACGCCCGACCAGGATGGGCAAAATGATTTTTTTACTTTATACGGTGGCCCGGCGGCTCGAAAAATTCGGCGCCTGCAAGTTTTTGATCGTTGGGGGGAACAGATGTTCGATGGAAAGGATCTTCCGATGGGACAAGAGCCCTTGGGCTGGAATGGTACCTATCGCGACCAGCTGATGCCCTCAGGGGTATACGTGTATGTGGCCGAGATTGAATTCATCGACGACGAAGTGTTGCTTTTTAAAGGGGATATCACTTTGGTACGATAATAAGTTGAAAAGTTGAAGGTTGAAAAGTTGAAAAGTTGTGGGTACTGCAAGATTTGCGATCTTTGCAAAAAACTTTTAAACGCACTAACTTTTCAACTACTTTTCAACTACTTTTCAACTTTTCAACCCTCATCTTTTCAACTTCCTTCAATATGCGCAATATCCTTACCCTCACCGCATTGGCCATCTTTTTTTTGCAAGGCTGTGCAGGTAAAGAAGAACAAGTAGAAACGTTTTCGAAGGAAGCTGTATACCTGGAAACCATCAATGATGTAGACATGCTGTACAGCGATTCAGCCCTGATCCGGGTGCGCATTCGTGGTCCGGTCATGCTGCGTCATTTGGTGACGGATGATCCCCGTCAGGAATTCATTAAGGGCATTAAGGTGGATTTTTTTAATACAACGGGCGCACTGGCGGGCACACTAACGGCTAAATATGCCGTGCGTTACGAGTACAAGGGGCTGACCCTTGTGCGTGACAGTGTAGTATGGAAAAGTGTAGATGGCAAAAAGCTGGAATCACCAGAACTCACCTGGAACGAACGAGATCAACAGGTATCCACCAACCGCTTTGTGGTCGTCACGACCCTCAAGGATACCATCCGCAGCCATGGTTTTACCGCCAATCAAGATTTTTCGAATATCCGCTTTAGTGCGGTGGATGGGAGCTTGGAGGTCAAGCAGTAAAAGGAAAAACCATTCAACTGTTTTTGCTGCCCACAGCTGGGCGATCTCACCTTAATTGAGTCATCATACCTTACACTGTATTTAGCCCTCTACCCATTTGTAGCAAATGTGTCTTTTTTTTAAAAAAAAACCACAAAACAACAAACTTTCTAATTATATGAAATAAATAAATGTGCTTTCTTTGCGTTATAACTACAGATGCCTAATAATCTAGTCTTGCTTCCCTTTGTTTAATTGTCGCACCTTTGCGCAACCAAAACCCATATGAATCATGTCACTGAAGCTAGTTTCAGGCATTTTGGTCTTGATGTCTATCACTTTTATGGTAAAAGCTCAAACGGTACAAGTCACCGTGTTGAATGGCACTGAAGTGCGCTGCGTTGCTGATAGTGTGGTAGAGGTGCAGATTACCCCCAACCCGAGCCTGGAGATAAGATCGATCACCCTCAATTGGGGTGATGGCACCGCTCCGGTAACCATTGCCAAAGGAGATTCCCTGATCCTCACCCACAAATACAATACAAGCGATTATTTGAAAGAATGCGCTTACGCCTGTCCCTTGGGCGATGTAGGTGGATTTTGTGTGCAGGTCACCGTATTGGCCAGTTATACCAATAATGATTTAGAAAATGTCAGCAAATTTTTGACCTACCAAATGCCGCCTCGGCCAGAGATACGGATCAATGACAACAATGTAGTTTGTACAGGGAATGAGGTACAGTTCAACAACCAAACTTGTCCGAGCAACGACCCCAAAATGGAATACATCTGGGATTTTGGAGATGGAACGACGAGCATAGAGCGCAGTCCCAAGCACACCTACACGAATCTGGGCAACCAAACGGTACAACTGACGGCCAAAAACGCTTGTGGAACCGTCTCGACTTCACAACCAATTCGGGTACTTGGCGAACCAATGGCTATGGCTAAAGCCGATTCAGGCGTTATTGAAGTAGCTCCCGATCGCTATATCGTCTGTTTGTCGCGCGGGAACATCATTCGCCTGACTGGAGAAGGTAGCTTAAATGCAAGCTTGTACACCTGGACGGTCTCAGGACCGGGTAGAACCCAATGGTTGAACAACAGCAATCGCCAACAAATTAGCCGATTGGATATTTTTGAGGCGGGTATATATACGGTGACCCTGAGCGTTGACAACAATTGTATGAACCCCAGCACGAAGACACTGACGATCGATGTAAAATCTGCCGAGGGATTACTCCCCTTAAAGGAGCAGGAAGATGGTTGTATTTCGCTCAACTACCGCCCGGATCCACTCAATTTGAATGCTACTTATACCCTCAACGGCATCAACATTGCCCCCGCCAATTTTCCAACAACCTTGCCATCCTTGCCTTCGCCTTATATCGTAGAAGTGCGTCTGAACAATGAATGTGGCAATCAAATGCGCGCCGATACCTTTTATGTATTACAGCCCGAAACGGTGTCTATATCTACCCCAAGCAAAGATACCACTGTATGTGAGCGTACCACAGCTATTGCCCTTAATGCGGGGCCAGAGGGTGGACGCTGGTTGGGCGAAAACGTCAGCAGACAAGGAAATATTAGCCGTTTTACGCCCAGTCGCGCTGGAGTTTTTCCCCTAATTTATGTGCGTGGCAATGGGACTTGTGAACGACGCGATACCGTAAATGTTACCGTGGAAGAAAATGTTCGCCTCAGTATTCGGCCCCAAACGGATGAATGTCTTGATTTTGAGTATACCACGGTTCCCTTGATCAACAATGCGCAGTATAGCCTCAATGGCAATCCAATTGGCAATTTTCCTGTCCCCATTATGGTGAGTACCAATCGGGATGTGTATACGGTTAGGGCTACCTTTGAAAACACTTGTGGCCGGCAGGAGGCCTTAGATACGTTTGTGGTGACTGGTGCCCTACCAGTAGGGATTACGCAACCGCTTTTACCGCTTACCCAGGTTTGCGTTGGCGATTCTGCCCGCATGCTGTCTGCATTGCCCGCCGGAGGTACTTTTCAAGGCGACAATGTCATTCAGGTAGGCTCAGGTTTTGCCTTTAACCCTGCAACTGCCGGTACTTTTCCGATTTTTTATGTGCGTGGAGATGGCAGCTGCGAACGCCGAGATACCACTACCTTTGAGGTGCAGGCTAAGGTTGTACTCAGCCTTAACCATCAAGTAGATGAATGCAATCAAATTCGTTATACGCCTTCTCCCGTTATCCCCAATGCGGTGTACAGCATCAATGGCGTACGGGCAACCACTTTCCCTGTAGAATTAGGAGCGACCTCCGCTCCATACGTTGTAGAAGCTACGCTTAGCGATGTGTGTGGTACGCAGGTATTGACCGACACTTTTTTTGTGCGTACTCCCGACCCCCTAAAAATTACGACCCCGGCACGCGACACCTCGGTTTGTGAAGGCTCGGGATCTTTTGCGTTGGAGGTATCTGCTCTTGGAGGCACCTGGCAAGATGCCCGTTTTATTGGCAATCAGGCCGGAAGATTTACTTTTGATCCCCAGGAAGCGGGTTCTTTTAAAATCATTTACAACAATGGAACGGGAACTTGTGCCCAACAAGACTCCGTGATCATTGATGTACAAAGGGTAACTCTGGAGGCCCAGGCTGGCGATGTTTGTTTCAATTCTGCCACACCTTTACAAGGTTTGCCATTGGGGGGAAGTTGGAGCGCTACAGTTTGTCCAGACTGTATAGTGGGCAATAATTTTGACGCAAGTAAACTCTCTACTCCGCTGGATTCGGTAGAAGTAGTCTATACCGTAACCAACCCCATTGGGTGTAGGAATACGGATGCTGCTTTTGTACGGGTTACCAGGCCCAAGGCCAGTTTTCAACCCCAGGGCAACATTTGTTCCAACCGATTGGTACAGATAGATCTGAGCGGAACCAATGCGGAACGCTCGCGCTGGCTTTTGGGAGATATTCCCCTTGATCCGCCTCCTTTCCAGTTCATTCCTGCGGGAGAACAACGCATCACCCAAATCGCCCTCATTGGCAATTGTGCAGATACGCTTAGTCAAATGCTTACGGTGGTCGCTCCTCCCCCTTCTGCGGCCTTCACGCCAAGTGCGACCGAAGGTTGTTCGCCCGTAAACATTTCTTTTCGTCCCAATGAACCCCAAAGAGACGGGTTGACCTACATCTGGAATTTTGGCCGTTCAGCTGGGGATTCCTTAGCTACATATTTGCCCGATTCGGCTTTTACATTCACCAACGATAGTACCATTTTTCTGCGCTACACGGTTACGCTCAACATCGTGAACCAATGTGGGAACAGCATCGATCAAAGTGAGATCTCCGTATTTCCTCTTCCCAAAGCACGGATTGGACTCGACTCTTTGAGCAACCAATGCTCACCGGTAGAAGCGACGATTACCAATCGGTCAACTGGATCTCCGGATGCTTGTTTTTGGGATTTTGGCAATGGCATTACCGACAATACTTGTCGCAATATATACGTCCAACGTTATAGTGCGGATACAACTACACTTGAATACCTGATTAAGTTACAGGTGAGCAATGCTTGTGGCATTTCGAGGGACTCCTTTCCCTTGACGGTGACTTCACCAGGGGTTCAGACCTTTTTCTCTTTAGACGATTACAACATTTGTCCAAATAAACCCATCCAGTTCCGCGATGCTTCTACCCCTTTACCAACCAGAGTGTTCTGGAAATTTGGCGATGGAGGAGCTTCACAGGAACGCAATCCGACTTATATTTACCGCGATAGCGATACCACACTTACGGTCACTTTAGTCTCGATTACAGGCTGTGGCTACGATTCTTTGAGTCGAAAAATCAACATTTACCCGCTTCCGGATGTCAATTTCGCCACCGATCGGTACGCTTGTGCGCAACAGCCTACCACGTTCATCAACCGTTCCAATGAACGTGCCGCTTTCCGCTGGGATTTTGGCGATGGTCAGATCGATTCGGTTTCGTATTCTCCACAACACCGTTACCAAAACGGCGGCATGATGGCCAATGTCAGTTTGACCATCAGGGACTTTCCCAATGGTTGTGAAAACACCATTACCAAATCGCTCTTGATCCGATCACGGCCAGAGGCGATGTTCCAGATCAATGGTGACTCAACGGGCTGCGCTCCGTTTTCCGTGCTCCTACAAAACCTTTCCCGCAATTCCAACCGCTGGGAATGGGATTTTGGCGACGGCAAGACCTCTACCCTGGAAAATCCGGGTACAGTATACGATACTGGTGCCTACGACATTACCTTGATCGCTTCCTACGAAGGGGTTTGCCTCGATACTTTCCGCCTGGATGATGCCGTAAATGCTGATGACTGCGGCGCATTTATCCCCAATGCCTTTTCGCCAAATAATGACGGATTAAACGATTATTTCACCGTTTACGGGGGGCCTTTTAGCGCAACTAAAATCCTTACCCTACGCATTTACACCCGTTGGGGGGAGATGGTTTTTGAAAAAGAAAATTTTGATATGGACAACCTCAGCGGCTGGGATGGCCGTATTGATGGGCAAACTCCGATTCCGGGTGTATACGTTTATTGGGTGGAAATAGAGCAACTGGGTGGCCGCAGAAAAACATATAAGGGTGATGTCACATTGGTGAGATAGCTTTTCTACAGTTCCCATTCGATGGTTTCTGGTCGATAACTACTAACGGATAAGGAATAACTGTGTACCTTTAGCCTCTCGTAACGCTATTTACACTTGTGCTTACGGGTTTCGGTTGCTTTCTAAAACCAAAACTGTATGTCGATATTCGGGGCCCTAATCAAACGAGGAGCACGTTTGGGACAAATTCTGGACAGCCGCCGCGGGCAAAGAATCAAACCCATCCAACATCAGATTAGAACCTTGCGCTGGCTGTTGCGCAAAGCACGGAATACCTCGTTTGGACGATATTACCATTTCAATGATGTCCTCAACAGTGAAAATCCAATTGAGGCGTTCAAACATCATGTTCCAACTTACGATTACAACACCATTTATGACCGTTGGTGGCACATGACCCTCAACCAGGTACCTGACGTCACCTGGCCTGGCCAAGTCAAATATTTTGCCCTGAGCTCGGGCACCTCCGGCGCACCCAGCAAACACATCCCCATCACCAATGACCTGTTCCGATTCAATAGTCGGGCAGGAATGCGCATGTTTTTTGCGTTGTCGCGATTTAATGTCGATCCGGATATTTTCACCAAAGACATGATGATGTTGGGTGGCTCCACAGATTTGGAGCAAGGAAACGGGTATTTTGCCGGGGATTTGAGTGGAATCAACGCCAGTCGTCCACCTTTTTGGTTGCGTTCGTATTATAAGCCGGGCAACAAAATTGCCAGCATTCGGAGCTGGGACGAGCGGATTGCCGAAATTGCCAAAAATGCCCCCAATTGGGACGTAGGCTTCATTGTGGGCATTCCTTCCTGGTTGCAACTGATGATGGAAAAAATCATTGAGTACCATCAGGTAAAAAACATCCACGACATTTGGCCTAATTTATCGGTATGTGTACACGGAGGCATACATTTTGAGCCGTATCGTAAGGGTTTCGAAAAATTGATGGCCCGCCCCCTGGTGTACATGGACTCCTATCTCGCTTCGGAAGGCTTCATCGCCATTCAGGATCGTCCCGAAACGAGTTCGATGCACCTCTTAATGGACAACGGCATCTTTTTTGAGTTTGTCCCTTTTAATGAAAAAAATTTTGACGCTGAAGGTAACCTGCGCCCCAGCATCGAAACCCTGACCATTGATCAGGTAATAGAAGGAGAAGACTATGCCTTGCTCACCAGCACCAGCGGTGGCGCCTGGCGGTATCTCATTGGCGATACGGTACGGTTTACAGACAAACGGCGCTCGGAAATCATCATTACGGGCCGCACCAAGCACTACCTGAGCATTTGTGGCGAGCATCTATCAGTAGACAACATGAACCGGGGTATTCAACATGTGGAGGAGGAGCTGGACATCAGTATACCGGAGTTTACGGTAGCTGCCGTGGAGGTTGGCAGTTTTTATGCCCACAAATGGTACATCGGTAGTGATGCCAGCCACAATGTGGAAAAAATCAAAACCTTGCTGGATGCCAAACTCAAAGAGATCAACGACGACTATCGGGTTGAACGGGCTTCTGTGCTACGCGAAATTGAGGTAGAAGTGATTCCGGCCAATATTTTTTACAAATGGCACGAGCACCAGGGCAAAATGGGCGGGCAGCACAAGTTCCCTCGGGTGATGAAAAAAGAGCGGTTTCGGGATTGGGAGGAGTTTGTGCGGAGGAATTTGGTCAACTAAACATTATAAAATTCATTTTAAATACTTGATTATCCATGGAAATGAGTAAGCCGAGCGTATCCGTCTTGATGGCTGTATACAACACTGATTTTGTGTTATTAAAAAGGGCAATTGATTCCGTGCTGCTGCAGACTTTTCAAGACTATGAATTACTCATCATTGATGATGGCAGTACCAATGATGAGCAAAATTTATTGCTTGATTACGTCAAAAAGCATGAAGACAAGATCACCTACTTTCGCCATAAGAACTGTGGGCAAGCCAGATCAATCAATCTGGGCATCTACAACAGCACTGGAACATACATCACCATTCTCGATGGGGATGATGAATACAAGCCGAATCACCTCCGGGCGTGCATTGATTCAATCGGCACCAGCGACTTGATTGCCTCCAACGCCTACATTATTGTAGATACTGAAGACGATTACTACGTGCCCGATCGGTTTGACAATTACCAAATGATCCATTTGGATGAGTGTATTCTGTTTGCTACACTTTTTGGCAAAAAAGAGGTTTTTGCCGACATTCAATTTAAGGATGGATATGCTGCTGATGCAGATTTTTATGAGCGTGCCGGGCAAAAATACGCGGTAAATAAGTTGGACTTAAGGACCTATGTCTATTACCGAAACTACGAGGATAGTACCTGTGACAAGTTGAAGAAAGCCGTTTTATCCACTTTTTCCTAGCCCCTCGTTATGTTTTCTGTATCCGGCCATAAAGACCTGATTCTGGCTTGCCACATCACGGGTATTTACGATGTAAACCGCCGCACTACGCTGGAAGGCAACGACTACGAACTGGTCAGAGATTGGGCGGAATCCATTGCAGCCCAAAATTTACGCGGAATCATTTTTCACAACAATTTCACGGAGGAAAGCTGTGCAAAACATCAAAACGAGCATATTTCTTTTGTAAAAATTGCTTACAATCCTCAATTCAATCCCAATGTTTTTCGCTACTTGATTTACCGCGATTTTCTGCGAGCACATTCAACTGCGATTGAGCATGTGTTTGTTACCGACGTTGCGGATGTAGTTGTACTCAACAATCCTTTTGTCCAAGCGCTGTTTAGGAACCACCCTGAGGCCATTTTTTGTGGGGATGAACCCAAAAGCCTCGATGATGGTTGGATGCACGATCATTCGGAGCATTTGCGCAGCAAAATTGCCGATTATGCCAATTTTGAACAGCGTTTTCTGGATGCTCCTATGCTCAATTGTGGCATCATTGGTGGACACATCCAGGTCATGCAGGAGTTCATTGAACAATTAGCTCAGATTCATGAGCAATACAATCATGACAACCAAACGGCATACACTGGCGACATGGGCGCTTTCAATTACCTCATGCGCACCCAGTTCAATGAGCGGGTAATTCATGGTGAGCCTTGTAATACCGTTTTTAAAGCGTATGAGTTGGATCGGAGGGATTGTTGGTTCAGACACAAGTGAAGGGGGACTGCCCGGGTATGCATACCATTGAAGGGGAGTACTACTGCTTAAGTTTATACAATATCTATTTATCTTGAGCGCTTATTTGTTACTGATTGTGTACTAAGACTACCACTCGTTAGCGGAAAAATCTGGCAACAACAATGAACATGCTCTTTGACGGCATAAAAATAGGACTTATCCTTAGCTTTATGATTGGTCCCATCTTTTTCGCATTGGTTCAAACCAGTGTTGAGGAAGGATTTCGGGCGGGTGCAATGGTCGCATTAGGCATCTGGATGAGTGATTTTTTATTTGTACTGGCGGTGTACTTCGGGGTGTCTTACCTCGCCGATATTGTGAATACCCAAAGTTTTACGTTGATTCTGGGTATTGGGGGCAGTATTTTACTGGCCGGTTTTGGACTAGCCTCCCTGCTGACCATCCCCAAAGGGCTATTGAACAATACCGTGCCCGACTACAAACGTAGTTCAAGTTATCCATCGCTCTTTGTCAAAGGTTTTTTGATCAATACCATCAATCCTTTCACGGTTTTTTTTTGGACCAGCTTGATGGGTACAGTAGTAATCAAAGATGGATTTGATGGAAATCAGGCTTCCATCTTTTTTGGAGGCGTACTTGGGACGATTATTTTAACCGACCTGCTCAAGGTGATTTTGGCCAAAAGGATCAGGTATTCCCTGCGCCCGGTGCATTTGCTTTGGTTGAGAAGAATCTCGGGGGCGGCCCTGATTGTATTTGGGGTGGTATTATTGGTTCGGGTCTTACTTTTGGTAGGCTGGTAGTATTTCAAATTCGATGAGCTCTTCCTGTTGGCTGAAAATAAACCAAAGGATACCTACTCCAGGCTCCATGATCTGAACTTCAAGGTATTTTTGGTCGGCAATGGCTACCGGCCGAACCTGCAAGGAAGGATACAGCTTCTTTAAATCACACAAAGTTGTACCCTTAGTAAAGGAGATGCGTGGAAACTTCACAACCGACGACAATTTACCGATAGAATGCCTTGTGCATTCTGCCGAAACAGAATTAATTGACTGATAACATGCTATGAGTTCTCGGTGAAAATGTACAGAGGTAGCGAAATTTAGGAGAAAATACTATGGGTATAATACCGCTTGATGATCAAGATACAACAAATTTAATTCCATTTAAAAGTTTCTATCATTTTTCGCAGGTCTTTTTTTACAAAATCGTATACCGGAGCCAAAGAATCGGTGTTGATTTGGGTTTTGAAATACAAAGAGGCGCGAAAAAAATGTTGCTTGTTGTCGGTGATAAAAAATTGAAAGGGAGTTGCGGCGGGGCCTTCAATGGAAAAAATCATGCCTTGCAAATTGGCGCCGCGATTGATCGGCTCTTCTTCAATGTAATTGGCTTTTTTGTTGTGCCAATCTACCAATTCAAATGCATCTGATTTGAGTTTATCCAGCGTCTTCCCGGCACCAATTTGTGAATAGGTGCAATAAATTCGACAGTCAAAATCAGGGTAATACAAATCAAACCAACAGGCGTTGTCTGGTTTTAGGCCATTTTGACCAGTATCCTGCTGCACCTCCGCATATTTGGGATACTGAAAGCTAAAGGAGCAGTAATTTTCATCAAATTGCTGCAATACTTTTTGTGGATAAACCACCCGCGGATAAGCCCGAGGTTTGGGGATAGGTGTGCGCTCTTCACAGGCAATAGCCAGCCCGGAGATAAACAATAAAAAAAGGAAGCGAAAAATAACAGCCATGCGGTGCTAAAGTCATGTGGTCATGCCTGCGCAAAGTCCCTGGTGCCGAATGGTACGAACCAGGACTTTGCGCAGTATGCCGGTAAACTAAAATGGCAAATCATCATCTGCCGTTACTGGTAATTCTTCCGAAGCGGTCGGCATCGGTGCATCACTAACGTTGGAAACATTGTTGCGATTGTTCGGATCATCTTTTTCAGAAGGGAAAGAAGCTCCATTGGCTCCTGAACTATTTTTAACGATCCGGAAATAATCAGCCACAATTTCGGTGGTTTTGCGGTTGTTGCCGTCCTTGTCTTGCCAGGTACGGTGGGTCAGTTTACCCTCCAAATAGATCGTCATCCCTTTTTTGAGGCTTTTTTCGGCCCGTTCGGCCACTGCCCGCCAAACGATGATGTCGTGCCATTCGGTCTGCTCCTGCCAATTGCCTTCTTTGTCCCGATAGCTTTCACCGGTAGCCAGGGAGAATTTGGCGACCATGGCACCATTTTCTAAGCTACGAACTTCGGGGTCTTTTCCCAAATTACCAATGAGAATTACGCGATTAACCATTGTTTTAAATTTTTATAAATTTACAACAAAGTAAAACAAAAAGCTATAGTCAGGCACTACCAAATTTTCAGTTTTTGTACCCACGCAGTTGAAGGTGAAAATACAAAAATAAGGTTATAGTGAATTGATTAGCAAGGTTGTAAAAACACAAAAACGTCTCTACTCTTCTTCCGAAGATTTCGAGCGAGACCCATGCATCATGCGATGTGGATTGGCGATGTGTTGGTTGAAAGTATCCTTCGGCACGGAATTGATGCTCTCCCACAACAAATCCTTTAGTTCCATCAGTCCTTGTTCTGCTACTGCCGAAATAAAGACGTAGGGAATGTCTTTGGGAATGGTGGGTTGCAACATTTCTTTTAACTCTTCATCAATCAGGTCGGATTTGGTAATGGCCAACACACGAGGTTTGTCCAAGAGTTCTGGATTGTACAACTCCAACTCCCGCAGCAGGATGTTGTACTCCCGGTTGATGTCGTCGGTATCTGCTGGCACCATAAATAACAGGGTAGAGTTGCGTTCAATGTGTCGCAAAAAACGCAAACCCAAGCCCTTGCCCTCGTTGGCATGTTCGATGATCCCGGGAATGTCCGCCATAACGAAGGACTTTTCATCCCGGTAGGACACGATTCCCAAATTGGGTGTCAATGTGGTAAAAGGATAATCGCCAATTTTAGGCTTGGCTGCCGATACTACTGACAACAAAGTGGATTTTCCTGCATTGGGAAAACCAACCAGGCCAACATCGGCCAAAACCTTTAATTCCAGGATTTTCCATTCTTCACGGCCGGGTTCGCCGGGTTGCGCATGGCGGGGTGTTTGGTTAGTTGGTGATTTAAAGAAGGCATTGCCTTTTCCACCACGGCCACCTGGAGCAATGATTTGTATTTCATCGTGCTCCGTAATCTCAAACTCGATCTCGCCGGTTTCGGCGTCTTTGGCTACGGTACCTAACGGAACGTCCAGAATGACGTCTTCACCATCTGCTCCGGAGCTATTGGCTCCCCGGCCATTGACACCAGGGCTGGCAATGACGTGCTTGCGGTATTTGAGGGCTAGTAGAGTCCACACGTTGCGGTTTCCCCGCAAAATGATGTGTCCTCCTCGTCCGCCATCGCCGCCGTCCGGGCCGCCCATTGAGGTATGTTTGTCTTGCAAAAAATGAACAGAGCCAGCTCCCCCCGCGCCAGAACGGCAACAAATTTTCACATAATCTACAAAGTTCTGTTCAGCCACTTTTTTAAGTTGAAAAGTTGAAAAGTTGAAAAGTTGAAAAGTTGAAAAGTTGAGTAGCGCCAGATTGGTAATTTAAGCTTAAACAACCGATCTGGCGCTACCCAACTTTTCAACTATAAACACTTCAACTTTTCAACTATTAAAGACTATCAATCTCCGCACAAAGGCGGTCAAAAATTTCTTCTATTCCTCCAACACCATTAATCTTGATTGAACGTCCATATTCAGCATAAAAGTCAAAAACGGGTGAAGTTTCTGCTTTGTACACGTCAATGCGTTTGCGAATCACCTCTTCATTGGCGTCATCAGGACGGCCTGAGGTTTTTCCACGTTCTTTCAGGCGTTCTACCAGTTCTTCATCTGAAACCTGAAGCATGATCAATTTGGAAATGCGTTGGCCTTTCTCTCCCATCAGCGCATTAAGGGCTTCACTTTGCGGAATGGTTCGGGGAAAGCCATCAAAAATGTAGCCGGCAACATCCGGGTTGGCTTCAACTTTATTGCGCAACATCCCAATGGTAACCGAGTCGGGTACCAACATCCCTCGATCCATGTAGCTTTTTGCTTCCAGGCCAAGGGGAGTACTGTTGCCAATTTCGTACCGAAAAAGATCACCTGTAGAGATGTGCAAGAGCTGATATTTATCAACCAGTTTAGCCGCTTGGGTGCCTTTCCCTGATCCTGGAGGACCGAAGAGTATCAAATTGATCATGTTTAACGTAGATTATTTGCAGCGCAAAAAAAGTAAAAGTATTGCAAAAAGTAAGGGTTTGAAAGTTATTAAATAACCTTCAAACCCTCAAATGAATCGGAATAAAAAGTTGAAAAGTTTAAGGTTGAAAAGTTTAGGGCTAAAAAACACAGCAAATGCTGAGTTTTTCAACCCTTCATCTTTGAACTTTTCAACTCACTTTACCGGTTTGGCCCTGCTGCGAAGCACCGCGTCTCAATTCCGGCAATAAGCCCTATTGGTTCGATTTTTTCTTCGAGCTGAGCAGTTACAACCTGAGTGGCTGTAGGCGCAGGAGCCACCTGCATGATTTGGGGGCCATAAAGGGACACCAAATCAGCTTTGTGAACAATTCTTCGTGCAGAAACGCTTTTGGCGTTCCAGTAGCTTGATTCTTTCAGGTTATCGATCGCAATGCCTTTGGAGCAGCAGCTGTGGATGAATTTTAGCCCATCCTGGTCATTTGAATACACCATGGCTACGTGAAATACTCTACTGTTGGCGGAACGCCGGAAGAAAAGTAAATCGCCAGGCTGTGCTTCGTTGAGATCGATTTTTTCGCCTTGACCTTCCTGATCACGGGAAGAGCGCGAAATGCTCACTTTGAAATGAGCCATAATGTAGGAAGTAAATCCGGAACAATCGAAACCTGAAACAGGTGAGGTACCTCCATACCGGTAAGGAAGACCCATGTAGAGTTGCGCATAATCAAGAACATCTTTCCTGAGTCGCTTCTCTGCTTCTGCCACCGTTGTCGGTAGATCGGCAGGAATGCTTGTTAGGTTAAGCGTTGTAGGTGCACAATTCGCTAAGGCTAAACAAGTAGTTAATACTTCTAGCATATAATAAGTACGTTGGTTCGCATGAATGATTTATGTATGGGACTACATGGGATGTGTAACTGGGTGACTATTCGTCAAATATGTTCGGATGGGACAGTGGCAAAGATAAAGCAAAATTTTCGAAAGTTTCACCACTTGAAAGTGTTAAAACTTTCAATTCATTCAAATTCAAGTAATTACAGGGAAAATTTGTTGAAAAAAGGTCTGAAAAACTAGCGAAATTTCGCCTCCGGGGAGCCGGAAAATTTGAACAATGGCAAGATAGGAAATTAGTTTTGGATTTCGTACTTAAGTCAAAATAAAATGTCTACTTTCCGAAAAATTTGACCCCATTTTAGCACTCGTTTCCCTTTTTTCAACCTAAGTTTTGATCAGTTTCATGAAAGAAGAAATCTTAGATTCAGATCAGTTGGAAATCAACCTGATCAAAAACCAGCCACGTATTCTACAAGGTTGGGCTTTTTTTGATTGGGCCAACAGTGCCTATGCCCTGGTGATTACGGTTGCCATTTTTCCGGGGTATTTTCTCCACGTCACCGCGGATGAGGTAAAGATATTGGGCATGCGCATCAGTGATGGTGCCCTGTATTCCTATTCCTTATCCTTTGCTTACTTGTTGATCGCGCTGGTTTCACCCTTGCTTTCCGGCATCGCTGATTATGGTGGCCGCAAGAAGGTTTTTCTGCGTTTTTTTACCACATTAGGTGCACTGGCCTGTATGGGTTTGCTGTTTTTTACCAGCATGGCTACGCTTTGGGTTGGGGTAACCTGTTTCATCCTAGCCACCATTGGTTTTTCGGGCGGATTGGTTTTTTACAATGCCTTTTTGCCCGAGATTGCTACGGAAGACCGCTATGACAAGGTCAGCGCAACGGGTTTTAGTTACGGCTTTGCGGGTAGCATCATTTTATTGGTCACCAACCTGATTGTGATCCAAAATTTCAGCTGGTTTGGTTTTTCGGAAAGTTTGAAGGCCGTTCCCGTGGCTTTTGTGATGGTGGGCTTGTGGTGGCTGGGGTTTGCTCAAATTCCCCTGCGGCGTTTACCAGAGGATGCGAGGCATCCTTATTCCAAAGACATGCTCAAGCGTGGATATGAAGAAGTAAGCAAAACCGCCAAAAGGGTTTTGGCACGACCCAATATGCTACGCTACCTTTCTGCTTTCTTTTTTGCCAATGCAGGGGTGCAATCGGTGTTGTATCTCGCCTCTATTTTTGCAGAAAAAGAATTGCATTTTGATACGTCGAGCCTGATCGTCCTGATTTTGATTTTGCAGATTGTGGGTATTGGGGGAGCATTTTTCTTCGCCTGGGTATCGAGCAAAAAAGGGAACAAATTTGCCTTAATCGCGATGATGATCATGTGGACATTGATTTGTGTTGGAGGCTATATCGTCAAAACGGGTTTGGATTTTTACTTTCTGGCCGCTGGGGTGGGCCTGGTCATGGGTGGCATGCAATCCTTGGCGCGGGCGACCTACGCCAAGCTATTGCCCGAAAATACGCCAGATACTGCATCTTATTTCAGCTTTTACGACATTCTGGATAAACTCTCCACGGTGATGGGCACCTTTCTTTTTGGGTTGATTACCCAACTCAGTGGGGGCATGCGCAATTCGGTGCTTTTCCTAGCGGTATTTTTTATCATCAGTTTGATCATCATGCGGCGGGTGCAGGTTACACGGGATGTTGCTTAATTGGAAATATCTGTATTACTCGTTGCTCTTTTTTTATTTTTGCAGCCTGATTTCAACATCCAAGACAAATGAGCACGCTGCAACAAACGATCGAACAAGCATGGGAGGACCGTAACCTCCTGACACAACCCGCAGTCAAAGACGCGGTATTTCAGGTGGTAGAACTCCTGGATAAAGGGGAAATTCGCGTGGCCGAACCTACTGCCGATGGCAACTGGAAAGTCAACGATTGGGTTAAAAAAGGGGTAGTGATGTACTTCCCGCTACGCCAAATGGAAACCATTGAGGTGGGGCCATTTGAGTTTCACGACAAAATTCCACTCAAAAAATCATACGCTGCGCTGGGCGTGCGGGTTGTACCCCACGCCATTGCTCGTTACGGTTCCTTCCTGGAAAAGGGGGTTATTCTCATGCCTAGCTATGTCAACATCGGTGCCTGGGTAGGCAGCGGTACCATGGTGGATACCTGGGCCACGGTGGGTTCATGTGCCCAAATTGGCCGCAACGTACACCTTAGCGGCGGGGTTGGCATCGGTGGGGTTCTGGAACCGCTACAGGCCGCACCAACCATCATCGAAGATGATTGCTTCATTGGCTCCCGCTGTATTGTGGTAGAAGGGGTAAGGGTTGAAAAAGAATGTGTGTTGGGTGCCAACGTGGTACTGACCAACAGCACCCACATCATCGACGTGAGTGGCCCGGAACCCATTACCTACCGGGGACGAGTACCTGCACGCTCGGTGGTCATTCCTGGTTCTTACACCAAGGAATTCCCTGCCGGAACTTACCAGGTTCCCTGTGCGTTGATCATTGGCCAACGCAAGGAAAGCACCGATAAAAAGGTGTCGTTGAATGACGCTTTGCGGGATTATAGTGTAGCCGTTTAAAATAAGGTTCGGGGGTTTGAGGGTTGGGAGGTTCGAGGGTTGGGTTCACTAACCTCGAACCCCCGAACCCTCAAACCCCCAAACCTTCGAACCCCCGAACCATGAAGTACTTAATCGCTGGACTCGGCAACATCGGCGCCGAGTACGCAAATACCCGCCACAACGTAGGTTTTTTGGTCGTAGATCAGTTGGCTAAAGATGCAGAAGCAACTTGGGAAAGTGAGCATTTGGGATCTATTGCCAAAATCAAACACAAAAGTCGAATCTTTGTGTTGCTCAAACCTTCTACCTACATGAACCGCAGCGGGAAGTCGGTCAATTATTGGTTGCAAAAAGAAAAAATCCCGGTGGAAAACCTTCTGGTGATTCTCGACGACCTCAATCTGGAGTTTGGCAAACAACGCCTCCGGGGCAAAGGTAGCGATGGCGGACACAACGGGCTCAAGGACATTGATCAGGTGATTGGAAACAATTATGCCAGGCTGCGTATTGGCATTGGTGATGATTTTCGCAAAGGCCAACAAGTAGATTATGTATTGGGGGAGTGGTCAAAGGAAGAAAACGAACAGCTCCCAGACATCATCAAATATGCGGCTGACACCGCCAAAAGTTTTGGCGCAGTGGGATTGGCGCATACGATGAATGCATTCAATAAGAAATAATTGGCCATAAAATCAAGAAGGCACTAAGCGCATCGAATGTACGCTTAGTGCCTTCTTGATTTTATGGCACTATAAAGCCTTTCATTTTTCAACCCAACATCATTACTGCACTATACAAAAAACAAATGTGGCTGAAAGGAGAACGGTTTACTCGCCACCAATTTTAACAAATCTACAGAACTTAGAATCCCCACCACTTTTTCCTGATCTTTGACCAACAAATGATGGATGCCATTTTTTAGCATCAAGTTTGCTGCAGTAGCGGTTGAATCATCATTGTTAATATAACAAAGTTTGGTACTCATCACACTCATCACCGGTAAAGTCGAATCTTTTACATTGCGCAAATCAGTATCAGTAACGATGCCCATGATTTCGGCATTTGCTCCTGCTCCTTCGTCGGTAATGGGTACCGCTCCTACATCATGTTGGTTCATCAATTCTCTCAGTTTCCCTACGGTAGTTTCTACAGTGGCCATCACGACCGGACTGCTCATGAGTTGCTTAATGGTCTTCATGTGTGATAGGTCATTATTGTTAAGAATATAAATCCAAACCTAAGGTTCATTATTTGCCATACCGATGTACTGACTTTCGTCATAACCAGCGTATGATTTTGATCAAAAAGGAAAAAAGTTGAGCCTTTGTAATTGGTTATTAGCGCAAGGGGTTCACTACAAAAATAATATCGGTATCATAATCTGTTTAAGAGAGGAAATTTCAAACTTTCTCAATTTAAGGGTGTTAGGGCATTAATGCAATAGGTATATGGAGAAAAAAATAATAATTGTAGGCGCCGGGGTAGCGGGGCTCGTTGCGGCTCGGCATTGTGAGGAAGCGGGTTTTCATCCCACGATCATTGATGCCGAGGAAAGGGTTGGCGGCCGGGTTAAGACCGATCAGCTCGACGGTTTTTTGTTGGATCGAGGTTTTCAGGTTTTGCTCACCGAGTACCAGGAAGTTCAGCGGTATTTGGATCTTCCAGCATTAAATTTGCAAGAGTTTCAACCCGGAGCGGTAATTTTTTCGGCTGGTCGGTCTTTTCAATTCAAAGACCCTCTGCGCGATCCCCGTCAATTGTGGTCGGCTTTGGTTTCCCCGATTGGTTCCTTGGGCGATAAATTGAGGATTTGGCGCTTGGCACAGAAGCTAAAAAACACCTCCCCTGAAAAAATATTTGCGCAAAACAGTGCCTCAACCCTCATATTTTTACAAAAATTCGGGTTCAGCAGCCGCATCATCGAGCAATTTTTCCGGCCTTTTTTTGCGGGTATTTTTTTGGAAAATGAACTGCGTACGCCCGCCAGCATGTTCCGCTTTGTGTTCAAAATGTTTGGCCAGGGATACGCGGCAATTCCCGCCAAAGGGATGGAGGAAATCTGCAAACAACTTAAAGCTGCTCTGACTAAGACCACTTTTCGATTCAATACACGGGTAAGCCAAATTCTGGAGGATCACTTATTGACCAGCACAGGGGAGCGCTTGGATTTTGATACCATCATTGTCGCGACTGCTCCAGAAGCGCTGGTTCCGGGCTTGCAGGGGCAAAAACAAGCTTATCACGGGACGCATAATCTTTATTTTTCCGCCAATTTTAGCCCACTTAAGGTGCCTTTGATTGCCTTGGTAGCCGATGCAGACAATCCCATCAATAGTTTTTGTGTGCCCTCCGATGTATCGGCAGCATACGCTCCAAAAGGACAAACTCTGGTGTCGGTGACCTTAAAGGCCAATACTACGGCCAGTCCTGCAATGGTTGCTGAAGCCCTCAAGACTTTGGTTAAACGACCTGATTTGGAATTGACTCACTTGGCGAGCTATCATATTCCGCAAGCTTTACCCATTGTAGAGGCATTGCGGTACGAGATTCCCAGCACCCAATATGTACTAACAGATCGCATCATCCTTGCTGGCGATCAACTATTGAACCCTTCGCTGGATGCAGCAATGCGCAGTGGAAGGTCTGCCGCTGCTAATGTGCTGATCTGATTAACACATCAGCACATTAGCACATCAGCACATTAAATAATCATGCCTGCTGCTACCGTTTCATTTGTGCTTTCATCTACCAGGATGATGCTACCAGTAATGCGGTTGCGGCGGTACGAATCAAAAAACAAGGGTTTGGTTGTGCGCAGTACCACCCGCGCAATATCATTCATGCGGATGGTAGTGTCATCTACATCTCGGTGTAGCGTATTGATGTCCAATCGATAACGAATATCCTTGATAATGCAACGCGCTTCCTGAGTCGTATGCAAGATGGCGTATTTGCCATTGAGTTGGAGTGGGCGTTCATTGAACCAGCAAATCATCACCTCCAGATCCTGGCTTACATTCGGCTGGTTGTGGGTGCGCACAATCATATCTCCACGACTCAAATCGTAGTCATCTTCCAACAACACCGTTACCGACATGGGAGGAAAAGCCTCGGCAAGTTCCCCACCGTGTGAATCGATTTTGGCAATTTTGGTCGTAAAACCAGAAGGCAAAAGGGTCACTTCATCCCCTTTTTTCAAAATCCCTCCAGCCACCCGGCCAGCGTAGCCGCGGTAGTCGTGGAATTCGTCATTGTTGGGGCGAATCACGAATTGTACCGGAAAACGGGCATCGATGAAATTGTGGTCGCTACCGATGTGTACATTCTCCAGGGTATACAGCAAGGTGCCTCCGCCGTACCAGGGCGTGTTTTCAGAGCGGGTAACGATGTTGTCGCCTTTCAGGGCTGAAATGGGAATAAAGCTCACATCCTTGACATCCAACTTGTAGGAGAATTTTTCAAACTCCTCTTTGATGTTGGTGTACACTTCTTCACTGAAATCCACCAGGTCCATCTTGTTGATACAGATCACCAGGTGGGGAATCTGCAACAAAGACGCGATGAACGCGTGTCTCCGGGTTTGTTCCACAATCCCGGTACGAGCATCCACCAGAATCAGGGCGACGTTGGCAGTAGAAGCGCCCGTCACCATGTTGCGGGTATACTGGGTATGCCCAGGCGTATCGGCAATGATGAATTTGCGTTTGGGGGTAGAAAAGTAGCGGTAGGCCACATCAATGGTAATGCCTTGCTCACGTTCGGCCTTTAAACCGTCGGTGAGGAGCGCAAGATTGACCCCTTCTTCTCCCCGGCGTTCGCTGGCTTTTTGAACGGCTTCGAGCTGGTCTTCAAAAATTGACTTTGAGTCGTATAACAAACGCCCAATGAGCGTGCTTTTTCCGTCGTCTACGTTGCCCGCCGTTGTAAAGCGCAGCAATTCAGAATGTTTGTAATCCATGATATATAGTTGAGGAGTTGAGGAGTTGAGGAGTTGAGGAGTTGAGGATTCCTTGCGGCAGCCTCAACTTCTCAACCCCTCAACTTCTCAACTTTACTTAAAAATAACCTTGTTTCTTCCGATCTTCCATGGCCGTTTCCGAACGTTTGTCGTCGGCCCGGGTACCCCGTTCGGTTACCCGTGATGCGGCAATCTCATCGATGACATCATCAATGGTGCTGGCGGTAGATTTTACGGCTCCGGTACAGGTGATGTCACCGATGGTACGGAAGCGTACCGTCGTTTCAAATGGTATCTCGGTGGGACGGCGTTGAATGACCTCAGAGGCAGCAAGGAGCATGCCATCGCGTTCGAATACTTCGCGCTGGTGAGCAAAATATAGACTTGGCAAATTTACCCCTTCCATGGAGAGGTATTGCCAAACATCCAGTTCAGTCCAATTGGAAATGGGAAAAATCCGGAAATGCTCCCCGATATTTTTCTTCCCGTTGAAAAGATTCCACAACTCCGGGCGCTGGTTTTTGGGGTCCCACTGGCCAAATTCATCGCGGTGGGAGAAAAAACGCTCTTTGGCGCGGGCTTTTTCTTCATCGCGACGAGCGCCACCAATAGCTGCATCGTATTTGCCTTTTTCCATCGACTCAAGTAGTACGGCCGTTTGCAGGAAGTTACGACTGGCGTTCAGTCCTTTTTCCTCAACAACTCGCCCCTGGTCAATGGCTTCCTGAACGGAGCCAACAATCAGGCGGGCACCGGTTCTTTCTACCAACTCGTCACGATAATCCAGGGTTTCTTGAAAATTGTGTCCAGTATCAATGTGTAGCAGTGGAAAAGGGATACGTGCAGGGTAAAAGGCTTTCATGGCCAAATAAGTAACCAGGATCGAATCCTTACCTCCTGAAAACAACAGTACTGGATTTTCAAACTGAGCCGCCACTTCACGAAGCACAAACATCGATTCGGCTTCCAGTTCTTTGAGGTGGTTCAGGTTGTAGTTAAAGTCCATATGATTGAACAATTATGATAGTTAGGTTGAGGAGTTGAGAAGTTGAGCAGTTTAGTCCCTTACACCTCGGCTTCGCTCGGCGACCGGGACTAAACTGCTCAACTTCTCAACTCCTCAACTAATAAGTCACTAATGGCCGCAAATGCTCCATGATCCGCATCGCCGATGCTTCGATGGTCATTTGATCGGTACGAATTTCGATATTGGGGTTTTCGGGGGCTTCATAGGGGTCATCAATACCCGTAAATCCTTTGATGAGTCCAGCGCGGGCTTTTTGGTAAAGGCCTTTCACATCGCGGGCTTCACATACTTCGATGGGGGCGTTGATGTATATTTCGATAAAATCTTCGGCTCCAACGATACTGCGGGCCAGATCGCGCATTTCCCGGCTGGGACTGATGAAAGAGTTGATACAAATGATGCCGCTGTGGAGGTATAATTTGGAAATTTCGGCAATACGCCGAATGTTTTCGAGGCGGTCTTCAGGGCTAAAACTCAGATTGCTGTTGATGCCAAAGCGGATGTTGTCGCCATCCAGCACCTGGGGTAAATAGCCTTCATTAAACAACAATCGTTCGAGGTATTTTGCTACTGTACTTTTGCCAGACCCCGACAATCCCGTTAACCACAAGACCTTGCTGCGCTGCTGCAAACGCTCTTCACGCTCCTCTCGCTGGAGGAGTTGATCGAAGATTGGATGAATATGCTCTGCCAAGGATTATTGTTTTTCTATTCGTTTGGGTAAATAATTCCGCGAAGATAATACACTCTAAATTATATTCTCATAACTTTTTCCGATAACATATTGACATTCATTCATTTATTCCAATATCCTCGAAAGTTAAGTTGTGGATTTTGTGGCAGTTATACTTGCCGACAAATGTGGAAGCCTCTAAAAAAAGGTGAATTTTTCTTTAAATTAGATTGGATAGATAGACAAAGATGGCAATGAGGTATCTGTAAACTTGAATTCACACTTTGGTATCGTGACAAAAAATATATAACATCATACTTGAGACGGGTAAAATAATGTTTTAATTTTCTGGTTATTATTTGAGTGAGGATAATACTGTTGTTGATAGACCAATATCATTGTATAATTTCAACTATTTAAGACAATGTATGTGAATAAGTACACACTGTTATTGCTTTGCCTTAGTTTGAATACTTTATTGAAAGCTCAAACTGCAAAATCCATTCCAACCCAGATGTTAAACCTGGAAAGCGCCACTTACCTCAAAACACAGGATCGCGTATACGGGGCGGTTAGCGATCGGGGATTTGGAATACACGACAATAACATTCTGGTCATTGATCCAGCATGGGGTACAGTAGAAAAAACCTTAAACCTCGGCTTCAACCCCAATCACATTTGTGCTTCAACTGATGAGCAGTTCATCTTCTTCACCAGTGACGGTCCGCTTACCCTGAAGCGGCTGAGAACATCAACCAATCAGGTAGATATGGAGCTACCCATCCAGCACAATCGAAGGGTAATCGGCATCAAGCCCGTGCCTGGTGAAGCGCAAAATGTGGTAATAATGTCTAACTCTTTCCAAAGAGACACGACGTTTATCGAGTTGGTGGAGGGAACGGGGATCCAATCAGCAAGGATTATCGTTTCGAATCCAGGTTACATCATCAATTTCGGCTTTGCCGACGATAGCACCATTGTAGCCTGGCAACCGGATAAGCTGCTGAAAATAAGAATCAGGAGTACCGGATTAACGCTATTTCAAACCCTTACCGGCGTTCCTTTTTACGAGGGAGATCAGGGAGTTGTCACGAATAGCCGAATCATCAGCCGAACCGGTCGGGTCATTAATTTTTCCCAAGCACAGCTCTTTGAAGAGCCTATTATGGATCCCGCCTACTTCATGCTGAACAGCGATTATGACTCGGATGTATTTTATGGCATGAGGCCAGTGGGCAATCAAGAGGAAAACCGCATCCGCTTTACTCGGTTCAAAAAAGCCGACATCAGTATCGACACAAGCTGGGAAGTGACCTTTATGCAGCGCCTGAATTGGTCGTTCAGTGGCGACGGTAAACTGCACATTACGGGTAAAGACCGCTTTTTGTTCAAATTTGGCGGTTTTACCAATATTGTCTGGAATTGTACTCCTTCCTTGTCTGCCCCAGTTATTACACCCAGTGGCGATGTCCTGTATTGTCCCAATGGGGATAGTGTGGTTTTATCGGTCAACTTGGCCAATGCCCCGGAGGTACTTTGGTCGAACGGCAGTTCAAATCCGCAACTCCGTACGAAGGAATTTGGCGCATTTTCTGCCCGATATACGGATTCAAAAGGCTGCCAAACTCCTTTTTCAGCCCCCACCAATGTCGACTTTTACACTCCTTCCCTAGTTTCCAGTATTGCCAGTGAGCAGGGATCGGGGTATACCTTTACTATCTGCAAAAACGGAACAATCAACCTTCGGGCAAATAGTTACTTCGAGAATGCCAAAAAATGGATCTGGTCAACTGGGGATACCACCCAAGCAGTCCGAGTAGCCGCAGGTACGTATACGGTCAGAATGATTTCGGTAGATGGCTGTGAAAGTGATTGGTCACCTTCGATCAAGATCAACGAAAGAGCAGAGCTTGCCCCACCCCGTCCGGTGATCACTTTGCTCAACAACGACAATGAGATCTGCAATGGCGAAAAGGCGGTTTTTGAAACCACCCCTGGATACAAATATTATCTCTGGAGCCCAAGCTCGGTTGAAGGGTACCAGACTACCATCAACCATACCAGTAATTTCAATTATTCAATTACCGTGACTGTACGGGTGGGCAACGCTGAAATCTGCCTGAGTGAACCATCTGAACCTGTCCGGATTAATTTTTACGCCGCGCCTCCCAAACCTGTTATTAGTCTGCAGGGAGATAAATTGGTCAGCAGCAACACCAACAGTATCCATCAATGGTATGTGAATGATGTACTCCTGCAAGGAGCTACGGGGTCATCCATTCCGGTTCAGGGTGGTGGATTTTATTCCGCAAAAGTTTTTGATGGCCGTTGTAGTTCTGATTACGCCAACTTTGTGGCGGTAAGTGGCAAAATCACTTCAACCGATCATCCGGGATTGCGCGTAGCTTTCGCTATTTATCCCATTCCAGTTCAGGATGAATTACAAATTGAGCTGCCCGATTTGTTGCGAAACCAAAAGTTGGTGCTGCGGGTATTTGGTGCGGATGGACGGCAGTTATTGCTGAATGCTTCTCCGACCCAAACCAGTAAAGGCACTAGTATATCTACTGTGGCCTTATCTAAAGGCATGTACTGGCTGGATGTTCAAGCCGGCACAGAACGATTCCGCTACAAATTTGTGAAGTTATAAATCCAGTCAGACGCCTAAATTTTATAAACATCCAGAATGAACATCCAATGATGCAATTATATCCTCCTAAAAAAAAAGAATGGTTTCAGCTTTTCATTGCCTTGAGTATGGCTCCGTTCTTTGGTTTGTCTGCTCAGGGACTCCACCTTATTGAGGCCTTCAACTATGAAAGTGGTGCGTACATTGATGCGCAACAGGCATTTTATGCTGCATCGCCTTCCAGTGGCCCTGCTCAGAAATATTTCAACAGGCTGGTTAAGCTCGATCCTAAATGGGGGACGGTTCAGGCAGAGATTTATGCGGGTTTAGATCCACATTTTCTGCGTGCCACAACGGATCAAAGCGCACTGTTTATGTTGGGAGATCGACCCAATCGGATTAAAAGGTTCAATGTGGCAACCCAAACCATTGATCAGGATGATCCAATCGGTATTCCTGACGACGACATCATTTACAACCTCTATACCATTCCGAAGAACAATGAACAAGTCATCATTTTTGCCTTAAACGATGGTACCTATTATTTGCGCACATTGGAGCGGGGCAAGCCCAAACCCATTTCTCATACGCTGCTGCCTGCCGAAGCAACGTTTATGAGTGCAGTTTTTACCAATGATTCAACCTTGTGGACGCTTTCTCCAGAAGCTGGCACCATCAAACGGCTTAAAATCCGCCCAGACGGGATACATTTGGAAAAAACGTTTTTGGGGTACGGGCACTACATTTTGGAAGGGAATTTTTTCCTCATAGGCGATTACTTCGTCTCAGACAAAGGGATGTACATCCGCCATACTGGTGAAAAGCCCCAAATTGAAGGACGGCTCAAGTCGGTTTACGATACCAAAATCAGCATACCCCCTGGTTCGGCCTATTTCTATACCATTGAGCAAGCGGGAAATTTAAACCTGAACATCGTCAAATACCGAAAAGATAAGCTCAGCCCTATCGATACATTCACGGTTTTTGCTTTTGGCCGATCGCAGGGTGCCCAGGTTTTTAATGCCTGCACCGATGATCTGTTTGTTTTTACCAGCAACAACCACGTCGGCTCTTATTTCCATTGTACTCCTAAATACGCCAAACCCGCCATTGCGGCACCATCTCCTCTTCAACTCTGTATCCGGGACACGCCAGAACGGGTACTCACTACGGTAGAACCAGCCTTCAAATACTATTGGTTGAAGGGGGTTGGGCTTCCACAAGAATACCCTACGTTTAAAGTGAGCGAAGAAAACTCTTATCGGGTAAGGGTGAGTGATGAAACCGGGTGTTTGTCGGAATTGTCCGATCCATTGGTGGTACAGGTAATTACGCCTCCTGGCAAACCGACTTTTTATCAAGACCTTCCCCCAGCAACCCCACTCAAACTTTGCAAAGGGCAAAAGGTAACTTTCACGGTTTCGTTTAATCCCTTGAGCCAAACCGAATGGTCGACCGGCGATTCAACCAATGTGATTGAAGCTACTCAATCCGGTATGTACCGGGTCAGGTGGCACGCCAACCGCACTTGTTACAGCGAATGGTCGGATCCTGTAGAGGTAGTTCAAATTGCGGATTCATTACCCCCTCAACCCATCATTAAGCTCTTGAATGCTCCTTCGGGAATTGTGTGTATGGCCGATACCCTCATTTATGAAGCGCCGCCCGGCTATGCCTACTACGATTGGAATTCTACACTAACCAATAGCCATCGCTACAAGATAACCGCCCCGACTTTCGGTAATCAGGCTTCAATGTGGGTACGAATGGGCAACCAAAGTTTTTGTATGAGCGCAGCTTCGGAAAGAATCACGGTCAGAACCCTGCCCCGACCGCCCAAACCCATTATCCAGCGCTCCAGCAATGTTTTGGCCAGCGGCAATACCGACCCGAACGGCTATTACGATTGGTTTTTAAATGGAAGTGCCATCCCTGGGGAAAACAAAAGGTTACTGGTTGCCAAAAAAGAAGGCTTCTACAGTGTGCGGTTACGCAGCGGGGATTGTATTTCCCCGACTTCCGATTTATATTCCTTTACTGGTTTAACGACCAGTAGTAATGCCGTTGGAGCCGTCGCATCTCCTCAGTTGTTTCCCAATCCGGCCACTGAACAAATCTATGTGCAGGATATAGCGCCCGATGACCCCAATCTGCAAGTACGCATCATCGACATACAGGGGCGTTTGCAGCCGTCAGCACCAGTTCAGCGGGCACAGGGCTTGTTGTCTTTGTATATTGGCCATCTGTCAACAGGAACTTATGTGCTACAAGGAATGTCCAATCGACAATCCTGGACTTTGCGTTTTATAAAAATTTAACACAAGCCGATAAATTCCAATCTCATGAACATTAATATGACTACCTTTTTGATCCTGATGTGGACTTTGGCTGCGTTTTTGCCCAGTGCCCATACACAAAGTCAAGACCACGTCCCGGCTGAAATCCTGATCCAATTTCACCCTGGTCATGATGCCAGCTTTTGGCAACAAAATCAGATTGAAAAGCGTCAACACGCGCAATCGGCCTATGCTTGTATACGCAGCATCACGCCAGTCGCAGCATCATTGAACATATGGAAGGTCCAATTTGACACCACTTGTACTTCCGAATTCCGACTTTTACAACAATTGAAACAGGATCCGACCATCGCCATTGCCCAATTCAACCACTACGTGGAACTGAGGAGTACGACCCCCAATGATCCGCTCTTTACCCAGCAGTGGCAATGGGACAATCGAGGTCAAAATCAGGGCATTCCAGGGCTGGATATCGGTTTGCGTCAAGCTTGGGGCATCAGTACTGGAGGAACGACGGCACAGGGAGACAGCATCGTTGTGGCCATCATCGACACGGGTATCGACACCTTACACGAAGACTTGCGCCCCAACCGTTGGTACAACCGCCAGGAAATACCCAACAACGGAAGAGACGATGACGGCAATGGGTACGTGGATGATTATCGGGGTTGGAATAGTCAGCGGCTCAATGATGACATCAGTGAGACCAACCTTGGCGGACACGGAACGGGCGTAGCTGGCTTGGTAGGTGCCAAAGGAAATAACGGGATTGGCGGCAGTGGCGTCAACTGGGATGTTAAATTGATGACCATCGTTTGGGGTGCTACAGGCACTGAAGAAATTATTTTACGATCCTTTTCTTATGCCCACACGCAGCGCAAATTGTACAATCAAACGAGTGGCCAAAAAGGGGCTTTCGTCGTAGCCATCAATGCTTCCTGGGGCATAAGCGGCTTGCGCTCGGATGACTTTCCCATCTGGTGCCCTTTTTTTGACAGTCTAGGCACCCAGGGTATTCTTACGGTAAATGCTGCGAGTAACCGCAGTGGCGATTCCGCACTAGCTGGCGATATGCCCTCTGCTTGCCCCAGCGAACACCTCATTGTAGTGACTAGTCTGGATAAGCAGGGGCAATTGGTCAATGGCCATGGGCCCAATACGGTTGATTTGGCAGCTTTTGGTGAAGCTGTTTATTCTACCCGCCTGCGGGAGGGCTACCGGGAATTTTCAGGAACATCTTTTGCTGCACCACAAGTGGCCGGAGCCATTGGATTGTTGTATTCCTCGCCCTGTGGGCAATTGATGGAATTGGCACGAGATAAACCCGCGGAGGCAGCCTTGCAAGCACGCCGCTTGATACTCGATGGGGTAGAACCAATTGCAACTTTACAGGATAAAGTGGTTACCGAAGGTTTTTTGCGGGTAGACAAAAGTATGAAGTTGCTTTCGGCTTTTTGTAATGCCGATGCGCGAACAACGTTACAATTGATGGCCTCACCCAACCCCTTCCACGAGCAACTGTTGGTACCCATCTACACTTCCAAAGCGCTTGAATCGGCAACGCTGGAAGTATACAACCTGCAAGGCCAACGGCTCTATGTCCGTACCCTGAGCATTCCTGCTGATTTTCCGACTTTGGTTGAAATTGAAGCCAACAACTGGCCACAAGGCATGTATTTGTTGCGATTAAACACAAAAGGGAAGGAGATGGTGGTGCAAAAAGTGATTAAGTTGTAAAACAATTTGCCATCCCAAATTTTTGAAAAGCACCTGGTCGGAGTATTCTGGCCAGGGGGTTTCTTTTTCCCTCATATTCCCCTACTTTTGCACTTCATCATCCCATTTAGCTATGAAGCGATTGTTCATTGTATTCTTCCTTGGCCTTGGATGTTATGCCGGAACTGCCCAGTGTGATTTTGCCATCAACGAAATTGACGATTTTGACAGTACACATACCATTGTCACCAAACCCATCAATGTTGGGTACATGATCCCGAGTAACTTTCAAACGGCGGATGGTTACAAGATGATTGAAGAAGGTAAAGTGATGTTCACATTTACCCAAAACGACACCCTCAATGCTTTTTTTCTGGTGATTGGTTTGGCTGAACGAGAATTCCTTACTGTAGAAGAAGGATTTAATGTCATTCTAAAAGTTGAATCGCTCAAAGACACAGTAGATTTAGGCGATGATGTGCCAAAAACGGAAGCATCGGAAGAAATGGCTGGCGCTGAGCTCATTGGCCTGTATACCGTACCCGATCGGGGGGATTTTGACCGCAAAACCAACATGCGCATCTATACCCACACTTGTGTGGTGCCCTTGGATCAGGTTTTCAACTTGTCTTTTACTGGCATTGAAAAAATCCGCATCAACTACAAAACGAGTCGCCACACCATTACCCTGAGTAAAGAACAACGTGAGTCGATCAAAAAAGCTGTCCAATGTGTAGCGGAGGCCATGAAGCTGTTTCCCAGTAAGCCCTAATCCATTTGTGGCAGTGATATTCATCATAGGGCAGCAAACGCTGAACCGCTATTTTTGCAAAAAAAAGACCAATATGGAATCCTTAAAGTTTAAAACCAATATCAACTGTGGCAGTTGCATCAAAGCCGTTACAGGTTTTATCAACGAAGTTGACGGTATTGAAAGTTGGGAGGTAGATACCCAGAATCCAGATAAAATTTTAAGCGTTGCAGGAGAAGCCATTCAAGCCGATCAAATTATGGCCGCGGTAAAAGACGCTGGTTTTGAGATTGTTGAATTGGTTGAATGTTGATCCCGCGTTTTTTGAATCGCTTGATAGCTCCCTGTAACTTCCAACTTATCCTTACTCTACCACCTTCAACAAATCCGCCCTCCGCTTCAGTAAAAACTGAAACGACTCGTTCATCTGTTGCTCCAAGCGTACCAGATCGGTCTTTTTTTGCCGATCGTATTGCGACATTTCCAA
>ENA-UOWO01001303-UOWO01001303.1-activated-sludge-metagenome-genome-assembly--contig:-NODE-1303-length-33640-cov-7.870954_pt1 | contig 33640 bp, 21 predicted proteins | sample MGYA00238148_ERZ761564 | MGnify/ENA primary metagenome ERZ761564 (study PRJEB28885, sample SAMN05720194) | activated sludge metagenome | isolation source: Anaerobic digester | place: USA...
TACACAACGTAGCACACTCTTTCCCTACACGACGCTCTTCCGATCTTCGGTCTCGGTGCCGTCGCCGCGGCCGCCGCCTGGCTCGCCCTGTGCGCCGGGAGGCCTCAGCCGGAACTGCCTGACCGCGACCGTACCACGAATGGAGCACCTCCGACATGACCCGCATCCTGGAATTCACTCTCGGCCCCGAAGCGAACGGCGCACGGCTCGACGCCGCGCTTGCCGGCAAGGCCGGCGACCTGTCCCGCACCGCGCTTCAGGAGCTGATCCGTCAGGGCGCCCTGACGGTCGACGGCAAGACGGTCAAGCCCGGCCTCAAGCTCAAGGGCGGAGAGTCGATCCGCGTCGAGTTGCCGGAGAAGTCGGCACCCGAAACGATCTCCGCGACCCCGCTCACCTTTCCGATCATCTTCGAGGATGAGCATCTGGTCGTGGTCAACAAGCCGGCCGGCCTGGTCACCCACCCCGGCGCCGGCCATGAAACCGAGAGCGTGGTCTCGGCCCTGCTGAGCCACGCCCGCCTCAGCCCGATCGGCGCCCCGCTCCGGCCGGGCGTCGTCCACCGGCTCGACAAGGGCACGAGCGGCCTGATGGTGGTGGCGAAGACAGAAGCCGTTCATCGCAAGCTGGCCCGCTCGTTCGCGGGCCGCCAGGTGACGAAAGAGTATCTGGCCCTCGTCCAGGGCCGGGTCGCCGATGACCGGGGCCGCATCGAGGTCGCGATCGAACGGGACCGTCTGCACCGCAAGCGCATGAAGGCGACGTACGGGGAACGGGGCCGGATGGCGGTCAGCGTCTTCGAAGTGATCGAACGGCTCCGGGGCGCCAGCCTGGTCAGGATCCGTATCGAGACGGGCCGCACCCACCAGATCCGTGTCCACATGGCCTTTCTCGGCCACCCGCTGCTCGGCGACGTTCTTTACGGGGGAAAACGCATCGACGGGAAGGCGGTCCATCATCTTCACAGCGCCCGCCTCGCCCTGAAACATCCCGTCTCGGGAGTCCCGACCACCTGGGAAGCGCCGCTTCCGAACGACTTTTCCGAAACCCTTGCCTCGCTGCGGGCCGGTCCGGGCGAGGTCCCGGCAGGCGCGCGTCGTCCGGCGGCCGCCCCCCGGGCGAAGAAGCCGGCCGCCTCGTGATCCGGCTTCCGGAGGCGGCGTTGACAGGCGCAACCCGGCATGGTACGTTGCCGGGGCAGCTGCTTATCCCATGTGAGGAGGAACCCGCCATGCCCCAGATCCAGGACGGCATCGTCCGGGGAAACCCGCGTCGCGGCAGTCTCGGCCTGTATGCGATGGCCATGGGGCTCGTGACGCTGTTCCTCGTGCTGGCGTTTTTCTTCCCCCAGTATTTCCGCATGAAATCAGGGATCTACCGCATTTCCTGCAAGGAGATCCGGCGCAAGATCGAGGTGGCGGTCGCCAACTACGATTCGAACAACACGCGCAGCATCGTCCAGCCGGGCAAACCGATCGACGTCGATCATCTCAAGGCAACCGGCTTCCTGAGCGAAGTGCAGACCTGCCCCGAGAACGGCAAGTATCTGTTCGGCCCCCAGGGAGAGGTTCTCTGCACCATCCACCGGCCCACGGCGAAACAGGCCGCGGACGCCGACAGCGGCTCCTGAGCCGTCACGCCACACGGGAACAGCCCGACGGAGGGATCCATGGCCAAGCATCGTCGACGCACGTATCTGATCAAATCCGGCCTGCAACTGCGCTACATGGGCATCATCGTCTCGACGATGCTGCTCGTCGCATTCGGGGTCGGTTGGATCATCTACTACACGTCCTGGAACCGTATCATCTCGACGCCCGATCTCACGATCGACCGGCTGGCCGATATCTTCGACGGGGTCAACCGCTCGCTGATCCAGTGGGTCGCGGTATTCGGTTTCGTGATCGCGGCCCTGTCGGTGTTCGTCTCGCACAAGATTGCCGGCCCCGTCTACCGTCTCGAGCGCTCAGCGAAAGCCATCGCTTCGGGCGACCTGACCCAGAGCGTCAAGCTGCGTCACGGCGACGAACTGGCCGACCTGCAGGATGCCTTCAACACGATGTCGGAGTCGCTGCGGAAGATGGTGTCGAAGGACCGCGAGGTCATCTCGCGACTGATCGCGGCGGGAAACCGACTGAACGAGCAACTGCAGAAGAAAAAGCACGACACCGAGTCGATCGAGGTGGTCGCCCGGGATCTGTACGGGATCATCGAGGAGCTGCGCCAGGTGACGGCCGGGTTCAAGATCGACAAGGATCTTCCGATCGAAGGCGCCGCCGACGCGGGCGCGGATGATACCCCGGGAACCGAACAGGCTTGACGATTCAGGATTTCCACGATTTCTGCCGATAGTCAGGCTGGGAATCAAGGAATGATCTTCTCACGAGCTTCGGCTTTCACCCGTTTCGTCACCGCGCTGTGCGCGGTGGCGATGGTCGTGTTGCTGATGGGCGCCACTCCGAAAGCGGGCGCGGCGAAGAAGAAGGTGACGAAGACGGCCAAGACCCGGGTCGTGAAGAAAAAAAAGGCCCAGGTGGCGCGCGACGAGCACGCGCCGGCCAAGGATCCGCCCCGGCGGCACCAGAACGATGTTCCCCGCGGCAGGCCCTGGTATGAGAGCATGTTCGGGGACAGCGTGCTCCGGATCGCGGTGTTCTGGGGCTGGGATCATCCGCGCGAGGCGGTCGAGGCGACGTTTCCCGCCTTCGAGACGCTGAACGGCAAGTATGTGTATTACCGCGGCCGCAAGGCTCGGATCGAGATCGGCGTGATCACCCAGGTATCGCCGAATCCGAAGGCGCTGTTCAAGGCGGCGCTGGAGGATCCGAGCATCGACGTGGTGATCTACAGCGGCCACGCGCGATACGGCGGCGGAATGGCGTTTTCCGACCGGGACGACCTGTTCCGGAGCGGAAACGGTGAGATGATCGAGGATAGGCATACCAAGCCGTATAAATACTTCCGCGCCTCGAGCGAGGATCTGGACGAGACGATGTTTCCGAACTCGTACCGGATCATCATGCTGAACTGCTGCGACTCGGAAGCGCATTTCCGGGAGAGCTGGTCCCGGCGGCTGAAGGAAACGGGCGCCGTTGCGGATCTGGTGCTCGTCGAGTATCCCGTGTTCAATCTGTATGACAACCGCCGCGTGCTGAATTTCATCCAGGATCTGCTGTCATTCTCGGACTGGAAGCGGGTCAAGAACCGGTATGACTCGGAGGTCCACAAACGGCGCAACTCGCTGGTGGTGCAGCCGGTGTTCGTGCCGGAGGAGACCCCGGTCACGCGGGAAGCCGGACCGGAAGAAGATGAAGAGGCCGCTATCGAGGCGGAAGCGGCTGTAACCCCTGTTGGCGAGGAAGAAGGAGCCGGTTCCACCGAGCTCGCCTCCGTCCGGCCCTGATTCCCGGCCTTCCGTGATCCCGACCGCCGGATTTTGAAACCGGTGAAAGTTGCGTCGGGGGGCGCTTGGGCATTACACTTGTCCGTACTCGTATGGACAGCAGACGGTTTTTCACGACGCTCGCCTCGTTCGCCCTTCTGCTCGGCCTGGGAACGATCGGCTACCGGCTGATCGAGGGACCCCAGTGGACGGCGCTCGACGGGCTGTTCATGACCGTCATCACCCTTGCCACGGTCGGGTATGGGGAGGTCCATCCGCTGAGCCCGGCCGGACGCATGTTCACGATCGTGCTGCTCATCACCGGGGCCGGGCTGATGGCGTATACGGTGACCGCCCTGGGCCAGTTCGTGGTGGAAGGCAAGTTACGGGAACTCTGGGGGAAACGGCGCATGAAAGATCGCATTCAGGGCTTCAAGCATCATTACATCGTCTGCGGGGCCGGCAACACGGGGCTCGTTGTGATTCACCACCTGCGGGCGAAGCAGATCCCCGTTGTCGTCATCGATTCGAATGCCAAGGTGGTCGAGGAGCTGCTCGAGCAGGAGATTCCGGCCATCGAGGGGGATGCGACGGCCGACGAGACGCTGATCAGCGCCGGCCTGAAAGCGGCTGCCGGCCTCGTCACCGCGCTTCCCTACGACGCCGACAACGTGTTCGTGACCCTGACGGCCAAGGGCATCAACTCCGAGGTGTTCGTCGTCTCGACGGCGGATGCGATCGAGTCGGTGCAGAAGCTGAAGCGCGCCGGGTCAAACTATGTCGTCACCCCGGCCGTGATTGCCGGGGCACGCATGGCTTCGGTGCTGATCCGGCCGTCGGTCGTGGATTTCGTCGACGCCACGATGGCCGGGGACGACCAGGGGTTGCAGATGGAGGAGTTCCGGATCCGCGAAGCCAGTTTCCTGGCGCAGAAAGCGCTGAAAGACGCGGATCTGCGGCGGCGGTCGGGCGCCATCATCGTCTCGGTGCGACGCGGGGACCGGACGACGATCAATCCCGAGCCCCATTTCGTCTTCGACCCGGGTGACATCCTCGTCGCTCTCGGCACCTCGGAACAGGTGGCGAGAATCGGCGAACTGGCCACCCATCCAGAAAAAGCCTGACAACATCCGAGGAGGATCGGACGATGCGGTTTCGTATACTTTCTGCTTTTTTTCTTGTTTCCCTGTTGCTGTGCGTCTCGGGCAGTTTCGCCCAGGGCCAGGGGGACGCCCCCCTGCCCCAGCAAGGCCTCCGGACCGTCCGGACGCTGGTCCCCTACAAGGATCTGGGGGAGATGCTCGAGGATCGGGCGGCAAAGTATCTGATCCTTCCGGTGCGGGAGTATGAGAAGCTTCGAGCGGCGAAGGAAGCGTGGCTTGCCTCGTCGACCGTGACGCCGGGCGAAGTCCCGCCGCGGCAGCTCCGGTTCGCCTCGGCCCGGATCGAGGGGCGGCTCGAGGGCTCGTTCGCCGATCTCGAGATCGAGTATATCCTCGAGAGTTTTTCGGACGAGTGGCAGGAAGTGCAGCTGCTTCGCGGGCCTCTGGCCGTCGTGTCGGCCCAGATCGACGGGGCGCCGGTCAGCCTGACGCCCCGCTGGGAGTCATCGGACGAGCGGATTCTGCGGTTCGGCCGGAACACGAAGGGGCTGGTGGACATCGGATTCACGCATTCGCCGCTGGCCGGCGAGGTGTTGAAGCAGGAACACTGGACCACGGCGGCCTTCACGCTGCCGCTGCGGGGCCCGGGGCGTCACCGGTGCCAGGTGCGCGTGCGGGTGCCGATCGAGAAGATCGATGATCTGTCGCGGCTCGAGTTCGAGATTCCGCAGATTCCGCTGACCTTCCTGCGCGTCGCCATTCCTGACGTGGTCGTGGCCGTCGAGGAGTCGAGCCTGCGGGATTACGGCGTCGAAGCGGATCCGGCACAGCCCGAGCGGGGCTGTTTCGTGACGGGCTGGCTGGGCGCGACCCCGGAAGTCCGGCTCCAGTGGCGCACCCGGATCGCCCGCCAGGCCGACGAGCCGGCGCCCGAAATCATCCCGGTGGCAATGCCCGAACCGTCACAAGCGTCGGAGCCGGTTGCCGTAGCCCCGAAGAGGCCTGTCCGTCAGCCGGTGCGGCCCCTCGTCTATGCGCGCACCGAGACGCTGGTCACCCTCGGCGACACGGCTCTCCAGGGCCGCATCGACGTCGAGTATTCGATCACCAAGGCGCCCGTCTCGAGCTTCGCGCTCCTGCTGCCCGACACGGTGAACGTGCTCGGTGTCACGGCGGATCGGCCGCAAAACTACCAGATCACGCGCGATGGCAGTCGGAAGCGGCTCACGATCGATTTCATGACGGGCCGCGAGGACTCGTGCACGCTCAGCGTGGCGTTCGAGTCGCGGCTCGACGAGACGACGGGCGAGATCGAGATTCCCGAGGTGCACCCGATCGGCGTCGAGCGGGAAATGGGCTCGCTGGCCGTCCAGGCCCTGAGTTCGGTCGAGGTGCAGCCCGGCACGACCACGGGATCCCAGGTGTATCCGCTTGCCCCGCAGCAGCTTCCCGAAACGCTGCGCCAGAAGACGAGCCGGCCGATCCTGCTCGCCTACCGGCTCTCGGCGCGCCCCGCAGGCCTGTCGATGAACGTGAAGCGGTATGCCGACACGCCCCAGCAGACCGTCGTGGCCGATACGATGGACGTGAAGACGACGTTCACGACCAACCGGAGCAGCCAGACGCTGCTGACGCTGCGGATCAGAAACAATAACAAGCAATATATGACACTCCAGCTCGCGAGCGGCTCGAAGGTGCTGAGCACGTTCCGGAACGCGGAGGCGATCGAGATCGTCGAGGGACGCAGCAATGGCCGGGTCCAGGTGCCGCTCGTGATGAGCCGCCGGCTCGGGCAGCCCGAACAGATCGATCTGCGACTGCTGATCCAGGATTCGGTGCCGTCGCTGACGGCCATGGGCCGGATCGGGTTCGAGCCGCCGCTGGTCGACATCCCCGTTTCGCATTTTTCCTGGACGCTGCATGCCCCCGTCCAGTATGCCCTGTACAACTTCGCGGGAACGGTGCAGCCGACGCTGTCCGAGCGCGAGCCCTATCTGTTCCGCGGGTTCCTGCGCATCTACGACCTGGCCTGGATGGTCATCACGGATCCGGCGGCCGCCTTCCTGGCGGTCTTCGGCCTGCTGATCGTTCTCGTGTTCCTCTCGCGGGAGCTTCTGTTCCGGCTTCTGAGCGGCATCTGGAACGTCATCTGCGGGATCTTCGGCTGGATCTTCGGTGGAAGCGGTTTCCGCCTGGTCGAGCTGATGGTCGTCGTGATGGTGATCGGCATTCTCGCTGCCATGGCCGTCCCGAACTTCCGGAAGGCCCGGGAGCAGTCGCGGCACAAGGCGTGCTACGCCAACCAGCGCGTGCTGCTGGGCGCCGTCGAGATGTACAACATGGACAACCCCGTTCTGATGCAGGAGCTCGACATCAACCTGCTGGTCCAGGGCAAGTATCTCAAGGGCGGGATCTCGAAGCCCGAGATGGGCTGCAACTACGCCAGCGTGGGCAATCTGACCGGGAGCGGCAAGATCTCCTGCACCCTGCACGGGCCGGTCGAAGGGGATCTCAGCGATGTGGCCGCCGGCCAGCCCGGGTACGGGAGTTATCCCTCTGCGCAGACGGCTCGAGACGCGACCAGGAGCAAGAAGTCGAGCAGCCTTTCGTCCGAAGTCGCGCGTGAGGAGTATGAAGAGCTGAAAGCGGCGGGACCGGCCGCGGGAGCCCCGTTCGCCGGGGCGAAGGCGACGGCGAATCTGCCGATCGACACGAAGTTCGTCATCACGCCGAACTTCTACCAGCTCGAACGCGACCTGGTGCTGGCCGAGGCGTCGGGCAGCCAGCTCGTCGCCGATGCCACGTGTCCTCGTGTGTCGCTGTCCTACATGCGGTGGGAGATTCTGCTGTGCATGAAGATCGCCGGCTTCGTTCTGGGTCTGTTCGCCGGCCTGTATTTCATCGCGGGCGCCTGGAGCGGCGTCTGGCAGAAACTGGCCGCAGCCGCAGCCCTTCTGGCCGTCACGGCCGTCTGGGACACGATGTTCCAGGTGGTGGGCGACTGGGGGAACCTCGGTCTCTGGCTGGCGATTGCAGGCGGCATCGCCTGGAAGATCGTCCAGCTTGCCGGCCAGCGGCTGACAACGGATCCCGACGCGCCGGAATCCGGCGGGGGCGGGACCCCGCTTCCGGTGATGAACCGCGGTGGCATCAACACCCCCACGGGCGGCTCCGGCCAGGCCACGCCTCTCACGCTGATCGCCCTGGCGGTCGGCCTTTCCATCCTGTCGGCACCGGCCGTGGCGCGCGCCGAGCCAGCCCCGGCTGCGGGCCAGCAGGAAGTGCGGGTGCTCGTTCCCTTCGCCGATCTTTCGAAGGTGGTCGAGACCTCGGACCAGGTCGTCATCCTGCCGGAACCCGACTACCGGTATCTGCTGGATCTGGGAACGCCTGTCGCGACGGCGCCGGTGCGGGCACCGCTGGATTTCGTGGTGCGATCGGCGGCATATCGCGGCCGGGTCGAGGAGAAGGGCGTGCGGTTCACGGGCAGCTTCGACATCGAGCTGCTCAATCCCGGCTGGAAGTTGATTCCGCTGCTCTCGAACGAGGTCGTTCCGTCGAAAGCCCTGTTCGACGGGGAAGCGACAGCGCTCGATCTGCTGAATCCCGGCTCGGAAACGGGATACGGGCTCACGACGAACGCCACGGGCGCCCATCGCGTCGAACTGGAGTTCTTCGTCACGATGAAATCGAGTGAGTTCGGCGCGCGCACGTTCGATCTGCCGATGATCCCGAGCGCGATCACCAGCCTCGAGGTGCAGACCCCCGACACGGACGCCGAAGCCTGGATCGATCCGGGCGTGCTGCTGCCGGCGGCGAGCGCCACGGCGGGAACGGTGTTCCGTGCCCAGGTTCCGCCTGCGCGGCGGGTGCGGTTCGAGATCTACCGGCGGCTCGGAACGGCGGCCCAGCCTGTGTCCCAGCCGATTCCGCAGCCCGAGGATGTGGCATCGGCGGAAGCGGCGATCGAGCCGGCGACGGCGCCGCAGGAGATCGTCGAGGAGACGCGGATCACGGTGCGGGAGAACAACCTGCTGTTCTTCGAGGAGGGCTTCGTCAAGGGGCGCAACGTGTATACGCTGGATGTGACCGGTCATGCGGGCATCAGCACCTTCACCTTCCTCGTCCCGCCGCAGATCCGCATCCTGAAGGTGACGGACCGGAGCATCGACGACTGGAAGCTCGAGGAGCCGGAAGGGCAGAAGATGCACCGGCTGAACATCGCTTTCACGTCCCAGATGCGCGGCCGGTTCGGGTTCACCGTCGAGTTCGAGGAGGTCGCGCAGAATCTGCAGGAGAAGCCGTACCGGATTCCCGAGCTGGTGCCGATGGGCATCGACCGGGTGTTCGGCCTGCTCGGCATCGCCTGTCTGCCGACGCTTGCGGTGTCGGTTGAGGAGACGCCGATCGGGTATGGGATGATCGACGTTTCGGCGTTTCTGAGCGAGTTCGCCGGCCAGCCGCCGGAGAAGATGCCGTTCGCCTTCAACTTCACGGCACACGGGCAGAACACGCTGACGCTGACGGTGAGCCGGCCGCGGAGCATCGAGCAGCGGTCGGCGACGATCGACACAGCCGAGGCGATGTCGGTGCTGAACGAGGAAGGCTGGCTGTTGACGCGGCTCGTCTACGAGGTGAAGAACAATTCGGAGCAGTTTTTGAAGGTGCAGCTGCCGACGATCGCGAGCCGGCCGGCCGAGCTGTGGAGCAGCGAAGTGGCCGGAATGGCCGTGAAAGCCGGGTATGACCGGGAACACAAGGTGTTCAACATTCCGATTATCCGGTCGCCCATCGTGGAGAAGCAGGCCCAGGCCTTCCCGGTCGAACTGGTGTATGCGGTCAAGCTGGATGCGGCGCTGGCGCCGGTGACGAAGGTGCGACTGGAGCTGCCCCGCGTCCATCTGGCCGTAAGCGAGCTGAGCTGGATGCTGTATCTGCCCGAGGGATACGAGCTGATGCGGGGCGAGGGCAACGTCGACCGGCTGCTGGAGCGGCCTTATCAGCCGCTGCTGAGCGGGGACAAGACGTTCGTTCCGGTCACGGCTGACCTTACGGGCAGCCCCCGGCCGGCTTCGGGCGGCGGTGAGGAGCGGGTCTTCGGCATCATGGGCCTGCTGCCGGTCAAGTTCCGGATCCCGACGACCAACTGGGCGACGGGCTTCATCATGCAGCAGATCGAGCCGACGCGGGATCCGCCGTTTATCAGCGGCACGCTGATGACGCCGCGCCGTGGTGCCGGTCGTCTGCTGGGCTGGACGATGATGGTGTTGGGCGGCATCGCGGGGTACATGCTGCTGATGCTGCTGAGCGGGAAGCGGCCGATGATGGCCCTGGTCGTGCTCGCGCTGTTCGCGGCGCTGGTCGCGGCGGCCGTCATGCTCAAACTGTACCAGGCCGATCACGCGTTCAAGATCGGGTTCCTGCTGGTCTTCATCACGGGCGCGCTGCATGCGATCTTCGTCTGGCGGCCGGAGCCGGCGAAATCGTGAACCCCGACGAGCGGATGGCCGCGGAACTGTTGAATCCAGGCAAGAGCCTGGCCGGAGAGGATCCGGCCAGGCGTCTGCCGCTCGCGGGAATGGGGCTTCCTGTCATTCTGTTCCTGCTCTCGCTCTGGCAGTGGGACAGCCTGCTGGTGTTCCCGTTCAAAATCCTGACGGTGTTCTTTCACGAGCTGTCACACGGGCTGGCTGCAGTGTTGACGGGCGGCTCGATCGAGAGCATCACCCTGTCGGCCAACGAAGGCGGCGTGTGCGCGACCCGGGGCGGAAGCTGGTGGCTGATCCTCACCGCCGGGTATCTCGGCAGCCTCGTCTGGGGGTCGCTGCTGTTGCTGACGGCGGCGCGCACCCGGAACGACCGGCTTCTCACCCAGGTTCTGGGGGCCGGCATGCTGGTGATCACCGTGCTGTATGTGCGGAGCCTGTTCGGCTTCGTCTTCTGTCTGGCGTTCGGCGCGGCCCTGCTGTATGCCGGTCAGCGCGGCAGCGAGCTGTTCTGCGACCAGTTCCTGCGGTACATGGGACTGACCTCGATGTATTATGTTCTTATTGATATAAAATCAGACCTGATAGACCGGTCGATCCCCTGTTCCGATGCCTACCGGTTCGCCCAACTCGTGCACCTGCCGCCGACCCTGGTCGGGCTGATCTGGCTCGGGATCGCGCTGTTCCTGACCTGGCGCACGCTGCGCGCCACGCTGCCGGCGACGGGAACGGGAGCGACGGGCGGTGTTTGACAGCCGCCCGCGGGGCGGCTAGGATGCGCGATACATCGCATCGTTGTTCCCAAGGAGGAGTCATGAATCCGATGATCACCCGCGGCGCCCTGCTGGGCGTCGGTTTGTTTTTTTGCGGATCCGCGTTCGGCGCGGTCGATCTCACCACGACGGAGCTGATCAAGGTTTCGGGCAAGGTCGAGGTCCGGAAAGGCCAGGAACCGGCGTTCAAGGCGGTTCCGGGGAATCTGAAGCTGGCCGGCCCGCTCAAGCGGCTCGACGGGGGAGACCGGGTCAAGACCGGCACCGAGAGCAGCGCCGAGCTTTCCCTGAAGAACACCTGCGTGCTGGCGGTCAAGGAGGACAGCCTGTTCGAGGTGCCCGTGGTGCTGGACGAGGCGGCCCTGGCGAAGCTCAAGGCCCAGCAGGGCTCGTTCCTGTTCAAGGTCGTGTCGGGAAGTGATTTCAAGGTGCAGACGGCCGACGTGATCGCCGGCGTGAAGGGCACCCTGTTCGAGGTCGAGATCCACGACAACCTGCTGCCGCTGCTGATGACGCCCGGCCTCGACCTGGGCGTGGAGGACGCGGGCGGCACCGTCGTCAACGTCTATGAAGGCGATGTCGAGCTGACGCACGCCGTCACCGGCAAGACGCGTCGCGTCAAGGCCGGGGAGCGCCTGGCTGCCTTCGGGCGCCGGATCATGCAGCTCGACGGCTCTCTCGCCGAGGGGTTCGGCCAGGTCATCCCGTTCAAACCGCTGCAGAAGCTGCAGGAACGTTTCGGCACGCTTGGCATGCGGCTCGGCGCAGTTCCCTCGAGCCTACAGGGGATCTCGAGTCTCAACACGGAAGGCGCGCTGATGCCCCGGGCCCTGCTCCGGGGATCGAACCGGCTGAACGCGCTGACGGAGGGGCTTTCAGGGCCGGTGCTGGAGAAGCTGCGCCGATTCGATGCGATCCGCTCTGCCGTTTCGGGGATCAAGAAACAGATGGAGGACCTCAAAGGCAAGGAGTTCGTCCCGTCGATCGATACGGGCAAGTATCCTATCCAGTCGGAGCCGCTGATCGTCCCCGAAAACGGTCTGTATGAGGCGCATCTGGGCAACGGCCAGTTCCTTGCCGTCGGCCCCGAACAGGGCTGCCAGGTGATGAAGCTCACGCCGGATCGCGGCGGTCTGGTGCTCCAGGAGGGTGCCGGGACGGTCAGACTGAAAAATCCGGTGACCGGCCTGGACGGCCTGTGCGCCGTGCATATGGCGGGGGATAAGCTGCTCCACCTGGTGCAGGTCAAGAGCGGCACCCTGCTGGCGCGCATTCCCGGCGACGCCGAGGTGACCCAGGTGACGCAGGCCCAGCCGCTCGCGGTCGAGTTCGACCCGGCTGCCGGGACGGGGCGCAAAGTCGCGTGGCCGTCGGATGCGGCGTTCAACCCGTCGGTGGCCGAGTATCGTCTGACGGTCGAGACGGATATCGAGGAGCAGAAGGCGGCGCACGACGCCCAGGTCAACGAGGCGCGCAGCAATGCCGTGCAGGAAGTCATCAAGAAGGCGCCGAAGATCAAGCTGCCCAAGTTCCGCTTCCGCTGACCCATGAAGGGACAGCCGGGATCCGGAAGCAGCCTGCACGACCGGCCGTGGGTGCTGCTGGCCGTCACGCTTCTCGGCCTGTTCGCGATGGCGCCGGGGCCGCGCCAGTTGCTGGCCCTGTTTGAGAACCGGTTCACGGACCTGCTGTTCGTTTCGGTGCAGCGGCCCGCGATCGAGCACCCGGTCGCGGTTGTCGCGAAGGACCAGCTGTTCATCGACCAGTTCGGGCGGGAGCCCGGCCGGGCGGATATGGCCCGGACGCTCGACACGGTCGGCAGGGCCGGCGGGCAAGTCGCGGCGCTCGACTACATCTACGATCTGCCGCGTTCGCCGGAGGAGGATGACGCGTTCGCCGCAGCTTTGGGCCGTTTTCCGGCTCCGATCCTTGCGCAGCATTTCATCGGCCGCCAGGGACTCAGCGGGGCCGAGGCCGTCCAGATCAGCGACGAGAACGCCGAACGGCCGTCACCGCCCCTTCCGCTGCTCGAAGTCCTCGCCCGGCGCGCTGCCGATCGCGGCCTGATCAACCAACTCCCGGACCCGGACGGCACGATCCGGACGATGCCGCTGGCGTTCCTGCCTGCCGAGGCGGACGCGTTTCTTCCGACCCTGGGATTTGCCGCCTGGATCCAGGCCGGGTTGACGGCTGCCGCTCCGAATCCGGCCATGTTTGGCCCGGGCCTTCCCGATCCCGTCACCGCGTCGGAAGCGGCGCGCGCGGCAATCCGCCGACTGTGGGAGGCGGCGCCCCACCCCTTCCCCGGCTTCGGCCACGAGGGCCTGGACGCCATCGTCCGGAGGCGCGAAGCCCAAATGCTGGGGCGACTCCTTGCCGTTCAGACCGGGGTTTCGCCCGACACGGCCGAAGCCTGGAAGAATATAGCCAATACAGTAGATACCACCAGACTGGCCAGCCGGGGCTGGCTGGCCTTCCCTGGAGGTCGGCCGCCGCTCACCGGGTCGTGGCATCTGCCGTGCCTGCGCATTCCTTTCATGAAGCCTTCCGGCAGCCTGAAGGGCGACGGGATCCCGGTGATATCGATGGGCGTGCTTCTCGCCTCGGCCCCGCCCGACTCGCTGGGTTCGATCGACATCGGCGAGCGTCAGACAGGGACACGTTTCGTCTGGGCGGCGACCGGCACGGCCTCGATCTCGGGCATCGCCACCGACCTGTATGGCCGCCCCCTGGCGGGAATCAGCGTGATGGTGCGTCAGACGGATGGCCCGGCCTGGGCATCCGGAACGACGGAGCTCGATGGCCGGTTCACGGTCGGTGCCCTTCCGGCGGGCAGCTATCGGACAACCCTGACCCAAAGCCGTCCGCACCTCACGATCCGGCTGAGCACGGCAGAGCCGCTTCCAACCGGAACGGGCACCCGGGAACTTCCCCCCGCCCGGTTTCCGCCGGCGGACAGCACCCTCGGAGGCATGCTGGCCCCCGCCACACAGCCGCTCCAGCTCGTCATCGACGGGGAGGCCCTTCCGGTCGGCATGACGGATGCGGCCGGCCGCCTGCCGCTGGATTCTATTCCAGGCAGTATATCCATTGCCCTCGTCGAGGGGGAAGAGGTGCCAGGCTGGGCCCCGGGCACATCTCCGGTGGTGATGTTCGCGGGGACCCCCTTGTCCGGGCGCAAAGCGGCCCTGCTCGAGTCCGAGGGCTCCTGGAACGCGCGTTTCACGGCCCGGATCGCGATTCCAGCCGGAGCCGCCTCGTTCACGGCGACGGCCATCCCCTCCACCCTCGACGCGCGCATCCTTCTGTTGGGGAACGCGGACGCCGACGGGGAGCTGCAAACCGCAGCCACCGAGCTCCTGTTGGATACCACGACCCTGCTCCCGGCGGCGCCGCCCATCACACCCGCCCGATTGAGCCCCGTTTCTCTCGACCAGGCCGGCGTTGCCGGACACGATGCGCACGAAGCATGGCTTGTCGGGGATGACGGCCTCTGGCACAAGCTCGGCAAAACCGGGGCAAGCCTTGAGCTTCCCGCAGGCCGGTATCTGCTGCTCGGACGCGACGCGCTGGGCCGAACCGGGCGCGCAGACCGCATTGCGACCGCCATCGCAGGCCGCACCCTCTTCTTCGGCACCACCCTGCTCGAAGACCAGGATTTCGTCACGACCCCGATCAATCTCCTCGAAACCCGTTTCCGCAAACTTCCCGGGGTGCATCTGCACGCCAATCTCTGTTCGGCCCTCCGTCGCGGCGCATTTCTGCATCCGACCCCGCTCCATCCCGATGCGGCTCCGGACGCCTGGCCGCTGCTGAATCTCCTTCTGCTGGCCCCGTTCCTCGCGGTCGCCGATCATCTGTTCCGGGGAGGACGCGGCAGATCGGCGGTAGCCGTGCTCGGTCTCACGATCGTCGCGTGGCTGTCGGCCTCGGCCGGGCTGTTCGCCCGCAACATCCTGTTCCCGGCGGCCTTTCCCGTTTCGCTGACGGTTCTGTTCGGCATCGCACGCGGTGCCCAGGCGTATTTCGCCGCCCGCACACGGGAGCGCGAGACCCGGGCCACGTTCGGCCGGTTCATCGCAGCGCCGATGGTCGAGCAGATCCTTCGCCACCCCGACACCGTGCGTCCCGGGGGCGAAAAGAAGGAGCTCACCGTGATGTTCACGGATCTGGCCGGCTTCACCTCGATCTCCGAGATGATGACGCCGGAAGAGCTGACGAAGCTGATGAACGAGTATCTCGGCGAGATGACCCGCGTGCTGTTCGAACACGGGGGGACGCTCGACAAGTATATCGGCGACGCGCTGATGGGCTTCTGGAACCATCCCGCCGCGCAGCCGGATCATGCGCTCCGCGCCGCCCGGTGCGCGATCGCGATGCAGCGCCGTCTCGCCGTCCTGCGCGAAGAGTGGCTGAAGCGCGGTCTTCCCCGCGTCGAGATGCGAGCCGGCATCAACACATCCGAGTGCATGGTCGGTTTTATAGGTAGCGATATTCAAATGAACTTCACCTGTCTCGGCGACGGGGTGAATCTCGCTTCACGGCTCGAAGGAGCGAACAAGGCGTATCACACGCTGATGATGGTTTCGGAGACGACGCACCGGCAGCTCGAAGGAAGCGGCATCCGGACCCGGCTGCTGGACTTCCTCGCCGTGAAGGGCAAGGCACAGCCGGTGAAAGTGTATGAACTGATCGGCATCGAGGGCGAGGAGGACGCGCTCTGGAACGCGCTCCTCCCGGTTTACGGAGACGGGGTGCAGCGGTATCTGGCGCGAGCGTGGGATGAAGCGGAAGCGGCGTTCCGCCAGGTTCTGGCCCTGAGGCCGGACGACGGTCCGGCGACAGTATATCTCGAGCGGATCGATCATTTCCGGGTCGAGCCCCCGCCCGACGGCTGGGACGGCCGGTACATCCTCAAGACGAAGTAGCGGCGGCCGCGACGAAGCCGGCATACCTGCGCATCAGGTGGCGCAGGATGACCATGGCCACCAGGGCAGCCCAGGCCAAACCCAGCCAGGAGCTCACCGGGGCAAGAAGTCCGGAGCCGGCGGCGACGGCAAGCCCTGTCGCAACCCAGCCCGCCACCTCGCGCACCGCGCTCATCGGGCCCACAGCCGCAACCGCCATGTCGCGGATCACCCACAGCTTGAGGCCGCCAACGAGCGCCTCGATCGCAAACCGGAGACCCAATGCGGCCGTGACACCCCACCGCGGAATCAGGAGGAGCCCCCCGACGATGCTGATTCCCAGCCCTGTGGCCGAAATCAGCGGCAGGGATGCGGATTTCCGTCGGGCGACGAGAAGGCTGTCGAGAAACATGTTGCCGACCTGGAGCGGCAGGAGGCAGAAGAAAGCCGTGAGCAGGCTCCCCATGCCGGAAAACGCGCTTCCCATGATGAGACGGCCGAACCAGTCTCCCTGCGCGACACAGTATCCGACAGCAAGCGCAGCGAGAAGGCCGAATGTGTGCCGAGTTTCAATCCAGCCCCGGCGATGCACCTCGTCCCGGGCGTGGGCGGTCAGAACCGGATAGAGAGCGGTGACCCAGACGCCGGAAAAGCCGACCCCGTTCATATACAGCATAACCGCCGCCGCATAGAGGCCGTGGGACTCGGCGGGGATGGCCCCCCGCAGCAGGAACAGATCGAACTTGTTGTAGAGCGAACCCAGCAGGATCGACACGCCGATCAGCAGGCTTTCCCGACCGAGGATGCGGGCCAGATCCAGCTGAGGACGCGCGCAGCCGGTTCGATGGAGCGCCCAGGCCCCGCCGATCACCGCCCAGAGGATGACGGCCGCGGTCAGGGGCGCCCAGACATAGGAGACGGGCGCAAGACCGGCCCAGACGGCGAGCATGAACAGGCACCAGAGAAGCGGCATGCCGATATCGAGCAGCATCGAGGCCGACCAGTTCTGATCGGCCTGGGCCACCGGCGACGGGACGGTCAGCAGCGGCAAGGCGAGGGCTGCGGGAATCAGCCACGCCAGGCCTGTGGAAAGCCACGGATCGCCATGCCAGGCAACCGCCACGGCAAGGCCCAGGGAAGCGGCGGTCGCGACCCCCGCCTCGAGCGACAGGACCGTGCCGATCAGCCGTGACGGCACGGCATGGCCCGGCAGTTCCCGGATCAGGAGACGGGGGTAGCCGAGCGTGACGGCCTCGATCACGAGGCCCCAGACAGCCAGGGCGATCGAAAAGGCTCCGAACAGCCCGGTGCCGAGCAGCCGTGCCGCGAGCAGGATCGCGCCAAAGCCGCCGAGCCAGCCCAGAATGCGGGCCGGCAGCATCCAGTAGAGGCCGAGTTTTCCCCTCATGCGTCCATGGTAGCCTCCCGGCCCCCCCCTGGCAAGAACCGGTCACCCCTCGAACCCCTCCCCCCTATGGCCTTATAGCTTCTATATTTTATTCATAGAACAATACAACGAACTACAGAGTCACAGAGGCACAGAGGCACAGAGAAACGGAGAAATACTGGGATTTCAATTCTCGTGCTGAGCAGCGTCTATCGGGCACCAGGTCGTCAGGCAGACGCAGGCACGGCGAGGCTGCGGGCCGAGCACGATCCGCCCCTACGACACAGGTGCCTGGGCATCAACGCTCAGGGATGCATCGCGATGCCTCCCCGTGGGAGCCACTTCGGAAGATGCCGCAGCTCCATTCGAAACATCCGTGGGTCGAAGTTCCATGCCTCGTTTCCTCCGTGTCTCTGCGTCTCTGTGGTGAAACGATCTTCGGACCCTTCTGGAGAGGCATCTTCAGGGGCGGCCGGTCGACAGGCCGGGCGGCATCTGCTACCATGCGGTATCGCAGCCATGCATCAGAACCCCTCCCCAAAACGGCTTGCCGTCATCGATCTGTTCTTCACCTGGCCGCCCCACGGCGGCGCATGCGTCGATGTCAAGGAAACCCTGGAACGGCTGGCCCCCCACATCGAGCTGAAGCTGTTCGTGGCGCGGTTCGACCGGTTCTTCCCGCGCGGTCGCATCACCTCGCCCCTGCCGTTCCCCGTCGAGGAGGTCAGATTCGACCTCGCCACGTTCACGGTGGAGCGCATCCAGAGCGCGTTTCGCGAGGCGGTCGACCGATTCGCGCCGGATGAGGTGCTGGTGGCGAACGGACATTTCCTCAAGCCCCTCGTGGCCGAGGCGTTCGTCGACCGGTATCCGACCTCGATGCGATATTTCACCTACGAGGTCATGTGCCCTGCGCGCGACGGGATCTTCTTCCGGAACGGCCATACGTGCCTCGAGAGTTTTTATACCACGGGAAATATGACCCGGTGCCGCCTCTGCGCCTTCACCGGGGCCCTGTTCACCCCCGGCATCCGGAAGTATCTCATCCACGAGATCCTCGTCAGCGGCGCCTTCTCGGCGGCCTACCCTGACCGCGTGCGGGCCCTGATGCCGCGTATCCGGCAGCACATCGTCTACAACGATCTGGCAGCCGGATTCATCAGGGCGATGGGCGGCACCCCGGCCGTATTCCCCTCGGGGGTTGACACGGACCGGTTCGTGCCCCGCGCCCTGCCAACCCGCCCGGATGCCAAGCCCCGTCTGCTGTTCGCGGGTCGGGCCGATGCCGAGTTCAAAGGATTTGCCCTGCTTCTGGAAGCCTGCCGAAGGCTCGAGGCGGCCGGCCGGGAGTTCGAACTGCTCGTCACCTGGAAACCCGAGTCCCAGTATCTGCCGGACACGGCGTGGGCCAAGCCTATCGGCTGGCTTCCCTCGTCGGTCCTCGCGCCGGTCAACGCCTGGCACCGCCGCCGGTGGGACCGCGACCTGTTCATGCCCTCCTTCGTCAAACGCGTCGACTGGCTCGGCCCGGGCGCCATCGTCGACCTGTATAACTCCGCCGACCTGTGCGTCTTCCCGTCCATCTGGCAGGAACCGCTCGGCATCGTCACCCTCGAGGCCATGTCCTGCGGCCGCCCCGTCGTCGTTTCGGACGTCGCCGGCTTCCGGCAGACCGTCACGGAAGGGCAGACGGGCCGTTTCTTCCCCGCCGGCGATCCGGCCGCCCTCGCCACTCTGCTCGCCGAGCTTCTCGACGACCCCGCCCAGCGTGCCCGCCTGGGCGCGGCCGCACGTCGGGACGTCGTCACCCGCTTCGACTGGCGCCGCCTGCTCGACCGGTATTACCGGCCCTGGCTCGGCTTCGGCCAGGCCTCCGACACATCCCGGAACCACCAGGAGATATCATCATGAATATCATCAAAAATATTATATCAAAAACTCTTGAAAGTATCCGTTCTTCCTCCTGGGGAAGCCGGCTGTTGAGTTATCCGCCGCTGCACGCCTTCAAGGAAGGCCTGGCCTACCGGGTTCTGATCGACTGGCTGGATTACCCGGTCCATCTCGGCCTGCGCGACGCCGCCCGGCGCCGACGGTGGCAGGGGCCCACGATCCTCTCCCGCAAGCCGGCCGAGGGCGAACCGGCGCTGCGCGTCCTGCTCGTCCAGATCCCGCTGCCGGCGAACCTGCGGCACAAGCGGATCATCCCGATGAACCTCGCATATCTCGCCGGCACCCTGTGCGACCGATTCCCCGGCATCGAAGTCGGCATCCTTGATGCCCAGGTGCACGATCTCGGCCTGGACGGCATGCTGAGGGCTGTTTCCGAGACGAAATGGGACTGGGTCTGCGTCGGCTCGTGGACGATCCAGTATGAGCTCGCCCGCACCTTCCTCGGTGCCGTCAAACTGGCCCGGCCCGAGACGCTGACCATGCTGGGCGGCGTCCACGCGACGATTCTTCCCGACGAGGTCGGAACCGCGGCAGACTGGCTGGTCATCGGCGAAGCCGAGTGGACACTCCATGACATGGTGAAGGCAACGCTCGAGGGCCGGGCCATGGACGGCATCCCGGGAACCGCGCGCCTGGCCGATGGCAAGCTGCAGAAAGCCCCGCCGCGCCAGCTGATGGCCGATCTCGACGAACTCCCGTTCCCCGCCTACGAACTGCTGCCCCTGCCGCTGTATGACAACCCGCTCCACGTCGTGGGCGGCGAGCGGCTGCCGATCTTCGGCTCCCGGGGCTGCCCGTATGCCTGCTCGTTCTGCAACAGCCCCCAGATCTGGCACCGGAAGGTGCGGTACCGGCGGCCGGAGAAGGTCGTCGAGGAGATGTCCCGCAACATCACGGCGTTCGGCATCCGCCACTTCCATTTCTGGGACGATAATTTCACGCTCAACCGCCGGTTCGTCGAGGAGTTCTGCCGCCTCGTCATCGAGAAGGGGCTCCAGATCAAGTGGGTCGCCCTCGACCGCGCCGAGCATCTGAACAAGAACAAGGATCTGCTGCCCCTGATGCGGCAGGCGGGCTGCGTGGGCGTCGAGATCGGCGTCGAGAGCGCCAACCCCGACACGTTCGCGTTCATCAACAAGCGCCAGGGCTTCGAGGAAGTGCGCAACGCCGTAAAGAACCAGAAGGATGCCGGCCTCGCGCCCCTCTACACCTGCATGGCCTTCAACCCCGGCGAGACGATCAACGGGTATTACTTTCAGAAATTGTTCCTCGACCAGATCCAGAGCGAGCTCGAATGGTATCCCTTCTTCCATCCGTTCAGCTTCCCGCTGTATCTGGGCCAGTTCGCGACCCCCTACCCCGGCACCGAGTTCGGCCGCACCGCCCCCGAGATGGGCATGATCGTGCGCAACGTGCCGGAAGACCGGTATCACCACCAGATCAACTTCATCCCCAGCTCTCTGCTCGACGACATGCCCGTGCTGACGGGCCCCGTGACGCCGGATGATTATGCGACGTTCCTGATCGCCCTGACGCGCGGCTTCTGGAGCTGGTTCCCGGCCAAGATGCGGAAGGGCACGATGGGCGAGAAACTCCGGCCGGCGCACCAGATCCTGGTCACGATCCTGCCGAAATGGGAAGGGCGCATCACGCTGCGCAAATCGATCCAGGAAACCAGCGACGAGACCGGCCTCGGCCTGCCCGTCGTCGCCCGCACGGCCGCGCTGCTGGCCTACATCTTCGGCCAGCAGGGGCTGATCCGGTCGGCCCTGCACCAGGTGGAGCTCGAGATCAAGCCCAACCGCGTCCGGGTGCCGGGCTTCATGTTGCGCCAGATGCGCCGGATCGTCCGTGCTGCCGGGCTGCCGGCGTTCCAGGAGTTCAGCTGGTAGCATCCCGTGGCCATCCTGTTTTTCCAGCACGTCACGGCTCTGCTGATGCTTCTGGAGCTGCTCCGGAACATGTTCCCGGCCGTGTTCTGGCCGCTCGACGCCCTGTCGGTTGCGTCCCGGCCGATCATCTGGATGCCGCTTCTGGCCGTGCTTTCATGCACATCGCTCCCGGAAACGCGGCGCGGGCTCGTTCTGGCGGGTTGCGCGGCCGTCGGCATCATCCAGACCTTCGCAGCCCCCGTTCTGCCGCTCTGGATGCTGAGCGTGCTCCTCTCCGTCGTGACGGCCTCGTTCGTTATCCAGAGCGCCGCATCGGCCTGGCGCCCAGTCCTCTGGCGGCCGCTTCGCGCCCTCAACGCCCTGTTCCTTCTGCTCCTGTACGTCGAACTCGTTTACAACTCGGTTTCCCGATCCCACCTGTCTTTCGGCCATCTCACCTATTATCTGAAATCCCTCTCCGAAGAATCCGGGGATCCGTTTGGCATCAAAGCCATCGGGATCTCGCCGGCGTTTCTCCTCCCCGTCGCAATAAATATAGCATTATATTTTTTTACATCCTTCTGTATCGTCCGCTTCCGTCCGGCTCCTCCGCAGCCCTCCCGGAGTGGGCTTCCCGTCACGATCGCCGTCCTGATTCTCCCTCTTCTCTTCTGGAGCCTCGCCTTCCAGCACATCGTCGGGCAGCGGCCGTTCCACGAGTATCTCGCGTGCAGGCTCGAAAACTCTGCGTTTCCGATGCCCCTCCCCCGGAGGTTCGACACTCCCGGATTCCGTGAGGCCGCCTTTTCCGCGGAACAGGTCGATGCGACAAGAACGTCGGCCCAGGGATCATTTGCCTGGAAAGAACCTCCACGGCTGAACCTGGTGATCTTCATGATCGAGAGCTGGCGTCCTGACGCGCTCACGGAGATGCCACTCCTGATGGCGCGGGTCCACACGGGGCTGTGGCTGAAAAACCATGTTTCCGCATCGAACGATACGATAGGCGGCAATATCGGTTTTCATTACGGTGTGCACCCGATCGATGCCTACACGCTGAAATGGGACCGATCCGTCCCCTCGTCCTGGATCGAGTTTCTCCGTGCAGGCGGCTACGTTTCGCGCAAGATCGGCAATTTCGGCTCGTATCTTCCGAACGAACGGTACCGGTTTACGCCGGTCGAGGTCTATTGCCGGGAAGAGGGGCTTCCCGCGCCGGCCGACCTTTCCGTGTGCGGCGTCGCGAGCCAGGTGTGCTACCTGCTGCTGCGGGAACTGGAAAAGCCCGGCCTCCACTTCCTCGAGACGCAGATGTACCCGACCCATTTCAATTACTATTATCCGCCCGGACACGAGAAATACCGGCCGGTTGTCCCTCTGGAAGCCGATTTCATCAGGAATGGCTTCACGGCGGAAATCGCCGCCGGTCTCGTCAACCGATACAAGAATTCCTGCTTTTTCCTGGACTCCCTCCTCGACAATTTCTTCCAACGGCTCGAGGCGAAGGGGCTCGACCGGAACACCGTCGTCGTGCTCGCCGGCGACCACGGGGAGTGCCTCGGCGAGGACGACACGCTGTATCACGCGAACGGGCCGCACGAGAACCAGGCCCGGACGAATCTGATCATCCTCGCCCCCGGTCTCGGGCCGCGGGTCGTCGAGGCCCCCACCAGTCACGTCGATTTCATTCCCACTCTTGCCCCGATTCTCGGGTATACGGCCTCGGGAACGGTGGGCCGCAACATCCTCGCCGATGCCACCGCGCGGAACGGCATGGTGACCATCGACATGTCGTCCGGGGTGCGGCTGGCGATGCGACGTCGCGACCACATGACCCTGTTCCGGCTCACCTCCGACCGTCGCCTCGAATGGCTGATCACCGCCCGCAACGACAACACGATCGATGATGCGATCTACGACCTGTACCGCCCCGAGCGCCTTGACGAGCTGGCCGCTCTCATTCGCGAAGACCGCCAGGCCGTCCTCCGCCTCCTCGCCGGAAAATAACACATACTATAGAATGCCGAGCCAGGCGAAGGGCTGATAGGCGGTCGAAAAAAGCCCGAACAGGAGCGCAAGCTGGCCGATGATCATCGTCCCCGTGAACAGGGCTCCGAGCACCTCGGCTTCCTGATCGACCTGGCGCTCGTAGGTCTCGAGAAGCCACGACACCATCTCCTGGAGCATACCAAGCTCTTCCCCGCTCACGATGGTCGATACGACCCGGCCGGGCAGCAGGCCGCTCACCGAAAGCGCCATCGAAAGGCTCCCTCCGTTTCGCAGGATCGGCGCCGCCGAGCGGAACACGGTCGCCAGATCCTGCCGGTCGGCTGCCGCTGCGACCTGCTCGAAGGCTGTCGCAAGCGGCACGGGCGAGGTGAGCAGAAACGCAACCAGCCGCAGGGTATCGGCAGCCAGCCGTGACCGCTCATATCGACCGATCCACGGCAGCCACCGGACAATGCCTCTGATGGTGGCGAACAGCCCGATTCCGCCCCGCGACCGCCAGAGCGCATACCACAGGCCGAGCAGAGCCACGAGAACCCAGGCAAGAGGCTCCTCCACCCAGGACGCGAGCCATCCCCAAAGCCGGATGAGAAGCGGCTGATCGGGAGGGCGTCCATAATAGCCGATATCCGGCTCCCCAGGCGCGAGCGCATACAGCACCACGATTCCCCAGAATGCACCGGCGAGTCTCGGCCATTTCATGAGCCAGGTGCTGAACACGTCCCGATACCGGCGTCCCCAGGCGCTGACCTGCCGCAGCAGCGTCATCGCGGCATCGATCCGCCCCGTCGTCTCACCGATCGTCAGAATCGCCACGGCAAGAGCCGGTCCCTCATCAAGGCGCCGGCCAACCGAGAGGGAAAGCGGCATCCCTCCGGCAACGTCCCGCGCCATCTGCATCGCCAGCCGCCGAGCCTCGGGCGCCTCACACCCCTCCGAGGCCACGGCGAGCGCCCGATCCACCCCCGCCTTCCCGGCGAGCCCCGTCTCGGTCAGATACAACAGCGTCTCCAGATCGCCTTCGGAAACCCGCACCCGCTCCGTCGTTTCCATGCGCGCCTCCCCGATTCCCGTCGCTGCCGTGAAGGTCTACCGACGTTGGAGAACGCATCAGACGTGCCGCACAGGGACCCAGGCCCCGAACGCGCTTGGAAATCCTCACCGGGCCACGATCCGCGCAACATGGACAGACGAACGCAAACACCGGTGTGCAACAGGGGGCGTGTGCAGACACCCGCACACGCCCCCTGCAGAACGTGAAAGAACTCAGGCCGGCAAGTTCAATCCTTGCCGCCCAGCATATTGAACACCCCGCCGAGCACCGAACCTTCTTCTTTGCCGCCGCCGCCCGTCTGCTTCGCCGCGGCGTAGATGCGCGAGGCGAACCGCGAGAACGGGAGCGACTGGAGCCAGATGCGGCCCGGGCCGGTCAGAGTGGCCAGGAACAGCCCTTCCCCGCCGAACAGGGCGCTCTTGATGCCGCCGACCATCTCGACATCGAAGTTCACCGAGGGCTGGTAGCCGACGATGCAGCCGGTGTCGATCTTCAGCTTCTCACCGGGCTGCAGATCGCGGGAGATGATCGTTCCGCCGGCGTGACAGAAGACGAGGCCGTCGCCTTCGAGCTTCTGCATGATGAAGCCCTCGCCGCCGAACAGGCCGACGCCGAACTTTTTCTGGAGGCCGATGCCGACCGCGACGCCCTTGGCGCCGCACAGGAACGACTCTTTCTGCACCAGCAGCGTGCCGCCGACATCCTTGAGATCGACCACGACGACCTTGCCCGGATAGGGCGCCGCAAAGGCGACTTTGGCCTTGCCCGACGCACCTTTATGGGCAAAGACGGTCATGAACAAACTCTCCCCGGTGAGCAGCCGCTTGCCCGCACTGGCCAGCTTCCCGAACCAGCCCCCCGTGTCGGACTTCGCCGAGCCGTCCCCGAAAATCGTCTCCATCTGGATCGCCTGGTCCATGTACATCATGGCCCCGGCCTCGGAAACGACGGACTCGCCCGGGTCGAGCTCGATCTCGACGAACTGGAGGTCATCGCCGAAGATATTGTAATCGATCACATCGGCCGTCTGGGGCCGGGAAGCCGCGGTCGGCACCGGGGGAAGGAACTCCTCGCTCTGCAGCGCGTTCGCGAACTGGGCGATCTCGCTCAGGGGCGTCCAGGTCTTCGTGATCCCGTCGGCGTGGGCCATCGTCATCGACTTGATCGCGCCGCTGTGAAGCCTCGCGATGATATCCTCGGCACCCATGGGGCCCTGTATCTGGCCGCCAATGATCACATACCACATTTTCGCATCCGACATCGTCTCAGCCTCCCGGTTCAGATTCAGCCCTGCGGCTTCTTCATCATGGCTACCAGAAATCGCCCGCCCATGCAATCCACTGCCGCTCGGACCCGGCCAATGTCCCTGGCGGGTTTGAAACCCGCCCCTACGGTTGGAGGAGAGCTCCTCTCGACCCCAGTGTCTCGGTGTCTGGCATGTGGATCTCGTCACAAGAACCGAACCACAGATGGCGCAGATGAAATCCCCCCCGTACGCTGAAGCTGACGGGGGGATCGCGGTTGTGAAATGGGCGGGAATCGGGTAAGGTGGGGAAAACACGTCAGAGAGGGGATGAACGATGGCACACCCGGCTCCAACCGTTCCCGACACCGCCGCCCTGGAGGCGGAACTACACCAGCTCAGGCTGCGCCTGAAGCTTTCGGCCGAAGTCGACGCCGTCATCGAAGTCTGCCAGCGCGAAAAGAAGAATCTCGGCGGAACCATGGACCGCGTCTATGAGTATCTTCACGGGGTGATCGAGCCTGCCGCGGCCTTCCTGCAGACGCAGAACGAGGAGCTGATCTACACGATCTACTCCCGCGGAATCACCCCGCAGAACCTCGAACACGACCACGCGAACCTCTTGAGCATCGGCGAGAGGGCGACCTGCAACCGGGACGGCCTCGACTGGTTCGTGATGCCGCTCGACATGGCCGGCGAAAAGATCGGCTCGTTCGGCTTCGCATTTCCCCAGGGGCACAGCCATCCGCCCGAACACGTGTTCGAGTGGCTCGAGGCGGTCGCCGAGGAACTCGACAACTACTTCTACGGCATCCAGGAAAGCCGCTACAAGCACATGACGATCATGGAAATCCAGCGGTGCATGAAGTCGCGCAAGCTGAACGAAGCGCTGGACATGGCCGTCAGCGTTCTCAGCGACATGGTGCCGATCGATGAATTGGCATTATTATATATCGACGAGGATCTTGACGGCAGAAAGATCGTGCAGTATTCGATCTATCGCAATTACAATAAAATATTCGACTCGAACGAAAAGCCCATGCCCGAACTCGAGGAACTGATCAAAGCCGGCCGCGACGTCGTGGTACCGGGCAACAAGGATCTCGAGCGGGTGTTCCCCTCGAACGGAACGACCGAAACGGTCCTGCTCGACGGGCTCGTGGTCGAGACGCTGGTCGGGAAGATGCTGATCAAGCCGCCGGCCGAATGCGGACTGTCCGTCGCCAGCCGCGAGATCGTCCAGGTGTTCGCCGAGACGCTCCGGCAGCGGCTGGTCGATTTCAACCGGGAAAAGAACGCCCTGCGTCAGTTCTTCTCGCCCGAGATCACCCGCCGCCTGCTGCGGCACGACGATTACAAGGAAAAGTTCCTGGCGCCGCGCAAGGCAGACATCGGCATCCTGTTCGCCGACATCAGCGGCTTCACCAAGATGAGCGAACAGGTGCTCAAGGATCCGCAGCGCATCGCGCGGTTCATCGACACCTGGTCGAAGGCGATCGTCGAGCGCGTGTTCCCCCTGGGCGGAGCGCTCGACAAGATCGTCGGTGACTGTGTCATCATCCTGTTCGGCCCGCCGTTTTACGAAGCATCACCGGAAACCCTCGCTTGCAACGTCATCCAGGCCGCCATCACGATACGGGCGTTCACCGACGAGTTCCTCGCCTCCCCCGAAAACGCCGATATCCAGAGCTCGCCGTTCTACAAGGACTTCGGGGTCGCGATCGGGATCAACTACTGCTCGGCCGACGTCGGCCTGATCGGCCCGAACCAGGATCTCACGGCTTTCAGCAGCGGCATGAACAACACCGCCCGGCTCCAGGGCCTCGCCAAACACGGCGAGATCCTGATGACCCCGTCGGTCAAGGAACGGGTCGAGGCGTCTGGCAACTGCTCCTGGCGGTTCACCGGACCCAGCTCGGCCCCGGTCAAGAATGTCAAGGAACCTCTCGTCTACTTCAAGCTCGAAGCCTGACGCATCCCGGCGGCGACCCCGGAAATCGCCCGGGAAGCAGCCGCCCGGAAAGAACGAATCCGTCGCCGGCGACGGCTGGTTCGTCTATGTCGTGCGTTGCCACGACGGCACGCTCTACACGGGCGTCACGACGGATCTCGACCGGCGCGTGCAGCAGCACAACGACGGCACCGGCGCGCGGTATACCCGCGCCCGCCGGCCGGTCCGACTGGTTTTCTCCGAGCCCTGCGGGGGCCGCGGCGATGCGCTGCGCCGGGAACTCGCGATCAAGGCTCTCTCACGGCAGGAAAAGCAGCTTCTCATCACCGGCCAGCAATAGCTTTAGATATATACTAACAACCTTGTCAGCTTCCGAGGCGGATGATCAGGCAGGTGAAATCGTCCTGGAGGCCGCGCTTGCCGACGAACGCCCGCACCGCATCCCGGATCCTGGCGACGAGCTCCGAAACCCCGACGGCGGCGTTCCGGCGGATCACCTCGTGCAGCCGCTCCGCACCGAACATCTCGCCGGCCTCGTTGCGCGCCTCGCTCACTCCGTCCGACAGGATCACGACGAGATCCCCGTCGTTGAGCGGCAGGCGAACGCACGAGTAGTCGAGGGCTTCGCCGATGCCGAGCGGTGGCCGCGTCGACTCGAGCGTGACCAGCTCCCCCGTCGCCGCCCGATGGACGAGAACGGGCGGATGGCCGCAGTTGATGAGCTGCAGCGTTTTCTGGCGCACATCGATCCGGGCGAAAACGAGCGTGATGAACGCGCACAGCTGCGCGAGCCGTTCCGAAACCTCGCCGTGCACCATTCCGAGAATGGCCTCGGGATCGGGCATCGCCTTTCCCCCGCGCGCCAGCAGCCGGGTGAATGACCGCAGAAAGGCGATCCGGGCCGCGGCACCGATCAGGGCTGCCGGAGTTCCCTTGCCCATGACATCCCCGAGGACGATGTCGCAGATGTGTTCGCGGGTCGAGTAGACGTCGTAAAAATCGCCGTCGACCTCCATCGAAGGAATCGAGACGACATCCATCGCCAGGACCGGCGTGGGCGAGGGCATGCGGCCGAACAGCAACGTCCTCTGGATCTCAGAGGCGATCTCGGCCTCCTGCCGCCGCGCCTCCTCGAGAGCCTGACGGGCCTGTCGCAGCGAGGCTTCGGCCTGCTTGCGCTCGGTGATGATCTGCGTCACGAGCATGCCGGCCACGACGGTCGAACCGCCGGAACGCACGGGAACGAGCCTCATTTCGATCGTCTCTCCGAGATACAACATTTCGTCGACGATCGTCTCACCCGCCAGCGTGCGCTGAAACATCGCCCCGAGCTTTTCCGCGGTTTCGGCCGGGAACACCTCGTTCAGCTTCCGCCCTTCGAGCCGCTCGGGAGTCAGCCCCCAGCGCGCACCGGCCTCCCCCTCCGCCACCAGGAACCGCATCTCGCGATCGAACAGCAGCACCATGCCGTTCGGATAATGGCTCGCGAGAAGCCGGTACCGCAGTTCGCTGTGCCGGCGCACCTGCTCGCTCCGCTGCCGCACGATCTCCTGCCGGAACACCGTGCCGCCCAACTGGAGCAGTTGCCGCTCCCACACCGTCCACCGCTTCAGGACGTTCCGCTCCGAAAACCCCAGGACGGCCCGCATCCGGCCGTCGAGCATGATCGGCCACATCAGATACCCGCGCAGATGCTGGGGCGGCCCCTCGAGCACGGCCGAAACGGCCTCGGCCTTCCCTTCGAGCCGCTCGACGAGAGCGGGGTATTTCTGAAGAGCCGGCAGGTGGTTCCATTCGGGGAACGCCCGGAGATCGCGCGAGCTGACAAGCGCGTCGTGCAGCCCCTGGAGCCGGTCGTCCATCACCCACAGGAAGGCGGCATCGACCCCGATGAACCCCGCCATGCGGCTGAGGGCCCCCCGGATGCGGGCACGGAAATCCATCATCCGGGCCGCGAGCAGATCGTCCGCCAGCAGATTCAGCAGCTCGACCAGCGACTCGAGGTAATCGAACGAAACATCTTCGGGAAAGGGGACATTCACCGGTCTGCCTGACTCCGATCCCTCCGGAGCGATCATTTCCCGGTTCTCGAGAATCCTGATCCTTTCCTTGCTCATACCTCCACACCGCCTGTTCTTCTGAAAAACAAGCAAGTTTCGTACGAGTAGCGGTACCCTCGCGCGCAGAAGCCGGAAACGGCCTACCCGTCAGGGGTTCCACCATCATCCGTCGCAGACCGGCATTCTGCGAAGCAGAATATTTCCCCTGACTCAGAGGAAATTTTCTCCACTCCCGGAGGCCGGCAAGGCGTCAGGAGGCGTTCCAGCGTTCGAGGAAGAGGTCACGCGCGAGTTTGATATACGCGCGTTCGTTCACGAACACCTCGAGGGTGATCGTACCGTCATAGATGCTCTTGAGACCGGGAATGAACGTCGCCCAGTCGATGCGCCCGGCACCGGGGGGGAGGTGCTGATCCTTCGTGCCGTCGTTGTCGTGCAGATGCACGTGAACGAGCCGGGAGGCGAATGCACGGGCGAACTCGAGCGGATTGCGCTGGTTCAGGTTGAAATGGCCGACATCGAGATGGAACCCCAGCCGGGGATGCCTGGCCAGAAGGGTTTCGAGATGCTCGCGCGACTCGTGGGGCGAACCGACCGGCTCGAACATCAATCCGACACCGACATCGCGGGCGGCAGCCTCGAGAAGGGTCAGGGATTCGCTCTGCCACTCGATTCCTTCGGCGGCCGTGAACATCGACGTCGGCCAGCTGGCATGCACGGTGACCCACGGCATCCCGATCCGGCCGAACACGTCGAAATAAACCTTCGCCGCCTCGACGGCGGCCGTGCGCATCTGCTTCATCGCCGAACCGATCGGGAGATACCAGGCGAGATGACCGACACACCCGAGCCCGTGGTGTTGCAGAGCGTTTTTCACGGCCGAAGCGTCGACGCACTCGGCCGCCCCCTTGTCGGGTTCGAGAAACAGATCGACAAAGTCGAAGCCTGCCGAGGCGATCCAGTCGATCTCCTCGAGAATCTCCCGCCGTGGATGGTTCGGGTAGCCGAGCTTCATGATTCCCCTCCTGCCGTGCCGAGCAGCCGGTCGATCCAGGCCGGAACGACTTCGGTCGCCTTCCCATAGACCGTTTCGGCAAACCGGGAAGCGCCGACCGAGGGCTCCAGGTTCAGCTCGAGCGTTCTCGTGCCCTCGTTCATGCGTGCCCGTTCGACGAAACCAGCGGCCGGATACACGTTTCCCGAGGTGCCGATCGCGACGAACAGCGTGCACCGGTCGAGCGCGGCGAAAATCTCGTCCATCCGGAGCGGGATTTCGCCGAACCAGACGATATGAGGCCGCACGCCGCCCTTTCTCCCGCAGGAGTCACATACGGTATCTGCCGATATACTTCCCGTCTCGGCGCGAACGGTCTCGCAGTGTTCGCACCGCACCTTGAGCAGCTCGCCGTGCATGTGGATCAGCCGGGTCGAGCCGGCCCGCTCGTGCAGATCGTCGATGTTCTGCGTCACGACGAGCAGGCGGTCGCCGACCTCCTGCTCGAGCCGTGCGAGGGCGAAATGCGCCGCATTGGGCTGCACCTCTCCGAGCTGGGTGCGCTGCTCGTTGTAGAAGCGGTGGACTTTCGCGGGATTGCGTACATACCCTTCGGGAGTCGCGACATCCTCGATCCGATACCGCTCCCAGACGCCGCCGGCATCCCGGAACGTGTCAAGCCCCGACTCTTTCGAAATGCCCGCCCCCGTCAGCACGACGATGCGCGCGTTTCCGTCCAGCCCCTTCCGGCTCATGTCACGCCCTCCGATTATATCTCAATCTATATTTTATGGCCCGTTCAGTTCTTTCCGCCGCGCTCGTCGATAACGGTCTTGATCTTGCCGGTGCGCGGATTCCTCGGCAGGCCGCCGGGGGAGAACCACTCGATCTCGATCGTCAGCCACCGGTCGTTGAGCGTCTCGGCAATCTTGTACGAGCCCTGTTTCAGAGCCTCGACGACGGCTTCATCGGGAAGCGGCTTTTCGGCCTCGAGCCGCAACAACAGATGATCGCGGGCGTTCTTCTGGCGGGCCACGATCTGGAAGTTCTGGCTGACGGCGAGCGTCGCGAGCCCCGGAGCGACATCCGAGGGCATGAGGTTGATGCCCCCGATGACGATCAGATCGTCGCACCGGCCGAGCAGCTCGAACGTCCGGCCCGCAAAGCCGCAGGCACACTCGTCCATATCGGCCCACCGTCCCAGATCGCCCGTGCGATACCGCACCACCGGCATGAGATGCCGCGTCAGGCCCGTCGCGACGATCTCGCCGGGCTGATCGTCGGTCCGCACGACCCCGGTCTCGGGTTCGATGATCTCGACGAGCTGGTATCCGTCGAGCACGTGGTGCAGGGCGCCACCGAGATGGGGACACTGGTAGCCGACGGGGCCGGTGTCGACGCAGGCATACCCGGCCGACCGGACGAACTCACAGCCGAGAGCCCGCTTCAGATACTCGACGGTCGGGGCCCGGAGATGCTCGCCGCCATACAGGACCTTTCGGATCCGCAGCTTCGATCCCCGCCGCTCGACCTCCTCGGCCAGCTTGATGATGATCGACGGAAGCCCCACGACGGCATTCGCATCGAACGCCTGCAGGAATTTGATCATCGTGGCGTAATCCGTCGCTCCGCCGATCGGCATGTTGAGACACCCGATATTCTCGAGGGCACGGCCGGCTACGTTGAAACTCGTCCAGAGGTTGCCCGCCAGGAACAGGTTTCCGACGATATCCTCGGGACCGAGACCGGCGGTCGCATAGATGAACCCCAATACATCCGTCGCTATTCTATACTCCTCGTTCGAGTACAGCGCGAACTTCGGCTCTCCCGTCGTTCCACCCGAGGCATACACGTAGGCATCCGTCATCGGCCCGGTCAGGATCGCCCTCGACAGGGGCGGCGAGTGGCGGTAGAACGTCTCGCGATCGAGCAGGGGAAGCGCAGCCAGCCGCTCGGCCGGAGTGGTTCCGGCTTTTTCCGCGGCCGCGACGAGGGGGCCGTAGTAGGCGGAGCGTTTCAGGGCATCGAGGAGTCCGCCGATCAGGCGGTCTTCCCCGCCCCGGTGTTCCCGGTCGACCCAGTCGACGAGCCGGGAAAGCAGAAACGAACCCTCATGCGGCGCCCCATCCTTTCCCTCGCACATCCCGCCGAAGCCGGTCAGCCGCTTCGCTCCGATGCGCAGCAGCTCCTCTTCGAGGCCCGGTCGTCTGGCGGGCTCCACTTCGAGGCCGACCGTCTGGAGATACGCGCCCATGGGGGCGATCTCGGCGATCAGGCGCTCGACGGAGGGCACGGCTTTGAAGAACAGCGTGCGGTTGAGGCAGGAGACCTTGAACACCGGATCTTTCTCGTAGATCAGGGTCCAGCCGAAGGTTTCGGGGCACACGAGGCGCGCGCGGCCTTTGGCTTCGGCCATCGTCGTCAGTTCCCGGACGCGCCGGATCTCGACCTTTTCGTCGAACCCGAGCGGCCCGGGGGGAAGATCGCGCGTGAGGCTCTCCAGATGCGGAACAAGCCGGTTCATCAACCCGAGAACGGGCTTTTCCGACCGGCCGATCACGTAAACGACGTGAGGCGACGAGCAGGCCTGCTGGTCCCAGGCGCAGAGGTCGAGGGCAAGGCCCCGGACCGCGGCATCCGTCAGATTCCGGGTGACGGTCTCGGCATCCGTGACGGCAAACGAGTAACGCGGGCCGTTCTCGACCAGCTGGGTGCCCGGCCCGATGCGGCTCCGCACGGCAGCCAACGCCTCCCGTCCCCCCCAGAAGACGATCGTCAGATCGGCTCCGAGAAGCGGCTGTTCGACGCTCCCGTCCCCTCCCTTCCAGGCGACGACCGCCTGGTTCGGCCAGACGAGGCCGTCCGGGTCACACGCCCGCAGGCTCTGCATGAACAGCCGCGGGAACAGGGGATCGGCGTGGGACATCTTCAGGATGTTCGCATTTTTCGTCAGGATGCCGGCCAGAAGGCTGTCGACGGCACCGACGAACACGTTTCCGGCAGCAAGGTGCAGGATGACGCCCCGGGGCACGGCCCGCAGGTCGTAGCCGAGATCGACGCGTGTCACCCAGTCGTCCATCACGGCCAGTTCGCCGATCTCGCCGTAGATGCGCGCCTCGGTCGCGTCGTGCCGGCACAGGCCGGCTACGACGTCGAGACCCTTCGACACCATCTCCGGGCTGAAGCCGATGATTCCAGGCAACTCCCGCTGGGCCTTCACGCGCAGCGGATGCGCGGGATCAGCCCAGACTCCGGCGACACGGTCGAGGATCTCGACCACCCGGTGGATCGGCACGGATGCCGCAGCCGCTGCCCGCTCGCGGGCAGCGGCGAGCAGCCCGGGAACATCGGGTCCGTGCAGGGTGAGATCGGCCGTTTCGGTTCCGAACAGAGAGATGTTTTTCATATTTTTTCTGAGTAAGTGTTCAGTTGGGTAATCGGAGAAAAGTGTGAAAGATTTTCAGAAAATGCG
>ENA-UOWO01001306-UOWO01001306.1-activated-sludge-metagenome-genome-assembly--contig:-NODE-1306-length-33608-cov-6.985247_pt1 | contig 33608 bp, 37 predicted proteins | sample MGYA00238148_ERZ761564 | MGnify/ENA primary metagenome ERZ761564 (study PRJEB28885, sample SAMN05720194) | activated sludge metagenome | isolation source: Anaerobic digester | place: USA...
GGGGTTTTCTCTCACGCACAAACGAGTTTGTGCGTGCCACCCTTGTGTGTTTATGTGACGGTAGCCGCCTCCCGGTGAATGATATACGTGAATTGCACGGCTGACGGCGGGGCGTAGTCTAACTCCCAACTCGGTGAAATTATTCTCGGAAGAAAAAACAGGGATTCCAATTCTGTGGAAGACGGCCTGCGCATATTGTCCTCGGTGTAGTCTGTTGCGGTTGCATTCAGAGGGACAATCCACGCGTCAAAATAAATATACGAGGCGTCGGACCAGCATACTATTGCCGTCAGCACGTTTTCCTCGTTGACCGAATCGTAACAGACTCTGTAAACCGGGAGGTTCTCCGCGTAGTTGCCGAAATTCACGCCTGTGCCCCATTTTACAGCCGAGCTGACCAGCGGCCCTTTGCCGCCTCCGATGCCGTGATACACTGCCAGAGGGAAAGTGTGATCGTCCATCGTGGTTTCGCCTTTTGCGACAATCCCGTAGTGATAGTCGTGGGGCATAGCGGAGGTGGTGTTGCCGGAGGTCTGAATTTTGTCCATGAGAGCGGTTTTGAGGACTGTTTCGGCAAGGGTTCCTGCTATAAACGCTTCCTCGCGGATGCCGCCTGCTGAGATTAGGAGGTCGCCTGCGGCGGAGAGGAGGTTGAAATTGCCTTTACTCCATATTCCCTTCGTCCCGACTGCGATAGTTCCGGAGAGGCCGTCGTCGAGGCCTCCGATATCTCCGATGCGAGTGTTAAGGTCTGTGCCGTCGTATGTTTCGTAGCCGATTCCGGGGCGGATAACCACGCCGACAGCGGCGTTCGGGTTATCGGCGGCGGCGGGGGTGAACGGGGTGGCGTCGCTGCCGATTTCAAATTTTATGGCTGAGACATACAGGTAAAACGGGGTTGTTCCCTCGCCTGTGGTCGCGGCTTGAATGTAAATTTTGCAGGTTCGGGCGTCTGCCGGACTGGTAGCTGTCCACGACTCGCGAACGATTGCGTCTGTAGGCTCGAAATCGTCCAGTTCCGTGTACGGGGTTGCGCTGGCGGCCCCTGAGTAATCGTACCAATATAAACGAACAACCGCGCGGGCTGTTCTGCCGGGGTATTTCCTGATTCCCAGCGAGAGTGTATAAGCGCTCGACGGCCCGACTTTTATAGAATCTGAAACCATCTTGTAATCGTAGTCCGGCCGGTGGCGAAGCTGCGCGCAACGGGCGGCCGACGGCGATACGTAGTCGGCATACGAGTCCATAGCCAAAGGGCGAGAACCGCCTGATGCGCCGGTGTCCGCGCTGAACGTCCAGCCGGGCAGCCACTGAGTTGTTACGATATCCACCGGGCTAAAAAACACTTCTTCAAATCCGCCGTTGTAGCAGAGGTTTTGCTGGGTTTCGGCGGATGCGTTAAGAGGTTCTTCACCGTCGCCTACGATTACGTCAGCGTTGATTCGGCAGACGCCGTCGATAAGGCTGAACCACGGATTCGCCGGGTCGCCGAGAATAAAAAAGTCTTTCAACCACGCGCCGTAACGGTCTACGTCCTCTTCGTCTTCGGGGTCTTTTGGATAGGTTCCGAGGTAGCCGACCACGCCGTCCTCGTCGTCGATGAGACGAAACCGCAAGGGCATTTCGTCGCTGCCGCCGACGTCGAGGCCTGCGGTCGTAATGTGGTTTGTCGTAATCGTATTGGCAACTATATCGTCGCCTTCGATGAGGCGGGCTTCGAGGTACGCCTGACTGCTCGGATAGGTGTATTGGTCGCCGACTGTGCGGGAGAGAAAATCTATCGGGCACACCTGCACGTAATAGGTTGTGCCGGGAGTTGCCGGGAACGCGACAGTTGTTTTTCCGTTGACGCCTTTGCCGGCTGTGCAGCGGAGAGTGTCCGCGCTGGGGGTAAAGGGCGTTGTCTCGCTCACATGCACGTCGTAGTGAGTTATCAGGTCGTTCGCGGGGGTGGTGATATCGACGAGGATTCCGGAGGGAGGGAACACTGTGAGAGAGGGCGCGCCCGCGAGTGTGGGCGCGGCTATATTGACCGCGCAGGCGGTTTCTCCGGAGCTGAGAGTCCCGATATTGTTGTAATAGCGGACGAGGATATTATAGGTTCGTTTTGTGGGTTGTAAAACAAACCTGTTTGTTTTTGCGAGCGCTAGCACGCTGGCGGTGGCCCACGTGGCCCCATCCCTGATTTCGTAGTGAGCAATACCCGCTCCGGACGAAGGAACGGCCCACGAAAACTCGATGCCTGACGGGCCGGGCGTGGCCGTCACCGTGCCTACGTTTGCTTGAGAGATTCCCATCGTGAGCCGCGTTGGGGCGGCGGATTCATTGCCTGATCTATCAAAAGCTTTGATTTGCAAATAGTTAGTCAGCGCTGTCGGCCGATACGAAACTTTGGTTGCGCGAATCTCTTTGAAAATCACAGTTGCGGATTCCCAACTCGCCGCAGAGGTAGAGCCTCTCCGTATTTCGTAGTGCGAGAGGTCGTTGTTTACGTCTGTGGCGTCGTTCCATGACAGATCGTAAACTCCGTTATACGAGCTGCCGCCGACGGCGAACCCTGTCACGTTGCTGGGCGGTGTGTCCTTGCCGGCAAGCAAGAGGCTGGCGGAGGGGGACATTGTTGCGGGAGCGCGGAGTCCGGTGCGGCCGACGCTTACGGCGCGGACGTAATAGGTCTGACCGGCCACTAAATTTTTAATTTCGAACTCGCCGCCGTCGCGGCTCTGACCAACAACTCGGTAGTTGTCAGCGGTGGCCACGCTCAATTCAATGTCGGCGTAGCCCCACCATGCGTCTGTGGGGGGGTCGAAGGTCGCTACGATTTTCGGTATCCATGTGCCATCTTTGTGTCCGTCGTAGCTCTCGACAATCTCTAAATTTGAAACGTGGAGCGGCGGTCGGCTGAGGGGGTCTGGGATGGCGACCCGGTCGCTCGCCGAGGGCGTGGCGCCGCCCTGATCTGCGTAAATCCAACTGAGATGCTCGCGGGCGACAATTTTGCGGGAGCCGTTTGCGGGGTCTTCCTCGACAGTGGTTACTCTGAATTTTTTATTTGACCAACCTGCGGTTGTCAACGACAACGTTACGACGTCTCCGGGTTCGACCGCGGCGGCGTTCAGCCCTGCGCTCCATGAGGCGGTCCACTGAACGAAGCGGGCAACGTTGCCAGCCTGCCGGGCCATGCGCCGGGCCTGCCCTCCGCGAGTTATATAGAGCAGGGAAACCTCTTTTTGATAGATGCGTCCGGTCGCTGACTGGTCGTCGTGGTCGTCGTCCGTGACGTCTGCGCGGGTGTATCCTTCTGCAGCGTTCGTGTAATAGATTCGCACGCGATTGGGTTTTTCAGATCGGGGTATCTGGTTGATTTCGACTCCTGCCTCGCCGTCGATAATGTTGGCCGCGCTAAAATTTTCGGTGGCGGCCAGATCGCGATCTACGTTGAGTTTGATTTTGCCCTGTGATTTCGTGAAAAATCCGCCGAAACTCGCGAGCAGGTCGTCAAGAACGTCGCGGGCCGGACGGTCTGTGTCTATAGCAAAATCCGCCTGAAAGCGCTTTGCGGGGATGTCCTCGAACACCTCGATTTCCTGAACGTGAAACCGGTTTGCGGCGGAGGCCGGCAAATACGTGCTGCCTGTGCCGTAGATTTTAAAGTAGCGGTACTCGGCCCGCTCGAACTCGATTGTTTGCGGGCCGTGGTAGTGAACGCCGCTGCCGGAGCCGTCGAAAAGAGTCGTATAGTCCGAGTCGTTGGCGGACGCCTCGATTTTGTAATTGAGAAACTCGCGGCTGTCGCCGTCCCATAAATAAAGTTTTATTAAAGAGCAGAGATATGCGGCGTCGAGAGTGAGTTTTCCGAGATACGTCAGCTCCTCGCTGATAGGGGCTGTGCAGTACCAGCCTTCGTCGATGTTTGACGTTGAGCCGTCGTTGCCGCGCGAGGGATAGTTGCCTCCGGAGCACGCCCCCAGCAGGGCGACGTTTGCGCCGCGGTCGTACTCTCCGGTGACGACCGCGTCGCAGTACCCTGCCACGTCCTCGAACGAGTCTTCATCGAGGTCCGCGCTGAGGAGTCCGACTTGGTTGATTAGGATATCGCGGGCGATCATTGCGGGGTTTCGGGAAGGCCCGCTGGAACCGGGCAGGTAAGGGTCGTAAATAATTTTTCCTTCAACCTCGGCGCTGACTACGGGGTCGCCCGCGAGAGAGTCGGATGCAACGGCGGTCGCCGCGATATAAGCGACGTTTTTCAGAGAGCCTCTGTAGGTGACTAGGCGTTCGTCGTTCGTCTGCTCAGCGGTTCCCGAATAGGCTGTTGCGGAACATCCGGGGTAAGATGCGACGGCGTTGTTATTAAATCGAATGTCTGAGACGGAGGCCAGCGGGCCTTGAGCAAGGGCGATGGCGCGGTCGAAACTTGAGAGCGTTGTCGCGTTGTTATAGACGACGTTGCCGTAAAGGCGCATTTTGCCGTAAACGACCGGGACGGGGAGTAAATTTGAGAGGTTGTTGTGGGGGCGGCCGAAAGTGTATGTCGCGCTGCCGCCCTGATCCTCTTTTTTGCTAAACAAATTTGTTAGGGAAACGCCAAGCATGACGCCTTCGATGACGCTCATGCCGGCCAGCCAGTTCCACGCTGCCGCGCTGCCGAATCCTCCAGATATAAGCCCGAAGGCGACAGGCACTATCCATTTTGCGACTTTGTTAAGATCGCCCATTGAAGGCTATTCTCCTATCAGGTTTTGCAAAAACGCTATTATGCGGTCGATAACAGGGAGCGCCGAGGCGGCTGAGCGTTCCCAGTTGAGAGGGAGTCCGGCGCTCTCGTAGGCGGCCAGACACGTGCGTCCGGTGAATTTGACGATGGGGCAGCGACGGCATTTGGCAATGGCGGTAACGCGGCCGGCGGACTCTTCCAGATCATGTTCCTCGTGTACCCGGCACAGGATGCACTCAGAAGTTTTCTCTTCGAGCGCTTCGCGGCCGTCGGCGTCTCCGCAGAATTCGTACATCTGACGGACCTCGCGCCATGCGAGGATATCTCGCTCTACGATTGCGCGGTCTTCGGGAGTGAGAGGCGTTTTCATAATTCCCTCCTGTTAAAATTTGATTTCAAACAGCGGGAGCGCCGCGCCTGCGGCTGACGCCGCAAGGTCGGCGCGGTCGAAAGATGTGTCGGACAGTTCTTTCACATAGGCGAGGCCTGAGCAGAAGAGAAAAGATTTTGCTTTTTTGTAGCGGCGTGTGAGCAGAGCGCCGGAGAGTCCGGGGGCGGGGTCTCGATGGAACGCGCGTTCGACCGCCAAAGAACAGGCGGCGCCGCCGGCGAAATGCGCAAGCCGGTCCGTTCCGATGCGGCGCTGAGCTTCCTGCAGGGAGCCTGCGAAGGCGGGAGTCGCCGCGAGGAACGCGGCGAGCGCGACTGCTGCGAAAAACTTTAACATAGGGATACCTCTCAGGTTTTTAGTATTTCGGCAGGGAGCGAAACGAACCCGCCGAATTCGGACTGGTTATCGAAACGATCTCCGCAGGTGTCCCACGATTTATCGCAGCCCTGAGCGATATCGTATGTAACGCCTGCGGCGGGAATCCCCGGCAGAGGGCGCTCCAAGGTAATCTCGCCCTCTGTCGAGGAAAGAATTCGCCGCCGCTCTCCGGAGAGAGTCCCGGAGGTGATTTCAATTATGCCGTCGCGCCAGTAATCATCCGCCTCGGTGCGCGCTGAGTCGAGAATTAGCGTTGCGGTGGAGTCAGCGTCTAGCGCCTGATCTGCGAGGGCCGTCGCTTCCGCGTCGTACCCGCAGTCAGTGTCTCCAAATATCCACGGGCAGGCTGTGCCGAAATTCCGCTGGGGGATAGAGCGTTCGAGAGCGGCTAGGGGGGAGCGGACGCGCAGTGTGAATATTGATTGCGTTATCGAGACGTCTTCGACGCGGCCTGAGATTAGCAGAATATAATCCTCGCCCGCCAGATCGGTGTCGACAACGCCTTCCGATGTGAAAAAGACCTGTTTGACGCGGACTGCGCAGCCGCGCAGGTCCTGCGTTAGGGCGACGTCGCCGAGAGCGCGATCGAGATTTGCCACCGTGACTGTGACGTCTTTATAGGTGAGTTGAGAGTCGGCCACCACCGCAGGGAATATGAACGATTTGCTGTAATAGGTTTCCTCTCCGAACTTCACGTCGTCCACGCAGTTGACGTAGCGGAGAGTGACCGCAGACGGCAGGTCGATTTCCAGCAGGTAGAGAACGCCTTTGCTGACAGCTTCGATCTTTTCCAACATTCCCTCTGAAAACGATCTCATAGTAGCAACCCTCTATAGTTGATGGGTGGCACGCACAAACTCGTTTGTGCGTGTTCAGTGAACGATCTCACGCGTCAACCTCCACAAATTTGGTGGACACCCGAATCCGGTTGTGACCGTAACGCTCTGCGTTGAGCGTGTCTTCGGCAAAGCGCACAAGATAGGTTTCCTCGTCTGCCGGACACGTCCAGTTGAACGCCTCAAGGCGACCGGAGCGGGCTTCAAAAAAATCGAGCAGGGTTTCATATTGAGAATCCGTGAGAAGAAATGTTACCGGAAACTCCTTCCGGGAGGCAGTCCAGAGGGCGACGCGTTCCTCGGCTCCATCGCCGAACTCGTTGACGGCGGTTTTAAATTTCGGCTGAGGCGTATATGGGTAACGGGCAATTACGCCAGCGGGAAAATTTTCAGCCATGATTATTCTCCTTCAGGCTCGGCGGCGGGGGTGAGCGTGCGGGTGATCAGCAGGTCGCCGAGTTTGGACGTGGCTCGTTTTTCTGCGGTCGCCCACTCGATGAGCAACTCGCATTCGTAGCGTCCGGACGCGGCGGTGTCCGCTTCGGAAAGCGTGAGCGAACAAACGCCTGTTGTGGGATCGACTGCCGGGTCGCAGGCCTCGGATATCTCCGGGGAGTCCCCGCCGTAGGACATCGCTGTAAACGTGACTGTGGCGTCTGTGAGATCGACGGCCGCGCCGGTTGCGTCGTCTGTCAGCGTAAATGTTAGGGTGGGGGTGTTTCGGGTGTGAGTCTCGCAGAAGATGTTTTTCACAGAGCGACCTCCGTCGTGGTGGTTATCGTGTCAGCAGTAGCCGCGACCGCGAGCGGCAGGGAATAATCGAGAGTGGTCTCGTCGTCTATCTCAACGACGAGGCGGTGCGCGGTTAATTCAGAGTTGATTTTTGGCACGTTCATTATCTCCTTGTCAGCGCGCGCATCTGTCCGCCGGAGCGGATGTCGTCGGCGACCGCGCCGGGAGCTAGGCGCTGCACGTACTGCGCGATAGTGCTCCCGCCTTCGCGAGAGAGGTACTCGTTAAAGCTCGCCGCGTCCATCGCGTTGAGTTGAATCGTGACGTGCTGGGTGACGCCGCCCTCTGAGCCGCCGCCGAGAAAGCGGACGGGAACGGCGCCGCTCTGGAGGGGGATAACGGCCTCCGGCCCGGCGCCTTCGCCAACGACGGCCAGCGTGGGACGACTAACTATTCCTCCATTAGCAAACGCCGCTATCGGCCTTAGCGCCCCGCGAAAGACCGCGCCTTCGGCGGCAAACCCGATAGTGGATGCGAGCGCGCTGATCGCTCCGGAGGAACCGCCGCTTTTCTTGAACAGCCCGCCGATTGCCGATAGAGCGCTTCCAATACCTCCGCCTCCGCTGTCAGATTCGCTTTCGCCAAACAATTTGGATAGCGCCTTGTTCGCCGCCATCTCTGCCAATGCGTTTATAAAATTATCCCTCATCCTCGCGCAAAGGTTTTGCCACAAATCCCCCAGCGTCCGGATTTCCCCCTTGAATGTGGCCGCGAATATCCCCGAAAAACTCTCCTTCAGGCTAACCGCCGTCTGCCTCCCGTAATCCATCCACACCTGCGAACTGGATTGAAACTCTTCCATCGCCTGCCTCAATCCCATCCGCCTCGCGTCCGCCGCCGATACCTCGTCCGCCGCTATCCTTGCGTTTATCTCCGCCTGTATCAGGTATCTCTCCTGCTGGGTAGCGCGTTCGTCTTCCAGCATCGCCTGCAACTGCGCTAAATTAAATTTGCGGAACGCGCCGGCGGCCGCCATCTTTGCCTCTTTTTCTTCTCGGTCGATCTCCTCCAGCGTCGCCGCCAGTACCCTGTTCACCGCCGCTATCGCCACAGCGTCGCCCTCATAGAGAGCAACGTTTTCTGTGTGATACCTCTTCGCCGCTGCCCGCCGCCTGTCAAACTCGCTCCCGGCAGACAGTATCACATCTTCCCTAGCGCGTTCCGCGCTCCGCCGCGCCGCCTCTTCATCCTCGTCTATCTTCGCCATCGCCGCTTTATACTTAAGCCGCGCGGCTCGCTTGCGTCCGTATTTTTCTTCGTCTTCTTTTAACTCTCTCTCCGCTTGCCATCTCCGCAATTCAAACTCGCCCAGCGTCGCCTCCGCCTCCATCGCCGATAGCTCGCGCTTTCGAGCCGACATCGCCTCGTCCTTCTTTGTCCACGCCGTCCCCCATGCCTCATATCTCTCTGCCGTCCGCTTCAATATTTCTTCTTTCTCTGCGGCTATCATCCTCTCTATCGCAACCGTGCTCTCTCCTTGCTCCCTCGCGGTTGCCAACAGCGCGTCGTAATGTTTCAGCCTCTCGCCAATCTCTCTAGCGTTCAGCCGCTTCACTTCATCCAGCAGCTTGTCCGCCTGCCCCTTGCCGCCCGGCGTCGCGCCGAAATCAACTTCGCCGCTCTTTGGTTTCTCTTTCCCCGCCGCGCTTTTCGGCTTCGGAGCAGCTATCAAAACCTCTCCGCGCTTCTTAAACTCTTCCTCGATGTATTTGCTTATCCGATCCATCTCCCGGATCGCGTCTCCGCCGCCCGTCAGTATTATTCCCGTCTCCCTCCGCGCCCTCTCCGCCGCCTGATCCGGAGTCTCTTTCCCTTTTCTGTACAGCGTCACAAGCCCTTGCATGTCCGTATATATTTTTCTGGCCTTGTCTAACTCCTCTTCCGTCAGCCCCAGCTTTTGCCTCAACGCGTCGCCCTTAACCCCCCGCGTGTCTCTCTGCAATAACTCAGCCCGACCTATCCGCTCAGTAAGATGTCGTCGTAATCTGTTTGTGTCGCCAGCGACCGCAGCAGCTTTATCCTGCTCTTCCCTCATTGCCTTCCACGCCTTAAAAGCTTCCCAAACCGCGAGGGTTGAGGCTGCTAATACAGTAGTGAAGTTCATTATGTTCTTTGCGTTTAGCGACTCTACAAATCCTCGCGCCCTGCCTTCGGCGGTAAAAAACCCTTGCGCTGTTTTCAAAACGCCGTCGCTGAGGGTTGCGACTAACGGCACGATAATATGAACTACTTTACTAACGGCCCACAGTTCAACCGCCAACTTCACTAGCGCTTTGTTCTCGTCTAAAAATTTAAACGCCTTGACGACCGCAACGTAGAACTTCTTTGCGTGGTCAATCGCCTGCTCAAAAAATCTCGAAACCGCTGCCGCCCGCCGTTCCAACTCCCCGCTCTCTGCGGCCTTTGTCGCGGCGGTCAAAAACTCCCTTAGCTCCTCGCCCAGCCGCTCGAATAACCCCGAATCCCCCACCGCCACCTGAAATTGGCCCCAAATATCCGTAAGATTCGATACCATTCCTTTCCAATTTTTTGCCAGCCTGTCCGTCCCTCCCACTATCATCTCATTCTGGGTGAACGTCTCATACATCGCCCTCCGGAACTCCGGCAACGTCAGCTTCGTCAGGTCGTCTATCTTCCTGAAATCTTTGACGACGTTCAATATACCTTTCTCTCTGAATATGTCTGCGGCTCCGGCCCCGCCGGCGTAGGCTCTTCCCAGCGCCGCCGCCGCCGCCCTCAAATCTCCACCCATAAACGCCGCTAAATCTTCCGCCGGCTTTAGCCAATCCTCCATCTCCATCCCGAACCGCTTCAGCGTTATTCCCGCGTCCCTCACCTCGGTAAAATCAAAAGGCATCGTCTCCGCATTCTTTTTAAGCAGCTCGAATACTTCAGCCGCTCTCTCTGCCTCTCCGTACAGCGTTCTCAGGAGCGTCTTCGCGTCCTCCATCTCCGAGTTCACATTGATAAACGATTTTGCCAGCCCGCCCAGCTTGTTCAACCCTAAATACGCCGCAGCCATCGCGCCTATATTCCGCGTCGCGGCGCTTATTAGCACGTGCCCGTTGCCGATTTCCTTGTTGAACTGTTCTATCGCGCCGCGCGCGCGCCCAACAGTCGCGCTCATCTCGTCCCGCGCCCGTATCACCACCTGCATCACTCTGTTGTCACTGGACATCGCGGCTCCTCCGCGTTATAATTTTTATATGTGGTACTTGCTAATTTCTTATTTCTTCTACGCCCTCTGCGTTTCGGGCATTTCGCCAGTCGCGTCAGGAATGATTTGTTTCCTGTTTTTTCTTGGCGGCGCGGCGCAGATTATTCATTGGGTCGTTGACCTGTTTCTCTACGTCCCGCCATCCCGCTGACTCTTCAGCGTTTCTTCCCATACCCATCTTCCCACTTCTTCTCCGTGCTCGGCCACGCATTCGGCCAGACTCCGCGGCGCCGACTCGCCCGCCCCGTTCCAGCATCCCAGCATCCGGGCTACGCTCTCTACTACGTACTCCGCCCGCGCCCAGCGCGCCCTTCCTTCCTCTTTTTTGATTTCCAGATATATCGCCGCTGTAGGCCATGTCACTTCATCCAGCGCGGCAGCGTGTTTGAGGGGATCGCCGCCCGTTAGTAGCGCGGCTACCCGGTGAGCGTCCCTCTCAATATCCTCTAGGCTGAGAGCTTCTCCTCGCTCTTCGCCTTCTCTTCCTCCGCCGAACCCCCACCACGGTTCAGCATATCGAAAAAATCAGCCGCGATCACTTCCAAATCTTCCTCGTCTATCGCGTCCATCAGCTTCTCTCTCAGCGCCGCAACGTCCTGCTCTTTTGCCGTCTGCCCTCTCTCCAGCAACGCCGCCGCCGCCAAGTCCATCGCGAATTCCAGCGCCCGCGCCGACTCCGCCTGCGGGTCCCTCTTCTCTCCGGGCCCAGCCATCACGTCAGGATACTTCGCGAACACGGCCATCGCCGCCATCCTCGACCTCACTGTCGGCGGTCTCAACTCGAATGCTTCTCCGCCCGCTTCATAACAAATCTTCCCTTCCTCTACCGTCCTCTTCATCATCTCGCAGCCCTCCCTCGTTGTTTTAGCTCCCTCTAGGAAGCGTATTCCTCAACTGCGTTCTTGATTATCGCAACCACGCTTCCATACGTGGCGTCCTCTTTCACGGCTATCTCCGCCGCTTCCGTCAGCTTCCCGTCGTCGTCCCCAAGCTCCGCGCTCCTGACCACCACCCTCGGCCAGATCAGATCGACGGTGTATTTGTGCGCTCCGACAAACGTGTTTTCGCTTGCCAGCGTTGCCCTCACCGTGAAATACTCGACCTCGTCGCGCAGATGCTGCACGATGTAATCTCTCAACTGCCGGTTCAAGGTCAGCGTCTGTTTCCTCTTACCGCGAATTGCCTCGTTCGCGTACGCCCCTGTTCCAGCCGGAGTGCCGTACATCTGCGACGCGTTCTCGTACGACCACGTAAAGCCCGTGACTCCCCCGCCGAAACTCTTTCCTCCGGAGTACGTTACCGCCGTCCCGCTGAGGCTGAACTTTCCGCCTATCGAGATCGTCAGGTCGGTCATCTTCAAGCGCTCTTCAGTCACCGCCGCCGGCAACGCGCTCCACGCCTGCTCTGTCCTGTATTGCACGCGCCAGCTCTTTGCCGTCCCGCTCGCTCCGGCTATCGCCGTAACCGTGATCGCCGTCCCGCTCGCCCCCGTGCACGTCGTCTCCGTCCACGTTCCGCTCGCCAACTCGCAGGCAACGCTTTGCACGTTCTCCGCGTCGTCGTCCAGCACGGCGTTCGCCAGCGTCAGCGTCGTCGCCGTCCCGCTCGCCGTCAGCGTCTCGTCCACGTAGTCCGTGTCCAGCGCGCCGCTTCCAAGTATCTCCGCCTCCAGCACCGCGAACTTGTCTCTCTCTATCGTCAGCTTGAACGAGTCAACGATGTTGCCTCTGAACCGCTGCCCGACTATGTTCGCGCCGATCCGCGCGCCCATCGTGAAGCTCGGCGGCATTATGTCCCCTGTCGGCTTTATCAGGTGCAGATACGTTCCGCTCCCGTTGTCCGAAGACGCGACGTCTCCCATCCCGTACGCCAGAATGAACGCCGCGTGCTGCGCCTGCATACGCGAAAACCGCATGCTCATCCCCGCGCGCCGTCCGAGGTTTATCTCCTCCGTCGCTTCCTCATACCCCGTCATCTCGTCCGAGTTGTCCTCGCGCAGCGCGTTCGGCTTCGGCATGTTCGCCATGTCCACAAGCATCCTCGTGTCCAGCTTAGCCGCCGTGTTCATCGCCGCTTCCGCCGCCGCCGCGCTGACCGCCACAATGCTCATCGTCCCGAAAAAGTTTCTCATATCCTACTCCTTTTTTCCGCGCGCCGCGCGCGCTTTTTTCTTATTTTTTTCAATCAACCATCTCTTTGAATACGAACGTTAGAACCTGCCCCGCTATCTCCGGCGAATCATCCTCCATAAAACTCTCGCTCCTCGATACCTTAAACCCGGATATCCCGCCCAAGCCCAGCGTCTTATCCTGCAACGCCCCTATAACCGCCGCTTCCATTGCGTATATCCCGCGCTCGCCTCTTCTCGCCTTTCCGCTGCTCGCGCTCTTCGCGCACAGATACACCTTCCAGTATTGCTCGCAAGCCGAACATCCCGGCGAATCCTCGTCGTCCGCCACCATCCCCGCCCGCGTCACAAACGCCGCCGGCAGCCGCAGCATGTCCGCGCTCGCCGGCGCGTCGTCGAGCGACGCCACTTTGAGTTCCGGCATCGCCGCCGCTATCGCCGCCACTATCGCGTCTTCCACTTCCACGAACGCCCTCATCGCGCCCCCTCGTATTTCTCTCTCAACAGCCTCTCAAAATATTTCATGTCCGCTTCCAGCGGCTGCGGAAACTTCCTCGGCGGCAACGTCACGCTCTTCAATAGGATGTACAGCAACTCAATCTTTCCTTTCTTTCCGCGCTTCCTAGCCAAGAACATCTTTTTGCTGTCGCCCATTTTCAACGGGAAAAGGTCGTCTCCGTATTCCGACGGTCTCCGCCTCTTTGCCTCTTTCGTCAGCGGCACGGCCAACGCCTTAGCCCGCCTCGGCAAAACCTTGCCCCCCTTGAACAACAGCCGCGCTCTCTTGTCGCTGCTCCCGTATCTCATTTCCCACGCGCCGCTCTTAAACGAACCGATTATCCCGTTCCTCAGTCGCCCGGTCTCCAACAGCGTTTTGCCTTCTTCCCCGGCCCGCCGCGACTTTTTCCACGCGCCCTCCGGATATCCCCCGCCGTCAAACGCGTCCACCACGCGCCCCTTCATGTGCTCGGCAAACAGAGCCAACTCTTTTTCAGGCGGTGTCCCCGCCGCCTTAAACGCCGCGCTCAGTCCCGCCGGAGTTCCGTCCGCAGGCTCTGTGTCTATGCTGAACCTCACGTCAACTCTCCCATGAACGCGTCCATGACCTCGTCTCTGTAAGCCCGCTCGGACGCGCTCTTAGTCGTCGCTATCCCTCCGTCGCCTGCCGCCGCCGCCTCAGCCGCCGTTCCCAGCGTGGCTTTCCCCGCCGCCACGTCTCGCAAGAATTTGACCGCGTCGTTGTACGCGTTGGCCCGCGACTCCACAGCCAGCCCCTTCCTGCTATACAGCAGGTGCGTCGCCATGTCCGCGCTGAATCCCGTGATAAGCGCCGGAACTGGGGAGAGCGGGGTGGCCTTCCCGGCCTGCGCGCAATACGCGTCGATTATCCCATCCGCGTCCGCTATCGCTCCCTCCGCCACCGTCTCGTTTATCTCGCCGACCCCTTCTAAATCCGTCAGGTCGGTCAGCGTCTCCACTCCGATCCTCGCCTTTAAATCCTCTATGGTTGAATACATCGCTTCCTCCGTCGCTCGTTTTTTATTAACGCCTCAGCGCTTCAAGCATTTTTTTCACCCGGCTGTCATACGTGTGCTCGCCGAGAACTCTCTCCCTCGCTCGCTCCGCCATCGCTCTGCGGTCGCCGACGTCCGTCAGGTATCTTGCAATCTGCTCCTTCATCTCATACACGTTTCCGAACGTCGCGTATTCGTCCTCCGCAAATAGCCGCCCCATGTCCTGCCTGTAATCGCTCAGCACAAACCCCCCGGCTGCCGGAACGTCGAACACCCTCTGGTTGCACGCCGTGATCATCTGCCCCGCGTGAAAGTTCAAACTGATCTCGCTCGCCGCATACAGCGCCGGAGCCTCCGTGTCAGGATTAAGCGCCTCCCGGCAATCCGCTCCCGGAACCGCCTGCCTCCACTTCGCTTCTCCGTATATCGCGGCTCCCGCCGCCGCGCTGAATCCCACTCGCGTCTCCGCCGCCGCCCTCTCAAGCGCCTGCAGCATCCACCCGTATTTCACTCCCTCGTCCATCGCCTCCAGAAACCACGGCCACTCTCCCATCGCCGCGTCCTCATACGCCCGCCCCGGATTGTCCCTCAGCTCTTCCACTATCCGACGCGCCGCGTACTGCGCCCGCTCGTTCAGCCTTAGCGACCGCGTGTAATTTTCAAAGTCGGAATTCAATCGCGTGTTCCCTAGAAACGATACCGCGTGCGCAAACCTCGGCTCTGCGGCCTCCGGCCTGAACGTCTCCGGGTCTGCGCACAGCGGCAACCACTCAGCCCCCGCGCCGCCCGCCGCCTCTATGAACGGCAACCAGTGCTCGTCAGCCGAAAAATGTAAGTCTCTGGGATTCGCTTGCTTCAGCCCCAGCAGAAACGGGTGATCCGTCCACCATGTCGCGTGCCGCAGCGGCCACTTGTCAAACCTCGCCGGGTCTCCCCTCGATATCATGTAGTCAATCGTGAACAACACGTCCGGCCGCTCCGCCTCTATCGCGTCAAACAGCCTCAGTCTTCCGCCCTTATGCTCGCAAAGAACAGCCTCAACTCCCGCCCTCGCGAACGCCTCATGCGTCTTCTTCGCTATCGTCGGCGCGATTACTCCTTCTCCGGCAAACGTAAGTATCTTCACGGTCTCAGCCTCCGCCTCAGTTCCCACGCGAAATTCCTCGGCTCGCTCAACGCCATCTCTTTTGCCGCCTCGCTAAACCTCTTTAACTCACAGCCCCGCCTTAGCGTCGAACTGCCGCTGCAATTTACATATCTCTTCTTGAACGTCGGAAAGAATTCGTCCTCATACCACGCCCGCGCCGCGTCGAACGCTGGTATCGTCTCAGCCCGCCGGTTCCCAAACTCGTCCGCAGTTATCCTGTAACACAAATCCAAACCGACGAATATCACCGGGTCGCATCCCATCTTCACTGCCAAGTCGCAAGCCACGTTCCCCACAGTCCCTCCGGGGAGCAACGCCCCGAAATAATCAAACTGAGCCTGCGCGTCCCGGCTCCCGAAACTCTCCTCCGCTATGTCCCGCCATATCGAAACATCCGGATTCCACTCCGTGTACGGGACTGTGTCTCTCATCGGCACGGCCTGAATCAATCGCGGGCTTTGCCACGGCACAACACACGTCAAATCCCCCCGCTCTCTGTCCGCAAACCATCCCGCCACCACTTCCGAGGAGTCCAGCGATATCGTCACATGCGGCGACACCCCGCCCGCCAACATCCTCGGATACGCCCGGTCAACGCAGATTGTCAAAAACCGATCCCGGTATTCCCATATCTCCGCGAGGTCCTTCTCCAAACTCGGCCCGGCGTTAACCACCAGCGCCGGAACTCCCTCGAACCTCCCGAACCACCGCTTAATCCCCGGTAGCCCTTTCAGCCTCGGCCAGTTCTCTCGCCAGTTCGACAGCCACGTCTCCCCGAACCGCCTCACCGTGTTCTCTGTCAATGTCTCCGCCGCGCCGTTGCTCACTTTTTCTTCTCCGCTTTTGCCTTTTTGACTTTCTCTTCCTTCGGTTCTTTCGGTTCCTCTTCCTTCGCCTTCGCTTCAGGACTGCCCTTCAAAATCTTTATATCCGCCACCCGGCTTCACCCCCTTTCAAATAAGAGCGGGGGCGCGGGGGGGATTCCCTCGCGCCCCGCCCATCCTCAGCTTCATCTTTGGCCCGCCTTCCGTTAGGACTGCGTTGCCCTTATTGCCCTCCAGTACGCTCCGTATATCACTTGGAACGTTCTCTCGCCTGAGATCGAGACGATCTTCTCCTCGAATCTCTTCTCGCTCAGCTCGTTCAGCCCGTAGGTGATTAGCTCGAACGGCTCGACATCATGGATGATGATCGCCTGCGCGTCCGGGTTGTCTCCACCCTCCGTGTTGAAGAAGAAAACATCGTTCGCGTCCGTCCCGTCGAGGTCGCTGTCCACGATGATGTTTTCCTGCTTGATAAGGTTCTTGCACAGATTCTGCACTGCCGTCCCCGACAAGTAGTCGGTCTCCGGACTGAACAGCGTGCGCATCGTGAACTCAAGCGCCGCAGGGCATACCACCGTGTCCGGAGCCTGCCCGAACGTCTGGATATCCTCCGCGTCCACTCGCCCAACCACGAACTTTCGCATTCGCGGCCATACCGCTTTGACCACGTTCTGGAAGTTCACGAGACTTGTTCCGCTCGCCGTGATCGTGTTGCTCTGCACTCCGCCTTTGATCGGATGATCCGTGTCGAAAAAGTATTGCCCGTCCCAGCATTTCGTTGCCGACCCCGCCAGCAGAGCCGCCTTTACCGCCAAGTCCGGCGCGGCCGCTCCCTTGTAGCCGATCCCTTTCGACAACTGCTCATACCGCGTTATCCGGCCGAACTTCAGGTCGCGCAGATGCACGTCCATCGTGTTCTCCCAGTCGTCCGCCAGATATTCCGCGCTGACCTCAATCGGCGTGAAATGCTTCTTCGCTCCCACATGCTTGCGCATCGCGGGCGCTCCGTGTATCCACGTCAGATCGAGTTTGTCCATCCCGTTTCCGAGGATCGTCTGGCAAATCTTTGAATACTTCGGCGTGAACGTGGAGTTCGCCGCCATCGCCAGCCCCTGAAAATTCGTGATGTGTTTCAACAATTCAAGCATCTTTGTTCTACCCTCCTTTCGTTAGGGTGTGTTAGATCGTCGCTCCTGTGAGCGTGTGATTGTCTATCCGAACCATTCCGAGCGTCGAGCTGATGTACTGCGACACCGTCCCGGCTCTCAGCCTGTTAGTGCTGTACGCCCCGGCCAAGCATGTGTGGTTGTCTTTAGCATACGCCGGCAACCCCACGCTGGCCTGCGTGAACGTTCCAGAAAAAGCGCATTCGAATTCCCCGTCCACGAACACAGCCGCCAGCTTCTCTCCGATCAGCCCCGCGCTGTTGTCCACCGACTCCGCCGCGAACCCAGCGTAATACCGGTTCGTCAGCGTTGACGTTTTGTACACCTCAAGTCCGCCCGTCGCTTTGTTCACCACTGTGAACGTCCCGCTGAGTATCTTCGAGGCGGCCGCCACCTTCATCGGAACCTGCGACCTCGCGTTCCGGTTGTTTACCTGCAGCCCTACTGTTGTATCCGACATCTTTCACCTCCATCCTTTTCAAGTTCAATTCCGAGTTCAATCCCGCCGGGCCGTCTTCTTCTCTCAGACCACCCCGGCTTTTTTCAGCGTGCTCTTGTACAGCGTCGGGTTCTTCTTGAACTCCTCCTTCGACACGCCAAGATACTCCTTGTGCGCGTCGTAGTACCTGTCGTCGTCGGCGAACTCGTCCGCGCCGCCCGTCGCCAGCCTCGCTGTGTCCGGCCCGATTTTCGGCATCGCGGACAACAGCCTCTTGTACGCGTCCAGCGGCGTCTCCATCGCGGGTTTCCCGTTGTCGTCGAACTCCACTGTTTTTTCTTCCGCCGGCAGGTTCATCATCGTTGTGACGTGCCCCGCCTTCTGGAAAGGGAGTATCTTCCCTTCCAGCGCCAGACCGTCGCAGAACTCTTCGCACCCGCGCCTCTTAGCCTCTGCCTCGATGCGCGCCTGCAGCTTCTCGACGCTCGCCAGCGCCGACGTCAGCTTTTCGGACGCCGCTTTCTGCGCGTCCGAAAACTCATCCGTCTTTGCTGTCTCCGTCTTCGCTTCGGGTTTCTCTCCGGCTCCGGCTTCAACCTTCTTTAGCCGGTCGTCAAACGCCGCGTCTCGCTCGGTCGCTCCGGTCACGAAGTTCTCTACCGTCTTCGTCAAGTTCCCCAACTGCGTTTTCAGTTCTTCCAGTTGCTTTTCCATCTTCTCACCGCCTCCTGAATTATTTTTTGCGACGCCTCCGTCGCTGAATTCCAACTCCCCTATCTCCAAATCGCAGAATACAACTTCGTCCGAGTCCGAAAACTCCACCGGCGGTAGCCCCTTGCACCCCGGCGGCGTCCCGCCTAAAAACGCCAAGTGCCTCAAATACGGCCCGCGCCCATTCAGATCGTGGTAAAATTTCGGACTGGTGTACTTGTAAAATCCGCCTCGCACACTCTCCACAAACGGCTCTTTCAATCCCTTCAGCCGCGCCTGCAGGTTCGCCCCTGCCAGCCTCAGCCCCGCCACATACCCCCACGCCGGACTGTCCGTAGCCGGATGCCCCGCCGTCACAGGCGCCTCCGCGTAAGCCGGGTCGTAGTTATCTACCACCTGTTTCAGCCTCGCCGCATCCCAGTTCCCCTTCCCTTGATTGCGGTAGTCGCCCGCTCGAAAGATGGTTATCCAGTTTGTGTTCATCCCTGACCCCCTTCTAAAGCGCTCTAAACCTTTTCCTAATTCGCGTCTCCCGCGTTTTTTCCCGCCCATCGTGTATTCGGGCGGGTAGGGGCGGCGCGCGCTTATATCGCGTTTCCCGCGTGGCCTCCCCTCGCACATTGTCGAGGGGAGGCTTTTTCTCGCGGGCCTATCGGCCTCAAACCCCTCTGGGGTTTTTGTTTATCGTCAGCTACGCCGCTTTCAAAAACTTCGGCGCGTACTTCACCGGCCCCATCTGTACAACCGTTCCGCTATCTCTTACCGCTTCCTCTGTCAGCCTCACCCATGTGCATCGGCAGTTGTAATCAAACGGCGGGGCGTACTTTTGCCACCACGGGTGGTCCCACCTCAACACTAGTCCGTTTATCGCCGCGTGCTCCGGCCGCGTCGCCGAGTCTCCCACCGCCACTATCCTCACGTACGGCAGACTCTCCCGGAATAACTCGCTGTTCTCTGCAACCAGCCGTCCGCCGCTGTACGCGCTCGCGCTGTTCGTCCTCAAAACCGTCTCCAAATGCCACCGGCCCATCCGCCCCGCGCCCACAGCGTCAAATATCTTGTCAACTTCACCCGCCCATTCAGCGAAGCTTCCTCCGCTCTCCATGAATGTTTCGATTTGCGACGCCAGCGACTGCCTTAAATATTCGTTTTCCAGCCCCGCAACCTCGAACACTCGGCTCGCCACCGCGCTCTCCATCGCCGCATACTCTGCCTCGCTCCGCCCCGTCATCATTCGCCAGAACTCAAGCGCCTGCTCCGGCGGCAACTCCTCAAACAAATCTTCCAATATCGCCGCGCTCGCAAAGCTCGCTCCCGTCCCCGGCGTCCTCACTCCCTGCGCCCTCGCCATCGCGTATGAATCCGCCGCCCCGGCCAACGCCAGCCGCGTCGCGTATCCGCTCAGCGCCCTCGCAACTTCCGCCTTTACGTCTATCCGCCGCGCCGCTCTCAATGCCCCCGCGTAATCTCCTGCCGCTCTCAGCGCTCCCTTTATCTTATCTCTCGCGGTCTCGTATGCCGCGTCAAATGCCTCCGACGCTTTTTCTCCAGCGGCTATCGCCGCATCCAATTTCGCCTCGGCTTCGCTTTCCATCGTCCCGTCCCCAAACGCGCTCGCCCCGCCAAAGCTTATCCCAGCCGTTTCCTGCTTTCCTTTTAGCGTGTCCTCAGTCCCCGCCGGCGCTTCCAGCCCCAGCTTGTCTCGCACTTGCCCGACGCTCAAATCAATTCCCATTCCCCACGCCTTAAACGCTCGCTCGCACCACTTGTCTAAGTCTTCGCTCTCGCTCGTGTCCAACCTGTAATACGGGTACGGCTCGCTGACCCCGTTGTAAAAACACAGCCTGTTCGTTAAATCTCTCTGTACGGTTCTCTCCAAGCTCCGACAACTGAACACGCCTAACATGTCCTGCTCGCCAGACTGTGTCTGGCTCGCCGCGTACGCTCCCCCGTTGTCTCCTATCTCAGTTGTGAGCGTGTTCCCCAAAAACACTTTGCTTATCTCCGCGTTGCACATGTCTATCACCGCGCTGTGCGCCGCCGTCGTCCCGTGCCTCTGCGCCTCCAGCAAGGTCACTTCCACGCTCTGCGGTATCCTTATCCCGCACGATACCTGTATCGCGTCTATCGCTTCCAGCACGGCTTCCTTCACGCCTGCGGGAGCCGCATCCGGATACTTCGCTATCACTGTCGGGTTGCCGAATTTTTCGAGGAAAATCATGTACCACTTAACGCCGTGCTTCTTAAAGAACCAGTACCAGTACGCTTTCTCCAGCAGCCCGCGTCCCCACCAGTTTTGCTTGTACGCCCAAAACCGATGCACTATCAGCTTCTCTTCGGGCGGCTCGATCCATCCGCCCCCGCTCTTTATCAGCCGCGCCTTTCCGCCCTCCCCGAATATCACTCGCTCAGGCGGTATCCCCTCCAGCGCGTCAACCAGCCACTTCCCATCCCGCATCGCCCACACGTTTTCCACCACGCTGTATCCCACCAGCTCCGCGTGTAATACTTCCATCAGGGTCTCAGAATTTAGCGCCCTGTCCATCAGCCCGTATATCAGCTCGGCTTCCTCCTGCGCCCGCGCGTTTCCCGCCATCGCCGGATGCGGCTCCACCGTCCATTCCCTCAGAGCCACCGCGTACAACCGTTTTTGAGCCACCGCAAAGATATGCGGGTCGTCCAACATCTTGTCGTACACTTGCTGCCCGGCGGCCGTGATCCCGCCGACGCTCCCTATGATGTTGCTCTGGTTCCGCGTCAGTTGCATGTACTCCGCAAACGCCCGAAGGTCGCTCAGAACCTCGCTTAAATTCCCTTCTTCCGGACGTCGCCGATCCTTGTTGTTTTCCGCCGTATCTGTTGTCACGCCGCGCGCCTCCGTTCTCTCCGCTTCGCCCGACGCTCAGCCGCGTCGCTGAACATTCCATCGCCCGCCCGGCGTCCTCCTAATTCCTCGAACTTCCCGCTCCCGCCGGCTCCGGCTCCCAAATATTGCGCCAGCCACACAGCCCCATCTACCGCGTCCGGCCCGTCGTCGTTTACGTTTGTGTTCGGCCAATAGACGAACTGGTCTATCAGCAAGTCCATGTCCCCGCAGTCCATTTCTCCGTCTGCGCAAAAGACCAGTTGCCCGTTCTCTATCAACGGCTCCAGCGACCCTATCCGCACCGCCTTGCTCTCCAACCGACCGCGCATTTGCAGCGGTATCTGATACCCTTTCTCTTTCCCGAACAGCTTTAGCAAGTCCCTAAACAGACTCTGAAACGCCACTTCTTCCATGCCGTTGCTCGCTGTTCCAAATCGCTGCTTGAACTCATACAGCGCGGACATCATCTCCGTCGTCGTCGCGTGCTTCATCCAACAGTACAGAGCCGTGTATCTCGATCCGTCCCAGCCCAACACAACGATTGCTTTGTAGTCGTTGTGCTCTTCCGCTTTTGCGCTCGCGTCTGTGTACGTCACGATAAACTGCTGGCTCGCAACCAGCTCTTTCGTCAACAGCGGTCGTTCCCTCTTGAACCACTTCCTCGGAAACTTCTGGCTCGCTTCATCTACCGCTATCCCGCGATATTCTTGGTTGTATGCTCTCGTTCCGATTGTGCTTCTGATGCTGCGCAGTTTCTCTACGCTGAATCGCGCCGGCCAGAAACTCCACGTGATCTCTTCATCGCTCGCTTCATAATTCTTTCGCAGCCACTCCGGCGACTGCTCGCCGTCCATGAACCTCGCCAGCACGCTTCCCGGAGACAAGATTGTCCCCACGTACACCAGCCGCCACCCGTCAGGCTCAAGCGCCGGTATCACCGTCGCCTTGATCCATGTCTCTTTCTTGTCCAGTATCTTCGGGTTGCTCTGCTCTTCATCCTTCTCGTAATCGTCTAGCACAACCCTGTCCGGCCTGTACGCTCCGTGCCTCAGCCCTCTGATGCGCTGCTTAAAGCCGCGACCAAGTATCCTGATTCCGTTGGCCGTCACGATATCGTCGCTCTGCCATTTCCTCTTCCCGCGCAAATCTCCAAAATCGTTCCGCAGTCGTTCGTTTTCTTCTATCTCCAGCTTTATAAATTCAATGAAGTCGGCCGCTAACGCGTTCGTGTCGCTGATAATCAGCATGAAGCGCATCGTCGAATAACAAATCTCCTGCAGCGGTTTGGCGAAACTAGCGATTACGCTCTTCGCCCCGCCGCGCGGAGCCGTCACCGCTATCGGCTTGTTCATCGTCTCGATCAACGCGGCTAAATCAGAGTGATACTCCGGGGATTCGTTTCGACAGTAGTGCGGGAAATACGTCTTCAAAAAATATATAAGGTCGGTTCCCGCTCGCTTAATTCGTTCGGCCTTCGCCTCCGGCGTGTCGTTCTCGAACGGCGCGGCCTCGACCTTCAGCGCTTTCCGTATCTGAGCGAGGTCGGCGTCTAGCGCCCGTTTTGTGTACTTCTTTTTCTTCGCCACTTTCGGCTCCTCAGATTATCGGCATCGGCGCGTCTTCGTCGTCCACTTCATCCGTGATCTCTCGTATCCTTTTCATCAGCCGCTCGTATTTCGCTTTCGCGTCGAAGATCGTTTTGGCCTGCGCCATTATCCGGTTCGCGTCAACCTTCGCCAGATCGGACTCGATTGTCGCGATATTTAGCACGTCCGACGCTACTCGATACTGCTCGTTTAACTCTCTGGCCGCCTCTACCAGCTCGACGCGCTCGCCCACTAATATCCGTTTTCGGTCACTCGCCATTTGTCTGTTCTCCCAACTGCTCGATGTAGTCGATAATGTGCGGCGCGAGCGCCGCCGCCAACGTCGCGTCTTTGTCTTTTACCGCCATCCCAAATCTGCGAAGGTGCTTTACTCCCACTCGCAACTCGTCTTGCGGGTCGCTCAGCGACTCCATGATTTTGTTCATCTTCGCCAGCGTGTCGCTGTCCGCCGACGTCCAATCTCCGGGGTCTTTCTTCTCCAACGCGGTCACAACCTTCGCCGCTATCCGCCGCGTCGTCTCCGGTATCCCCAGCACTCCCGCGACAAACTTCTCTCGCAGATCGTCCCAGTTCCCCTTCGACCGCCACTTGCTCAGCGTCGTGTCGCTCACATAGCCCCGGTCGTATCCGTGATTCTCTTGCAGCCGTATCTGTATCTGCGATATCTTCAACGCCCCTTCGACGTACATCTTCTTCGCTTCGTGATACAATCTGTTTTCTTTGCCTATCTCTTTTCCGCTCACGTCTCTCTCCTAAAAAAACAGCTTCGCGATTCCCGCTCCGCTTAACGCGCTTGCCACCGGAACAATCCACCTGAGAACCGCGCTCAGCGTCACCGTGCTTGTCTTCGTGTCTCCGCTCACTGTCACTGTCTGCCTGTTCTCTCCGACTCCCGCTCCCGGTCGATCCACCCGCTCCTCTATCCGGCTCATCCTCTCTACCGGCCTCTCGTATATGTCGTTGTTCCTTTCGCTGATAACCTTGAATATTTCGTCAATCCGACGGTGCAACGTGTGCAGGCTTTTCGCTGTCGTGTCCTCCGCCCGCACCTGCTCTTGGCAGTGCGCTTGAAAGATAGACTTGATTTCCTGTATGTCTCCGCCCAGCTTTACCCGCAACGACTCCCACTGCGATTTGTGCAGCTTCTCCTCCGAACTTAGCTTGCTTTCAAGCGTGTCTCCCAAAGCGTCGAATGACGCCTCCAGAGCCGCTAGCCTTTCCAGCAGTTTCACCATGTCGTCAGGGGGCATTCCTCAAGTTCCTCTCAGTGTCTTTGTGTGTTCTATCGAGCTTTCCGTTTGATTCTTTTTTCCTATGGCTCCGTGCAGCCGGGTGTCACCGTATCCGTGTGGCTCCGTGTGTTTGGGTGGCGCTCACAAACTTGTTTGTGCGTGGTCTCCCTAAAAAACTTTCTTAAACCATTTACCGGCTTTGCGGAGGAGCTTTTTGCCGTCGCCGCTCTGGAGGACGGCGGCGATCACGGCGGGCTGGTTGACGTCTATCCCGCCGTTAGGTGTTATCTCTACAAGGTCGGAAAGCTGCTCGGCTGTGAGCTGTGTGTTTTTCGCGGCCTCGGCCACGACGGCCTCTTTGACGGCCTCGGCGGGCACGGTGGTTGAACCGGAGTCTTTCAGCAGCGAGCGGGCCGAAGCGGCGGCGGTGAGAACCGCGCGCAGGACGTCCTCCGCCTCTGTGAGTTTTCCGGCGCGCTTAGCCAGCGATAAAACAAGGGCGACAGCTAACACGGCGAGCAGGTCGGCGTGTTCCATCGCGAGTCCGATAAGGTTTGTGAGTTGCATTTTTTTGCCTCCGCAAGTTTCTTTTCTGCAATTATGCGGCGGCAATTTCGGGGTTGCTAAGGAACGAATAATAGGTTTTATTGCGACGCGTATTTGTCAGTGAAAAAGTGGTTTAAACGAAACACGCCCCTTTGTAAAAGGGGCGGCTTTTCGAGGTTCCTGCAACGAATCTTTTAATTTGGAGTGCGACAATTCATTGTCGCTTTGCCTTGACGGGGATTCATCCCCTGCTCAGCCTCCACTCAATATCCTCCGTATGTGCGGCAAGCTTAGTTGTTTCTCTCTGGCGATGCTGCGCAACTGATCCGGGTCTCCTGTGTGTGACGCCTTGATAGCTCTATCCCTAGCAGCCCGCGTCAGACTCGACTGACTCTGGAAGTACACCTGCTGACCGCCGTAGTGCTCAGCTAGCCGCGCGATAACTGTCAACACCGCGTTCTCTCCGAGGTCTTCCACAAGAAGGTCGAAGACTTCACGGTAGGTTTCCGTGAGGTCTTCAACCCGTATGTCGATTCCCTTTAGCGCGCTCATTGTGCCCTCGGTATAAAAAACTTGCACGGGTCCGTCGTGTTCGACGACAGCCGCCTGTAGGCTGTTGACGAGGCTTTGCGCGGAGACATGCCTGCGTTAATGCGCATCCACTCTCCCGCAATTACCGCCGCGCACGTGTTCAACACGGCGCAGTCAGGGCAAACGCCTTGCTCTCTTTCAAACGCCCTTCCTCCGCATCCATCAGCCGCAGCCTGTTCGTTATCTGAAACGCTTCCTCCGCGTTCTCCGTATCCTCCGGGTCCGCTTTCAGCAGAAGCATCAGCGTGTCTAGCCGTCTCAAAAGCGCGGTTTTGAACGCCGTTCTCTTTCCCGCCATTCTCGGCTGTATCGTTGCTATTCGTTCGCTCATCAGTCATGTTCTCCCTCCGTCAATTTTTTAATGTCTTTCCGGGTGGCACGCACAAACTTGTTTGTGCGTGTTCGTTTCAGACTTGTGGTACTCCCTTGATCCGCAACCATGCGTTCGTCAGTTTTTCGTACACCTCTCCGGAACTCTGTATAAGGCTTCCGGTGTATCCGAAGAATTTACCCGGACAACTCTTAGGCCCTGCGTTAGGTTTCCCTGCGTTCATCAGTCTCCGAACCATCTCCCCGTGACCGTGCACGTTCGCTGTGTAATCCAGCGAATACTTCGTTACCCAGTGTTTGACGAGGTCCCACAGTTTAAGATACTGCTGAGCTGTGGGTTCGGTCAAGTCAATATTGCCTATCAGGCACACGTGCAGGCTGTGAGCGTTTGCGCCATAACAACCGTTGGCCACAGTCTCCTCGCTGACGAGCCGATAAACTTTTCCGTCTGCGCTGGCCACAGGTTTCTTCGCGGAGTAAGAATGATAGTTCGGATACTGATTTCCAATAACCACGTGATAGCCCGGAACTTTCCAGCCGTTGCCCTTCGGACGCGGAGCCGTGTGCCACCGCACTATCTCTGGCCCGTCTCCCCAGTGCGACGCGCTATGGTGTATTATGATTGCGTCAATTTTTCTCATCGTCCGATCATCCCCCTGTCATTCGCCGCCTTCAAGGCTCTTTCTTGTAGTGTCTCTCTCCGGCATTCGCTGTCTGTGCAGGTCCGCCGGTCCGCGCACATCAGGCACATCCGCAGGGCGGACATGTCGTAACCGCCGAGGGAGTTCCTCGGCGGGTCTGTCAGTCGAGGCAGTCCGCGCAACGGCGTTTGCCGTCGTTGCCCTTCGTCAGGCGGGAGTAGTGGGGAAACATCTTCCCGCAGTCCGCGCACCGCGCTCCTCTGCCACGCGGCTTTACTTTCTTCGCGTTTAACTTCTTGACCACTTTGTCCGCCATCGCCTTCACTTCGGCCCGGCTCTTCGGGGGGCGTCCCAGCCGCTTCTTCTCCTGCTCTCTCCCCGCTTTCAGCACGTCCCGCTCTGTCACTCCGTTGTTGCGCAGCAACAGGTCTGCGGCGTCCGGGATGTCCTCCGGCGTCTCCTGCCCCGCAGGGCGCGGGGCGTCTCCCCGCTGAGCTTTTTTTGACGACATAATCTCCGCCAGTTCCTCTGCCGTGTAGGCGTCTTCGTGTCTCCGTGGTTCCTCCTCCTTTTCCCCTTCGCCGAAAGTTCCCACCTGCGCGGGTATCTCCGGCAAAGCGCTTCCGCCGCTGCCGCCCACAACAACAATGTGACTCTTCACGCGCTCGCTCAGTCCGAACACCCCGGCCACCGCCGCCGCTCCGCCTGCCTCCCGGATTTCTTCCAGCGTTCCGTCCATCTCTGTAAATTCAGTCCGTCTCACAATTCTCATTGCTATCCCCTCCTTAGGGTTGTTTTTATTTGGAGTGCGGCGATTCATCGCCGCTTTGCTTTACCGGGGATTCATCCCCGGACTTCTTCTTCCCATCCATCCGGTAATTCGGGTCTCTCTGCCTAATCGCCTTCAGGGAGTTCAAGATTGTCTGAGCCTCCCCCACCGTCTGCGGCCACGGACGTTTTATCTGCCGCGTGTTGAAAGTTCTCTGCGCTTCGAGGTCTGCGCCCATCGCCGCATACGCGAGCCGTATCTGCTCAATTTGCCATGCGCTCACGCTGTCCGTTTTCCGTCTCCGCTCCCGCGACGCCCTGTGCGGATACACCCTGACAACTTGGCTCTCCGCTCCGCTCTCTGGAGGAGCCTCGCCCGCGCGACGCATCAGTTCCTCGATGAGCCGGACGCCGTCCGACGCGGTGAGTTCCCGCAGTGATTCCTTCCCGACTATCGCCGCTGTGGTCTCTCTGCGATATCCGTCCTCTGTTATCCCCAGCGACTTAAACAGCCTGAAGATGTTTCGCCGCTGGTCATCGGATAATGGTTTCAATTTCTTCCTCCTTTCGTTTGCGACGTCCGGGGCTTGAACCCGGATGCCTGCCAGTCGCCGTACCCTTCGACTTGCTTTGCTCTGCTCAGCTAAACTCGGCTTCGCTATGCTTTGCTCCGCTTTGCTGCGCTTGAATGTTTTTGTTTTTATCCTTTCTAAATAGCGCCACGATCTGGCTCTGCGTCGGTAGTAAATGACTGTTGCCAGTCTCTTCGATTTTCTTGACGGTCTTGGGCTTGGTGAACATGTTTATCACGCCCAGCGCTGCGGCGGTCGCCTCCGCTTTGCGGGACTCTTCGGGCGTTAATGCTCCTCTGTCTATCGTGCTGGCCACCCGAATGTTTTTCCTAGTCCGGCGTCGGATGCCGCACAGCCCCCGCGTCATGGTGTTTATCTTCTCGCGGGACGATATCATGCGAATTCGCTTTTGCCCTCTCTCGCGTTCCCACACCAAATCATAATTTTGCATGACGTAGTTAATCGCGCTCTGCAAGTTTCCATATCCCTCGCCGCCCGGCGCGGTGTCTTTTCCGCAAATCTTTTTAAGCTCTTCATCCGTATACACCGCGCCTACGCCGCCCTCCTTCAGGGCGTCTATCAAGGCTCGCGTTGCCAGCGCAAACCCGTCGTAATAGGCAATTGTTTTTACGTTGTCCATTTACGCAACCTCCGATATCTCAATATTCTTGACAGTGAATCTGCCGTTCATTCCTCCCTTGCGAGCGCGCCATCTGCCCAACCCGATAAACTGTCCGGCTTTTTCCAGATATTCAATTACCTTTTCCGGGTGATCCATTAGCACGGGGTCTACAAGCGTAAGCGTTATCTGCGTTTGCCATTTTGGGATTATTGGAAAATACTTCAACACTCGCGATCCTCCGCCTTTCTTACCGTCTGACGGAACGTATTGCGCGTGCGCCTCCACCGTATCAGGATCGACTCCGAGATCGGCGTCATCGAAAACCATCAATCCAGCGTCAATGAATTTCGTGTATGTCGCGTTTCGTTTGCCCGGCACGCTTTCAGACAAAAACTGCGAGATGTCCGTCATCATGTTTTTGATGGCGTTGCCCGGTATGATTACGTTGCCGTTCGCTCCCACGTGCATCCTCTCGCGCCATGTCCGCAACTCGAAAGCGTCATGGGTCTCTCCTGAGTCCTTCTTCGTCGTAATCATTCTGTTAAAACTGATTGGAGCCGCTCCGACTAGCGTTGCATTGATTTGTTTCATTGTGTTTCCCCTCCATTTGGGATTATTTTTACGCGCTCTCTCGGACGAGCTTCTCTCTCTCGTCCGCCGCGCGCTTGCACGTCGGACACATCAGCCGGTTCTTTAAATTGAATCCCCAGCCTTCTTGCTGCAACCGTGTGACGTCTTCCCGGATCGGCGTCTGGTCGCTGAGCTTTTCTTCTCGTCCACAGCCCAAACATTTAATCGAGTATTCCACTTCCGCCCCTCCTTTCGTTTCGCTTTTCTTTTTCCGGGTGGCACGCACAAACTCGTTTGTGCGTGTTCCCGCTCACTTCGCCTCTGCGATTTTCTGTATGTCAGGCTCGCAGCGCGGCTTGTCTTTGATTTCCAGCCACGCTCCGACTCTGGTCAGAGTGTTTGCGTCGAGCTTCTTGAGTTCATCTTTGTCGGGCGTCTCTTTGACTTTCACGCACGCGCTCATCCCCGCTGACTTCAACGCCTTGATCACCGCTTCGGCGTTCTTCCAACTTACGGAGGTCACCACCTTGAACGCGACATAGCCGAACGTAAGTTCTTTTTTCCTCGCTCCGGTGAACTCTTCTTTGCGGCTCTCGGCGTATTCCAGCACGGCCTTCTCCAACTGCTTGCGCTCCACCGTCTCCGCCGCTGTCAGCCGCTCGGCTTCTTCTTTTGCGGCGTTTATCTTCAGGTTCATGTCGCCCTCGACTTTTGTCTTCAGGATGTCGATCTCCCCCATCCGCCGCAGGGCTTTGTCCACGTCGTCCCAACTCTTAAACTGAATCGCTTTTTTCTTTGCCATTTCTGTCGTTCCTCGCTCTCTCGTTTTTTTACTTGCTTTCTATCAACTCTTTTTTAACGCCTTGCGGCAGCAGACCTCGAAGGTCTTCTCCGCTCATCTGCTCGAAATCCGCTATCAGTCCCTGTAACGCTCCCCTCAGATTCGTCCGCTTGCCGACCGCCAGATTCAACGCGGCGGTGTACGCCCGCGCTGTGAACTCGTCTATGTGGGGTTTGGCGGACGCCGCGCTGCACGGCAACCAGTATCCGCCGGCGCGTGAACTGCTGGCCACCGGGATGTTGTGCGCAAACCTCAAATGCAACACTACTCCCCGAAGCTCTCTCTCGCTCAGTCGGCACTCTGCCGCTAGTTCCCGCATCCCTATGGCGTCCGCTGGCGTCGGCCTGCCGAGCAGGGCTTCGTACACCCGCCGCTCTTCGCTGTTCAAATCGTCAAACAGTTCAATCTGCCGTCCGCCGCTCATAGGGGTTGCCTCCTTTTCTTCTTACGCGCTTCGCTTCTTCGCTTTTTCCGTTCCGCCCAGCGCGTCTAACAAAACGTCTCTCACCTGTCCCTCGGCTTCATTTCGCCCGCAGTAATTGCCTTTCAACACGCTATGCACTGTCGTCTTCTGGTAAGAAGTTCGCTCCGCCACCTGTTCTAAAGTCAAACCTAGCGCCGCTTTCATCTCCTCCAGACTGTGATTCGCCGCCACATGCTCCAGCTTCACTGTCTTCGAACCGTTCGAGAACGCCACGTCCAGCGCGTCCCAACACTCCGTGTTAATATCAATCGGCGTCCGCGCCAGCGCCGCAATCGCGTTCTTTGCTTTCTCTTCGAACAACCTTCCGTTCCCCGCCGCAGACGTCCTGTGCGCTATGTACTCTCGCGCGCTGGACGCCATCAGTTCTTGCGCGTCTATAACCTTTCGCCCCGTGCGAAGCCGACGGTAAATGTCAGGGGCGTATCTGGCGCAGTTGTCCAGAAAGCCTCTCCACCCCACAAACAGCACCCCTAGCAAATCAACCCGCTCCGCGTACGCCGCCTCGCTGAACTCTTTCATCCCTCGCATGAACTCCGACCTGTATCTGTGCGCTTCGTCCAGCACCAACCCCACATGCCGACCCTTCATCGAATACAACCACTCCCGCAACTGCGCGAATCGTATCTGGTTGCTCCTCTTGAACACTATCCCGCTCTCAGCCAACATCGGCTGCAACGCGTCGTACACGCACGCGAAATACACCTCACGCCGCCCCGGATGCCCCACATGCACCAGCGTCAAATCGTGTGTCTTCCCCGCGTGCTCGGTTAAGTCGTTTATCAGCGTCGTTTTCCCTGCGCCCGGTGGCCCGACAATCGCTCCCATCTCTCCCCGGTACAACCACCCGCTCACAAGGTCTAAACTCTTTAGGTAGTTCTTTGACCTGTATATCTCTTCCTTCAACGGCTTCCCGAACGGGTCGCTCTTCAATCCGAAGTGATCCATCAACTCGATGATGTTTATAAACTTCTTCATGCTGTCCCTCCGTTTTGTGTTTTAGTTATACTGCCTGCGCTCTTGCCCGCCTCACGTTCGCCGCGAGTTCCGCCACCGCTCTCATATCCCCCATCTTCTCCGCAACCAACTGCCGCGCGAGCCTCTCGTTCTCCGCGCCCAGCTTCCACACCGGCGTGCCCGACTCCTCCGCGAAAAACGCCAAAGCCTCTTCTATGCTGTCGAATCCAGCCTCCGGCGCGTCCTGCTTTATCTCCACCGTCCTCGCCCTCTGTAGCCCGGCCCCCACTGCCGCCCCCTCTGTCCTCGTCTCGTACAGGAACCTCTCAAGCGGCGGCAACTCAGACGCCATCTTCTTCAATTCCTCATTAATCCCATGCTTCTCCGCTCTGTATGTCCCGTCCATCTGCGGCGCGAAATCTCTCGTCGGCAACCACGCCATCGTCCTCGGATGCCTCACTTCCACTTCTCCGCTCCGGTTCCTCTGGCACAATACTTTCTCTCCTATCAACGCCGCCGGGCGTCCGCAAATCTCATAGTATCTGTTGTCAATCTGCACTCTCACCGACGCGTCAACCACTCTCTCAAACGTCCGCAGCATCGCGTCTCTCAGGTCGCAGCCCTCCGGCAAATCTCTCGCTTCCTGCTCCCTCATCGACGCCGCGTACACCTCGGCCCGACTCCGCCCGAATGCGTTGGCGCAGGATGACTTTTTGGCGTTGTAGGCGATAACGTAGTTTTTCAGAATCTCTTGCCACTCGTACAACTCTATGTGCCGCCGCCGGTTGACCAACAGTTGCTTTTCCAGCGAGGCCCACGCCGTCCGAAACGGCCTTTCTACCGCGCCCTTCGACTGCGAATTCCTCGCCTTATGCACGTCCAGCTTCACGCCCAGCAACTCAAGCATGCACCGCCCGCCCTCGCTGTTCGCCAGCGGCCCTTTGTCCGTATATACGATTTCCGGTAGCCCTCTCATCGGATGCCACGTTTTCGGTCTCCACGCCGCCTCTAACGCCTGCGCCGCTCCGTCGCTCTTTTCTCCCGGCGCTATTAAGCAGTACATGAAACCTAACCGACTGTAATGGTCTACAATTGAGTAGTAATAAAGTAGAAACCTCCCGGCGGGCGTTATCGCTTCTCCGTTGTCTCTCAGTCTCAGGTTCTTTACCCCTGATTCCTCTCTCTCCCTTATCCCCATTAGCCAGTTGCCCGGCTCTTCGAGTGGCCGTATCGGGTACAAATACTTGCTCCCAGAGCCGTCAAACATGTGCTTGTAATTCGCGAACGGAGACTCCACTCGCGCACAACATTCCTTCGAGGTTATACCAAGCTCTCTCGCTATCCTGTTCGCCGTCGTCTCGCTCACCGCTCCGGGCGGCAACAACCCGTTCAACTCCAGCAGCGCTATCGCGTCGCTCGTTGCCAAATCCGCCCGGTCCTTCTCTCGCGTCGCCACCTTCAACGCAAATACCGTCTTCACATGGCGCTTCGTGTGCTCGCTCTTCTGCTCTCCCGCGTCGGCTCTTATTCCCCTCGCTCGCCCCCGGTGCGCCATCATCAGCCTCTCAAGCTGCCTCCGCGTCACACCCAACGTAAAAGCCCAATCATCCTTCACTCGCGACTTGTCGCCGCGCGGAGCCGCGCCAACCTCTTTTATCGCGGACGACACCATCTGCTCTCGCGTCAATATCCCAGTGCTTGTCTTTGCGCTCGACATATCCCCTCGTTATCCTTCCGTTGTCTCTGCCGCCGCCGCCTTCTTCTCCGCCTTCTCTTTCTCCATCTTCGCCAGCATCTCAGGGATAAATATCGGCTCCTGATAATCCTCTCCGTATTTCTCGTTGAACGCGTACACCACGTTCATGCACACCGTCTGCAGATACTCCACGCACTGCAGCCTTATTCGCCTGTGCTGCTCGGCGTCCAACTCCCAGTCGTCCCCCGCGATCCTCACCAACAGAATCCCCAACTCTGACGCCAAATCTATCGCGGTGTTTATCTGCGCGTTCAGAGCCTCTTCGCTCTTCGTGACCAGCGCCCTCAGTTTTTTCTCTAGCTCAAGATTCTGCTGGTTTGTTTCATTCACTTCCTTTGTTCGCTTCGCGTCCAATTCGTTCATTTGATTCTGGTGCGCCGCCACTTTCTTTTGCAGCTTCTGGTGGCTAATCAACAGTTCCGTGAGAACGCCCGTATCCACTCCCGCGCTCAAATCCACCTCTCGCCCGTCGTCGAACTTGAGGATGTTTTTTTCGACCGACAAGGTTCCGTCGCCCAGCATCTTGATAGCCTTGTACGCGGTGGTTGTCGGTAATTGTTGTATAAGGCTGTTTTGCCGGTTTTCGTATAACGCTATGTAGTTGTCTATCGTCCGCTCGCTGACTCCAACTCTCTCGCAAAACGCCAGTTTCTTTTTCCGGCCGTATCTCTTGTCGATTGCCTTAGCTATGGCGCCCTGCTTGATCCTGCAAATCATCAGCAGGTCAACCGACCTTTTGATCGTTAAGTCTGCCAACCCCTCTTGCGCAGACCATATACTCTCCGCTTCCAGCATTACTACCGCGTCTTCCCCGTCTGGCAGAACATCCTCCCATCGAAGTTGCAGCGCCTGTTGCTTTTCGATTGTTGCTAGAGATTTTTCCGACATTCTTCTTTCCTCCGTTTTTTAACGCTGTTGAGCGTTTTGTTTTTCCAAATTAGCAACCGTTGCGAACATTTCACGTTGTT